>Ga0326727_10006285_pt1 | contig 32776 bp, 25 predicted proteins | sample MB2enrmetagenome_FD_207643 | JGI IMG/M metagenome (GOLD analysis project Ga0326727, IMG submission 207643) | Lab enriched peat soil microbial communities from McLean, Ithaca, NY, United States - MB29MY | ecosystem: Environmental > Terrestrial > Soil > Wetlands > Peat | place: USA: New York...
CGTTCCGCAGCGCCGTTAAGATCCCCGGCAAGGCGCGCATCTGCTTCAAGTTCGGCGGGAATGCGACCGGTTTCTCGCTGGCCGGGGTGCGCTTGCAGCAAGGCGGCGAATTCATCGTCGTGCCGGCCGGGCAAAGTCTGGCGAGGGGCGACGTGGAAATTCCCGCGTCAACCTGGTGCGAAGCGGCGCGGCACGATGCCCGCCAATTCATGGCGGACACGGAGAAGCAGTTTATTCGCGACCTCATCGGCTTTCTCAGGAAGGACCTCGGCGTGCGGGTTCCGATCACTGCTTCCCAGATCACGTATCACGGCGCGGAGATTGTGGCCGAGACGTGCGATTACGCGGACATCCACGCCTACTGGGAGCATCCCCACTTCCCCGGACGGCCCTGGGACTCGGCGAACTGGACCATCCGCAACACGCCGATGGAGCTGGCGCCGGACGCCGATAGTCTCCTCAGCCGCGCGCCCTGGCGGCTGCTGGACCGGCCCTTTACCATCTCGGAATGGAACATCCCCGACCCCAACGATCACGCCGCCAGCACAGTGCCGTTCGCGGCCACGGTGGCGGCCTTGCAGGATTGGGACGGCGTTTTCTTCTTTGACTACCACAGCAGCCAGAACGGTTGGGACACTGACCGCATGGGCGGCTACTTCTCCTTCAATGGCCAGCCTGTGAAGCTCGCGCTGCTCGCCGCCTGCGCGAACCTCTATCGGCGAGGCGACCTGAAGGCGCTGCCGGATGTTGCCGCCGGGACGCTGCACGACATGTTGTCGGCGACGCTGGGGATCAGCCACCGCATCGGCATTGATCCCAAAGCAACGGTCCCGGCAAGTCTGCCTGCGCCCGGAGGAAAGCGTCTCGCCAGCGCCGACGGCCATGTGGTGTGGGATGCCGGCGAACCGACGCGGGCGCATGTGCTGGTGAACACGCCCAATTCGCGCGCTGTGTGGGGCTTGATCGCCGGGCAGAAGTTCGACTTGGGCGGCATCCAACTTGCCGTCGGCGCGACCGACCACAACTACGCCGCGCTCGTCTTCACCAGCCTTGACGGTAAGCCGCTGGAGACTGCGCAGCGCATCTTGCTGACCGCCGTCGGCTCCGCCGAGAACCAGGGCATGGTCTGGGACGACACCCGCACTTCGGTCGGCAACAAGTGGGGCACCGGCCCGACGCTCGTCAACGGCATCCCGGTCGAGGTGACGCTGCCGTTCCGGGTTAAGAGCGTCCAGGCGCTCGACGGCCGCGGGCTACCGCAGGGCGCAGTGCCCGTCCGCGTTGAAGGAAACACCTCTCGCTTCACGATCGGCCCCGAGCATCGAACCCTTTGGTACGAGATAGACTGAAAGCCGGTGCTTGACGGCAGCCACATCTCGGGGTTGATTGTTCCCGTGATTGCAGCCAAGCCCAGACCCGTGCCCGCCGGCTGGAAGAACCGCCGGTGGACCTTTGACGAGCTGGTCGCCGAATTGCCCGAGAGCAACCTGCCCACGGAACTGTGGGACGGAGAACTCGTTATGTCCCCTGCCCCTCCGTTCATTCATCAGAAGATCGTTGACCGCTTCCACGATTTGCTCAAGGCCTGGGTTCGGAAACACCGGCTGGGAGAAACGGCGCTCGCTCCGATTGACATGGTGTTGACTACGCGTCGCGCCACCCAGCCCGACGTGGTCTTCATTTCCAACGAACGGCTGGGGATTATCAAAGAGCGAATCATGGGGGCCGCCGATTTGGTCGCCGAGGTCATCTCGCCGGGGTCGCGGCGACGGGATCGCATTGACAAGCGCGACCTCTACGAGCAGCACGGCGTGCGGGAATACTGGCTCATTGACCCTGAGGCCAAGACTGTTGAAGTCCTTCACCTGGAATCAGGAACCTACCAACTGGTTGGCCGCGGGCACCCTGGAGAGCGTGCCCGTTCACGCCTACTCAAGGGTTTCGAGGTGCCCGTGGCGCCGCTGTTCGGGGAGGTCTGAGCCGGGGCGGTGGGCGCCTCCGCGCCAAAATCGTGATGCGAAGTCTTGGTTTTCTTCGATTGTTTCACCTCGCCGTGCGAGCCGCCATTCGTTCCATGCCCGATCCGCGCGCTTACTGCCGCGTGTAGAGTGACGGGTTCGCGTCCACCTGCTTGAAGTAGTAGTCGAGGTCGTAGGATGCGGCCTTTTTCGATGCCTCTCGGTACTTTTGCGCGCGCTCGGTCATGCCGCGCTGGAGGTAGAAGGCGTAGATGTCGCGCGGCTCGGACGACGAGTAGTTGCCTACCTTCTCCATCGCGTCGAGATAGGGGTCCAGCTTGCCTGACCTCAGCGTTTCTGGCGGCAGGCCCTGAAGGTATCGGAACAGGATTTCCCAGGCGGTGAAAGCGGGGATCTGCCCGCCCCACCAGTTCTTGGGCTCGGTCCTCTGCTCCACCGCACTTGCCAGGGCGTCCAGGTAGCCTGCCGGGTTTCCGCGGGCCAAGGCGATGAGGAAGAGCGGCTTGAACTCGTCGTTCTCCACGTTGGCCTGGAAGATGTCGGAGATGACCTTGTCCTTCGGCGAGAACGACAGGAGGCTCATCGCGGCGGCGGTGCGGACTTTGGCCTCCCTGTCAGCGAGGAGTTTGGCCAGGGTGTCAGCCGCCGCCACCTGCTGTGCAAAACCGGTCGCCCGCGCCACGCACGCGCGCACCTCGGGCGCAGCATCATTGGCCACCGCGGCCAGGTGCTTACAGCTCTCCGGCCCGGGAAAGTCCGCCAGCAACAAGGTAGCGGAGGCGCGAATGGCCGGCGCCGGATCAGCCAGCCAATGCTCGATGGCGGTCTTCAACGACGGTTCGCGCACCAGCCCGAGCGCCTGGATTGCCGCAGCGCGGGTTTCGTTGCTCGCTTTGCTGTCGGCCAGGTTCACGAGTTCCTTCCAATACAGTTCACCTCCGATATTATTCATGTTCGGGTCCATCTTGCCGATGCCGGGCACTTCGCCGGTCCCCACGGTGGCCAACCAGAAGATGGTCCGCTCGTCCGACATATAGGGGTTGTGCGAACCGACCGCACCGAGGGCGGCCCCTGCCACCTGCGGATTGGAGTCCGTCATTAAGCCATGAATGGCGTTGAGGACGTTTGTGCGGTCGAAATCCTGCGTGTCTCGGAAATTGTCCTGCCTGCCGCTCATCTGGTCGAGTTGGTGGATGGCATAGGTGATGTTGGTGGCATCGGCGCTCTTGAGCATGAGCGATAATTGGCCCCAAATGGCCTCCTTAACGGACGTTGCCGTCACTGGCTGGTCGTCGGGGCACAGGAATGCACCCTGATCCTCCTTGGCCGTGTGGTATGCCTGGAGCTGGCGGAAGAAACCAGCCGCTTCGCTGCGTCTGGCGAAGACGATGTAACTCCGGCCTTTCTCAAAATGGTAATGCTGCGGCTCGAACATGCGGCCCTGAGGGCGCGGGTCTTGATCGTAGTGGCGGAATCGGAGCGCCGTGCCCGGCGCGTCGCCCTTCAGGACTGAAATGACCCTGAACGGTGTCTCCAGGACCACGAACCCTGCATACGGCTTGAACCAATCGTCCTCCACTTGCTGGCTGGAGCCTGTCGTGCCCTTAAAGATGAGATCTGCCTCGGCGGTGAGTTTGTCCAGGCTTAGCGCCGGCCCCACGGGGTACGCCAGGGCCACGCCCGTCCGCGCCAGGACAGCGACGCCGCAGATTATGCTTCGAAGTGCCATTTGAAGGTTGTTGCCACGCCTCGCCTGTTGTCGTACAGGGCGGCGCCGCGAGCCGCTCCGAGCCCTCTGCCCGCGTTCCGCACACTATCCACGACACGCATCCTGCCACTTTCTTAGGAAGTTGTCACCAACCCTGGCCAAGCTTCTAGCCAGCAGGGCAGCCCGCCCCCGAGCAAAGGGGGTTGAGGTCAGGGCACAACCACTTCCAAGTCCGGCGCGGTGTGGGCGAAGTGCGAGGGATTGTGCGTAACGATCCGTTTGGCCCGTTTGCGCCGGGCGACGACTACATGGAGCGGATCTCCCACACACGACTTGAGGCTTTGGACCCTGCAGGTTTCAGACCATCCGCGACCGCAGCCTGGATAAATCCCGCCACCCCACGGCCACGAACCGCTCAGCTTCATCTAGGGCGAACGTGTCAGGACCAGGATAGATTTGGAAAACTCGCCTGGCTTTGAGGTCGTCAGCGGCAACGCGCATGGACTTCGTGATTCCAGGGGTATCGCCGTGCTTGAATTCGAAACCAAAAACCGATCCACCGACCGTTGTCACCAGATCCAGCTCGGCCCCGCCCTGCACGGTGTAGTAGAAACAATCCTCGGCACGGAGGTCTGCTTCATGGATCAGGTGTTCCAAACAGAAGCTCTCCCACGAGAATCCCATTCTGCCGGAAGTTTGGACCTGCTCAGCCGTTTCCAACCCCAGCAGCGCATGCAAGATCCCCGTATCCCGGACATACAGCTTGGGAGCTTTCCGCACGCGCTTCGCCACGTTGACGAAGAACGGGGGGACTACCCGCAAAAGATATGCGCCCTCCAACACGTCCAGATAGCGCTGCACGGTTTTGAAATCCACCCCTACATCGCGTCCGAGTGCTGAGGCGTTCACGGCGGACCCATTGTGACTCGCAAGCAAAAGCAGCAGACGCCGGAGCTGTTGCGGGGAGAGTCGGCTTTCCGCTAACGCCGGCAGGTCGCGTTGAAGAAAATCGCTAATGAAGTCCCGGCGCCATTTTAGCGAGTCAGCGTCACAGCCTGCGTTGAAAGAGTCGGGAAAGCCGCCCCGTAGCCACAGGGTCGGTTGATGGTGAGTGCCTACTTCCCCGCCTGTGAAGCCGGCCATCTCGACGCGGAACAATCGACCGGCCAGCGTCTCGGACGCGTGCCGGACCAACCGCGGCGACGCGCTTCCCAACAACAGAAAGCGCGCAGGCATTTCCGGTCGATCTGCCAACACGCGCAACAGAGGAAAAAGCTGGGGCAAAAGCTGCACCTCATCCAGTACCACCCGCCCACGCAGAGATGCCAGGGTTCCCATTGGGTTGTCCTCAAGCCGGCTTCGGTGCAGGTAGTTTTCCAAGTCGAACCAGTGCGTATCGGGCCGGCCTTCGTAATAGCGCGCAAGCGTTGTCTTCCCGCACTGGCGAGGGCCCAAGAGCAGGGTTATCGGCGCTTTGCCAAGCCCCTCCTCAATGCGGCTCAATAAGTTTGATCTTTCGTAGTGCAGTCTATTGCAATTTAGGAGTACATATCCTATTATGCAAGTAGTAGTTCTGGTCAAATGAGCCAACAGCAAACAGCGTATCCGACAGGCTTCTCGGACTCAGACCTCCCGTTCTACAGGGGAATGGATGACCAGAAGTTTGAAGAGTTCTGTACCGACCTTCTGAGTCTGCATCCAGAAATTGACTGTCTGCGTCATGGGAGTGCGACTACCAGGCGAATCGTTAAGGCAGATCGGCTCCTCTCAGGGACAGATCAAAGAGGATCGGACATCCACGCCACCGCCGACCAAGGCGAACAATGGCGTCTGCAATGCAAACATGTACAGAGGTTTGATTCCAAGAAAGCCTCCAAGGCAATGGATTTGGCCGAGAAGGGCTTTCCCCTTGCTGACCAGTTCGTTCTTGTCACAAGTTGCGGTCTGAAGGATGCGGTTCAGCAGACAATCCGCGACCGGCCCAAATGGCTTTGGTGGGGACCATCTCACCTCACGAATCTAGCTGTAACGCTGTCGTCGCGAAAAGACGCCGAGAATCTGCTGGAGCGGCACTTCGGCCTGGATGTTAGAGGAAGATTCCTCCCTGGCAGCAACCAGCCGTTGCTAAACTGGCGGGAATTATTCGCCGAAACCATTTCGCCCGAAGGGAAACGCTTTCACCACGGAGCTCAGTTTATCCCCCAGCCAGACGTCCTGTCCCGATTGGAGGCTTTTGCAGAAAGGGGCGCCGGTCGCGCTCTTATCCTGAGTGCCCCCGGCGGACAGGGCAAGAGCCGGCTCCTGCTTGAACTGGCAAAATCCCTGGAAGGCAAGCCCAAGGCACCGCGGGTTTTCTTCCTCAATCTAAGTAGTAAGGGTTTGGATCGAGATCTGGCGGATTTTCTCTCCCGCGAGCCAAAGGATTTGCTTCTGGTGGTAGATGATGCTCACCGGCTAAACGCGGTCATGGAGGATGTGGCCCGGGCCGCGACTAAATTGGACTCTGTCCGGTTGTTGGTGGCCACGCGCCCTGAGGCTGTTGCGGCGCTTGAGAGCCAACTTTACAACGGGGGCTACGCTGAGAGACTGGAGAAGAGGATTGAGCTATTCCCCTGGGAACAGGAGACCGTCTATAAGTTAGCCGAAGAAATCCTGAAGCCGGAGCATCGTCATCAGGCAGCTCGCCTGGCGGGACTGGCGGACAAATGCCCACTGCTCGTTGTGCTGGGCGGGGCGATGCTCAACTCGGGAGAATGGCCCGAAACTATGACCAACCATGAGGCCTTTCGCGAGAAGGTATTCAGGAGCTTCAAGAACGACTTCCTTGAACGGCAGCCTGAGCACCAACGCGAGCGCCTTGACCAGTTGATCAAGTTACTGGCTTTTGTGTCGCCCACCGCGAAGAACGACACCTTTTACAACAAAGCCGCCGAGATCCTCGGCTGCCCGCTAATCGCAATAGGGGAGGACTTGAAAGCGCTCCAAGCGGCGCGCCTAGTGGTTGAAAACCGTGAAGGCATTCGCCTCTATCCAGACTTGTTCGCGGATGCCGTGCTCCTCGACGCTTGCTTGGACCAAAAAGGCCAGCCCTCGTTCTTGCACCGGATGATTCTCTCGAAACTGCAGATCGCCGACTTCCCCGCCCTCATGCGCAACCTGGCGCAAGCTGATTGGGAAACCCGGTCAAAGACAGGCGAAACGGGTTGGCTGTTCGAGCCGGTCTGGCAGGAATTCGTCCGCCGCTTCCAGGAAGCAGTGTGGGTGAGTAGCTGGACGGCTGCCAAGGAATGGCTTGTGGAACCGTATGTGAAAGGGGGGCCAAAAGACCGCCGCCCAGACCGTGGTCAGTTGCTTAGCCAATGGGCATCATTCGCAGTTTATCTCCCCGAGAAAACGCTCGAACTGGCCAAGCTGGCGCTCCAGAGTGTCGCGGCACCACTAGCTCCGGCTGACTCAACATCCGCATCTCAGGCTGAGATCCGCTCTTCCGTATGCACCTCGGTACCCGCGCTCCTGAAACCGATCGTGACCTGGCACCCTCGATACGCCGACCAAGCCCTTGACATCCTTTGGTCGCTGGACGCCGATGAGCCAAAAGCCAACTGGCAGCACGATTCCAACGCAATTGCCGTAATAGCCGATGCTGCGGGTTTCGCATTCCAGAAGCCTCCCGCCACTTCAATAAAGGTTATGGATTGGCTTGAGAATACGCTGCAAGACAGCGTTGCGCTCGAACGGTTCCGCCGCCAGCCGTGGATTCTTAGCGCTCTACTCAAGCCGTTCTTTGGGCGCGGCGTGGAACTCAACTGGTCAACTGGCCGGACCTTCCACATGTCATCGGTGGCCGTCGCCGCGGACAAGACTCGGCCCCTCAGGCAGAAAGCGCTGACCATTGTGGAGAACTTCCTCGTCGGGAAGGATACGGTACTCTGTCAGGCAGTCGTGCCACTAATCGAAAAGGCCATTCGCCCCCTGTTCGGGCGTTTTGGCTCCAAACCGTCCAAGACCGACCAGCAGGCATGGCGTCCTGATCGTCTGGAGGTCCTCAGAATTGTCGAGAGGGCGGCAAAGATTCATCAGGATTGGCCAATCTTACTGCTGCAACTCCGAGACATCCTCCGCAATCGCCGCGATTACGATCCGGACGAAGTCGTCTGCGAGGAATGTCAGCGCGTCCTGTCAGCAATGCCTGACACATTCGAACTGCATGTCACGCGTGTTTTGGCTTCTTTTGCCCATGATGAAGTCAGCGCTAAGCTAGGACTCACCTTCGACGCCGACCTCAAGGCCGCGGAAACCCAATGGGCCGAATTCCGCCTGTCAGTGGCGCGCGAGGTCGTTGATCAATTCAAGACGGCGAAGGAAGTGTGTGAATTCATCAGCCGCCAGGTGCGCGACCTCGGTGCCATAAAGCATGCCGTTCTCGGCGGCGCCCTTCTCGAACCGATCGCGCAGATTTCGCCAGTGTGGTGCGCCGGGTTGCTTGAAGAGTTGCTGAGAACCTCCGACCCGGCCCTCGACGGGTTCCTGTGGCCTATCCTCGGAGAAGCGGCCCGTCATGCTCCCAAGGCGTATCACAAGGCCACGGAGTCTCTGCCCGATAAGGGCCGTCCTGAACAACTCTGCGCCTTGGTTAGCTTTCTGGGGAGGAAACAGCTCCACGGAGAAGGCCTCACGGAATCCGAACGCCAATGCGTTCTCGCATCCACCAAGCGAACTGAGGAAGCCGTCGTCGCCGGCTTGGCCTCCACGACGGGTCTATTTTTCGCCAACGATCCTCAATGGGCAATCGAGGTTCTAAATAAGCTCAAACCAGGCGGCGAGCGTGATGCCTCCGAAATTATCCAAGCCCTCGGCCTTCTCGCAGAGAAGCACTCGACGCTCTTGGATCCAGCCAAGGTGGCGCAATGCCTCACCAACGTGGGTGACCTCTGTTTCTCCGACCGCATATCGGAGGAGAACCACCTTGAGCAAGTGGCGCAAGCGTTTCCAAAGCAGGTCTATGAGCACGCGCGCGACTTTTACCGCCGTACAGAAGCCAAGCCTGCCGAGGAGCGAAGCTGGGGGGCGTCAGAGACAATCGCCCTGGGCTCTATCAGCGACGATGAATACGTGGACCGTGAGATTCAGCAGCTTTGGAAAGAGGCGGTTTCAATCGGAGCCGCCAGCATGGGCCAGCATTTTCGGCTCGACCTAATCCGGTCGCTGCTCGGGTCGGGGGCAGCGGCGGCCCCGAGCCGGCTCCAGCGGCTCATAGCGGCGTGCGGGAATGGAGACGAACTGAAGCTCGCGGCGAAACTTGCCGCGACTCAGGGTTCGCGATTTGTATTCGAATTCCCCGATATTGTGCGGCTGCTCCTGACCCGCAGCCTAGACCTTGCGGTTGCAGATGCCGTTCACGAAACACTCTGGCTCTCGGCGTGCGGCGGAGGGCGCGGCTATACGAACCACGAACTGGACCCCGAGTATCGGTACATCCTTGAGCAAGGTGAGGCGCTAGCTAACCGCTACCGGGACGATGCGATTTTGCACAAGTTCTATCGCATGGTGGCGGAGTCGGAACGCCGTCAAGCGGAATGGAATAAGCGCACATTCCAAGATGATGACGACTTGGATTGATGTTGCTGAGTCATCGGATCGAGAGAAGATTGACGCCCCAGGTATGTTTAAAGCACAATTCGCCGCACCTATAAAGCGATCAGGGTGCGCGGGCCGAGAGGTTGGACGGCCTGCCCTTCAGCACTGGTTGGCGGGGGTTTCTTTGCGGTGCCACAACAGGGCACAGACGCTGGCTAACGCGAGGGCCATAAACACCCAGCGGAGAATCCACGGCAGCAGCCCGACCATGAGCCAACCCAGGTAGATGATTACCTTGGAGACCCAGGCAGGGCTGTGGGGAAAAAGAAGCCCGTATCTGAAGCAATAATACATCAGCAGCAGGACCCCCTCCACGCCGAGGCAAATTCGCGCCCAACGCTTGCCCCGCAACAGGGAGAAGCCTAAGACGGCGTTGCAGCCCCAGACCAATCCGAAAAGGGGCAGGAGGAGCAACTCAGGGGTCACGCTTGCTTGCTGGAAGAAGAGGAACCAGACGAGCGTGAGCAGGGTTACGGCAAACAGAGCGGCGCCGATGCTCATCCACAAGATACCGGCGACTTTATCAAGAGCGGTCTTGGGGAGCGGAGAACCTGCGCGGGGCAAGCTGGGCGGAGGCGGGGCACCCGTGGTGGGTGGCGGAGCGGACTGGGGCGGCTTTCGTCTTAACCAAGCCACTATGCCGGCTACTGCCGCACCGGCAGCCAGGGCCAATAGGAATCCTCCCATCACGCCGACGGCAATGTTGGCTGGCTTGTTTGGGCGTACGGGACGCAGGCCGGGCACGGCGTAGTCCACGGTCTCAGTCGAAGCGATGTGCGAGCGGTACGCCTGGTAGCTCTGGGCGATGGCGTTGGCCAACCGGGCGGCTTCGGCGGGTTGGTCACTGAAGGCGCGGATTTCGATGAGGCTGGTGTTGCGCACGGTGCGAATCTCGAGCCTTGACCTCAGGAGCGTCAGCGTAAGCGAAGGTTCGAGCGGGGCGCCGTTGGCGGTCTTTTTGCCCCAGGCTTCATTCAGGTCGAGGTCGTTAATCACCCGGCCCAGAACTAGCTGAGACTGGATAAGTTCCATTTGAGTTTGCAGGAAGTAGGGATCGTAGGGGCCGAGCGAGTCAGGCGAGGTTGCTTTTTGGGAGGCTTCGCCCGCGGCTTGTCGGACCAGAACGCGAGCGGTGCTGGCGTAGGACTCGGGCAAGATAAAAGTGATGAGGGTGCTGGCGGTAACGACGAGGAGGAAGACCCCAGCAAATACTGAGATGAAGACGAGCCGCGGCGCAGAACGCGGGGCGAAGAGAGAATTGATTCGTTCGAGCATAGTTTTCCTTTCTTTGAGGGCGGAGAGGTGTTCCAGAACCGACGTATTGACCAAATCCGGCAGGACCCGCAGCCAGAGCCATATGAGCCCCCACGTGCGTCCGCCGCGCCAGGCATCGCGGCACTGGTCACGGAAAAGCTGCACCATAGGCTGACCGTATTCGCGACGGTGAGCCTTTGGGTAGGCGGCCACCAAACGCTGATAGAGTGTCCCGGAGAGCGCTACGGCTTTGCTATCGGGCATGGTGGGTTCGGGCGTCACGATAAACCTCCCGCGTTAGCGGCGCGGATGGGCTTGGCGATCAGGCGCTTGCGGCGCGCGACTTGGGCCATCTCGGCGTAACGCTGCGCCTCGGCCCTGACGGCCCGCTGGCCGAGGGCGGTGAGACGGTAGTAACGGCGGCGTTCATCGTCCAGGTCCGGATCGGGGCGCTCGTCGGATTCCTCGATCATGCGGGCTTCCAGGAGGCGCTTGATGGTGCCGTAGAGGGTGCCGGGGCCCATTCTGATGCGGCCGCCGGTGCTCGCGGCCACTTCCTGCATGATGGCGTAGCCGTGGCGTTCACCGTCCGCCAGCGCCAGCAGGACGTGAAAGACCGCGGGCGTGAGCGGGGGCAGGTCGGCAGGGTCAGTAGGAGTTGTGGCCATAACGAGATACTACGGTTACAGATATATCCATTGCGGATATATTTAGCGAAAGGGCGGATTCTGTCAACAGGGAACGTTGTGGGGGTTTGGTTCGGAGGATTCCCAGCACAGCAGGGACCCAATCCGCGATGGCAGGTGGCAAAGGGCAAAGGGGCGTTGTGCGGGCGAACAGGGGATGTCCCAGTTCTGTAAAGAGGTCAGGGCACGAAGGAGAGGCACAGGGGTGTGCCCCTTAGGGTCAAGGTCACCGGATGGCGCAGTCGGCCCGTCTGCCGGGCATTGGTGCGGTCAGAGGTTGGAGGTTGGGGAGTAGGGGTGGCCCAGGGGTCCGTTCCAATTCGGTTTCAATTCCGTTTCACATCCGTTCCATGTCCGTTACACATCCGTTCCACATCGTGGCCGGCTCGAACGGTTGGCAGGGGTATATAGCGGGCTGCAGGAGGCTACCTCGCCGGGACGACGCAGTTAGTTTCGTGGGGGCTGGTTTGGCGGCCGTTGACCTCGACCACCGTGCGAATGAAGATGCGCGTGCCTGGCTCGGGCACTCCATACTTCTGCACGTAGAGCCGAGTGATATCGGTCTCCCCGTTGCGCGCAGGAGGGAGACGGCCCAGCACCCGAAAGTCGCGGCCGCGCCTGGTGCCGCGGTTTTGCGGAGCGGCGCCATAGACTTTGATGGGGCTGGAGGCGTCGCCGCAGACCTCGAGGCGGAGCACGACGCGGTCGCCGCGATTGGTGATGTGGAGTGGGCCGACCGGGTTCGGGCCGGGGGTTGTCGGGGCGGGCGGATCGGCGGCCAGTGGCTGGCCGAGGCTGGCCCGGGCGTTATTGACTTTGAAGAAGAAGTTGCGCGTGGGCAGGCGGCCGGATTGGCCGGCACGGGGACGGCTGCGTTCGTCGGCGGCGGCGAGGTCCCAACCCCGGTATTGCTCTTCGGTGAGCTTGTTCCACAAGGCCGAAATCGCCCGCCAGTCTGCTTCGGTGCGGTCAGTGTCAGCGGTGCGGGGTTTGTTGCGGGGTTTCTTTCGAGATGGGCGCTTGCGCAGGTATTGGCCGAAGCGGTTCGTGCTGGCGACAACGTCGCCGCAAGAACCGGTGTGGAGAGTGGGACCGGTTTTCATAGGTCGGGCTGATTGTGGCAAAAGCAGGGTGAGGGGCACGGAAATCCGAAGGCCGAATACCGAAGGCCGAAGGAAGGCCGAAACCCGAAATCCGAAGAAGCGGGGAGCCGAAGGGTGACTGGAGCGGTGGGACGGCAAGGTGTTCGGATTTCGGGGATTCGGGTTTCTTTCGGGGTTCGGGCTTCGGAGTTCGGGCTTCTGCGCGAGTTCCTTGCGCGGCGCATCCCATTTCCTCTGGCGGCGCGGGGCGGTCGGCGGCATGTTGTTGGATTGATTATGTCTGATTCAGCGGCCAGCACGCACTACGAGCGCCGGTATTCTACCGGGGAACTGGTGCGCCGGTTGCTGGCGCTGGCGTGGCAATTCCGCGGCGATTGCCTGTGGTCGCTGGTACAGAGCCTGATGCTGCTGCTGCTCGGGCTGGCGGGCTTGCAGTTGCTGGGGCTGGTGATTGATGTCATCCGGCATGCGCTTGATGCGACGCAGCGGGCGCCGGCGTATCCGTTTGGCTGGACGCCGCCGACGGGGTGGACGCCGCTGCATATCGTGATCGTGATGGCGGTGGCGATTGTGGTGCAGGCGATGCTGCGGGCGGCGTTGACCTACCATTACAACATGACCACGGCGCGATTGACGCAGGGGAAGATTGTGCCGGACTTGCGCGACCGGGTGTATGCGAAGCTGCAACGGCTGAGCTTTCGCTTCTTCGACGTGCACGGGTCGAGCTCGATTTTCAACCGGGTGACGGGCGACGTGCAGAATACGCGGCTGTTCGTGGACGGGGTGGTGTTGCAGGGGGTCAACATGGTGCTGACGCTGGCGGTGTATTTGGTGTTCATGTGGCGCATTCACGCGATGCTGACGGTGGCGTGCCTGTCGGTGACGATCGGGTTGTGGTGGGTGACACACTATTACTCGGGGCGGCTGCGACCGGGCTACCTGCGCAACCGGGAGCTGTTCGACAACCTGGTTCTGTTGTTCACGGAAAGCGTTCGGGGCATGCAGACGACGAAGGGGTTTGCGGCGGAGCCACACCAAATACGACGGTTCGAGGAAGCCAACCGGCAGGTGTCGAATCAGCAGAAGCGGATTTTCCAGGACCTTTCGCATTTCACGCCGATCACGCAGGTGCTATCGCAGTTGAGCCTGGTGATCCTGTTCGCGTACGGGGGCTGGCTGTACGTGCAGGGGCGGATTCCGCTGGGGGCCGGGCTGGTGGTGTTTGCGGGGCTGATGCAGCAGTTCAACGGGCAGGTGGCCAACATCACAACGATTGCGAACTCGGTGCAGCAGAGCTTCACGGCGGCAAGGCGGGTGTTCGAGGTGCTGGATACGCCGTTGGAGGTGCAGAGCCGGCCGAAGGCCGTCGTGCCGGCGCGTTTGACGGGGCGGGTGGCATTCGAGGGGGTGACGTTCAGCTACCTGCCGGAGGCAAACGTGCTGGAGGAAATCTCATTTGAGGCGGCGCCCGGCCAGGTGGTGGGGATTTTCGGCGCAACCGGGGCGGGCAAGAGTTCGCTGCTGGGCTTGATACCGCGGTTTTACGACCCGCAGCGGGGGCGCATCCTGGCCGATGGGCGCGACCTGCGGGACCTGGACCTGGATGGTTACCGGCGGCAGATCGGGATTGTCTATCAGGAGAGCTTCCTCTTTTCGAACACGGTGGCGGCGAACATCGCCTTCGGCAATCCGCACGCGACGCAGGAGCAGATTGAGCAGGCGGCCCGGACGGCGTCGGCGCACGAGTTCATTATGGAGCTGTCGCACGGGTACGAGACGGTGCTCGGGGAGTCGGGGGTGGATTTGTCTGGCGGGCAGAGGCAGCGGTTGGCGCTGGCGCGGGCGCTGTTGCTGCAACCGCCGATCCTGATTCTGGATGATCCAACGGCGTCGGTGGACCCAAAGACGGAGCACGAGATTTTGTCAGCGCTGAGGCAGGCGATGGCGGGGCGGACGGCGTTTGTGGTGGCGAACCGGCTGAGTTTGCTGCGGCGGGCGGAGGTGATCCTGGTGTTGGAGAAGGGACGGCTGGCGCGGATGGGGAGGCATGAGGAGTTGGTGCGAGTGCCGGGGATTTACCGGGAGACGGCGTTGCTGCAGTTGATGGATCTGGGGGAGGAGGTGGGGATTCCGAGCAGTGGAATGGGCGCGCGCACAGGAGCGGCAGGGGGAAATCCGAAGTCCGAAGTCCGAAGTCCGAAGTCCGAACTCACGCAGGTGAGAGGGAGGGCGGCATGAACGGCATGGCAAAGAAGACGGTGGCAGGCGGAATGGCCAATCGCCAATGGCAAATAGCAGATGGCAAAGGGCGGACGGGGGACAAGCTCCGCAGCGGGCGCGAGGCGATTACTTACTTCCGGCCGATGGAGGACCGGGAGGCCGATTATGCGCCGCTGAGCGTCCGGCTTATCCGGCGCATGTTCACTTATGCCCGACCCTATGCGGCGCGGCGCAACTGGCTGTTTATTCTGACGTTCGCACGCGGCTTGCAGTTGCCGGCGCTGGCGTGGATGATCGGCCAGACCATTAATGGGCCGATTGCGGGACGGGACCTGCGGGGCATTTACGTTCATGCGGGGATCTACCTGGGGCTGGTGCTTTTCATGGTGGTGACGCTGCACTATCGCCAACTCTTCGCGCTGGAACTGGGCGAGGCGGTGGCGCATGACATGCGGCTGGAGCTGTTCCGGAAGCTGATGGCGCTGCCGATGTCGTTTTTCAATAAGACCAAGTTCGGGCGCATCATCAGCCGGATGACGTCGGACATAGACAGCGTGCGGGTGGCGGTACAGGACGTGGCGTTCGTGGTAACGATCCAGGCGGTGCAGATGACGGTGGCGGCGGCGCTGATGGCGTGGTACAACTGGAAGCTGTTTTCGCTGATGCTGCTGCTGGTGCCGGGGATATGGGTGGTCAACCAGCGGTACCGGCGGGAAGTGAGCCACCGGTTGCGGAAGCTGCAAGAGACCTGGAGCCGGCTGACGTCCACTCTGGCGGAATCGGTGAGTGGGATAAGGGTAACGCAGGCGTTCGTGCGACAGGAGATCAATGCCGGGTTCTTCCGCAAGCTGGTGAACCTGCACGGGGAGAACAACGTGGGGGTGGCGCAGGCGTCGGCGGTGTTCATTCCGCTGCTGCAGATGAAAAGCCAGTTATTTCTCGGGGCGGTGGCGCTGCTGAGCGGCTACGGGGCGCTGCGCTGGCACGGGCGGCTGCACATGGAGGTGGGCGACCTGGTGATGTTCTTTTTCCTGGCTAACTTCTTTTTCGACCCGGTCCAGGTCATTGGCAACCAGTATAATCAGGCGCTTTCGGCGATGGCCGGGGCGGAACGCTTCTTTCGGCTGATTGACCTGGAGCCGGAGTGGCAGGACGTGCCCACAGCCAAGGCGCTGCCAGTGATTCGAGGCCGGGTCGAATTCGAGGATGTGCAGTTCGAGTACGAGCGCGGTCGGCCCGTGCTGACGGACATTAACTTCATCGCCGAGCCCGGGGAGACGGTGGCGCTAGTGGGGCACACGGGCAGCGGGAAGACGACGCTGGTGGCGTTGCTGCAAAAGCTGTATCTGCCGACGCGAGGGCGGGTGCTGGTGGACGGGCATGACCTGCGCGACGTGACCAGCGAATCGCTGCATTCGCAAATGGGGAGCGTGCAGCAGAACAACTTTCTGTTCGCCGGGTCGGTGAGCGATAACATCCGCTTCGCGCGTCCCGCGGCGAGCGACGGGGAGGTGCGCGCCACGTTGAAGGCGCTGGACTGCCTGGATTTGATCGAGGGTTTGCCGGGCGGATTGGGGACCCAGGTGGGAGAGAAGAGCGCGGCGCTCTCGCTGGGCCAGCGGCAGTTGATTTGCTTCGCGCGGGCGCTGCTGGCGGACCCGCGGATTGTGGTGCTGGACGAGGCAACGAGCGCGATTGACAGCGTCACGGAGGCGCGGCTGCAACGGGCGCTGGAGATTCTGCTGCGCGGACGCACGTCGTTCGTCGTGGCGCACCGGCTGAGCACGATCCGGAAGGCGGGCCTGGTGCTGGTGATGGAGCAGGGGCGAATCGTGGAGCGCGGGACGCACGACAGCCTGTTGGCGGCCGGGGGCGTTTACGCGCGTCTGCACGAGGAGTTCATACGCGGTGGCACCCAGGCGGCGGCGTGAGATCCTACTGAGACTACTTCAGGCTCGGGGCGAGCCGCAGTGCTCCCAATGAACCGCTGGACAGGCCGAGCGGGTTTTGAAAAGCTGCGGCAGGTGAAACAATCAATTGTGACGCTGGACATGGAGGGGGTGCTGACGCCGGAGATCTGGATTGCGGTGGCGGAGAAGACGGGCATCAAGGAACTGCGGCGCACTACCCGCGACGAGCCGGATTACGACAAGCTGATGCGCGGCCGGTTGAAGATCCTGGACCAGCACGGTCTCAAGCTTTCGGACATACAGCAAGTCATAGGGACGTTGCGGCCACTGGCTGGGGCGAAGGAGTTTCTAGATGAACTCCGGTCGCTGGTGCAGGTCATTATCCTCTCGGATACGTTCGAGCAGTTCGCGACGCCGCTGCTGCGGCAGCTCGGGTGGCCTACCCTGCTCTGCCATCGGCTGGTGGTGGAAAACGACCGCATTGTTGACTACCGTCTGCGCGTGCCCGAACAGAAGCAAAAGGCTGTGGCGGCATTCAAGCTACTGAATTACAACGTCATCGCGGGGGGGGATTCGTTCAACGACACGGCCATGTTGAGCGAGGCCCACGTCGGCTTGCTCTTCCGGGCGCCGGAGAACGTGAAGCGGCAGTTCCCTCAGTTTAAGGCCGTCGAGACCTATCCCGACTTGATAAAGCTCCTCAAAGATGCGATGCGCCAATAAGGAACACCGACGGTTACTCGGCCTTCAAATCACGGGCCATGAGGTCGCGGACGGCTTGGGCGACATTCTTGCCGTCGTAGAGCATCGCATGAACTTCATCAATGATCGGCGCGACGACGCCGTGTTTGCGGGCGGACTGATAGGCGGAGCGGGCGGTGGGGTAACCCTCGGCTACCGCTAACATGCTGGCGGCGATGGCGGCCGGCTTTTCCCCGCGGCCAACGCGCTCGCCGAAGCCGCGGTTGCGGCTGTGCTTGGAGAAGCAGGTCACCATCAAATCGCCAAGACCACTCAGGCCCGTGAAGGTCTCGGCTTGAGCGCCGCAGGCGACACCGAGGCGGCGGATTTCAACTATGGCACGGGTCACCAGGGCGGCTTTGGAGTTGTCGCCAAAGCCCAGTCCGTCGCCGGTGCCGGCGGCAATGGCGATCACGTTCTTCAAAGCGCCGCCCAATTCGACACCCAGAACGTCGGGGCTGGTATAGACGCGGAACGTGGGGCGGCTAAAGAGCGTTTGCACTTGCTTGGCCGTGGCTGGATCGCGGCTTGCTGCCACGATAGCCGTGGGGATATCGCGTGCGACTTCGACGGCGAAGGTTGGGCCTGACAGGGCGGCGCATTTTGCCTGCGGCGCGGTTTCGGCCAGGATGCCGCACATGGTCAGGCCGGTGTCGTACTCGATCCCTTTGGTCACGGTGACGATCAAGCCGGAGTACTGGGCCAAGAGGCGGGTCACCTGTCGGAAGGGCTGTGAGGGGACGGCGACCACGATGCACTCAGCGCCGGCCACGGCGCTGGGCACGTCGGCTTGCAAAGCCACCTCGGGCGGCACTTCAATACCGGGCAGAAAGCGATCGTTGCGGCCGGTCTGGCGGATTTCGTCGAGCCACTCCGCGACGTGCCCCCAAAGGGTAACTTCGTTACCGCCTTGATGCAGCAGCCGCGCCAAAGCGGTGCCCCATGCTCCTGCGCCGAGTATGGTGATCTTCATGGTGTCGGTTTCCGTGCGTCTGACGGCGATGCTCTCTTCAAGGTAATTCTGTCCTCGGTGCCGTTCATCAACCTTCGGATATTGGCTTTGTGCTTGTAAATCGCGAGCGCTGCCAGCGCGCCGGTGACAAGGATTAGAGTCCAGTTTTTCCCGACGGCCAAAGTGGCAAAAGGCAGCACAAAGGCCGCCGACATGGAGGCGAGGGACACGTAGCGGGTCAACGCGAACACGATGATCCAAACGCCCAGGATGATCAAGAGCGGCACCGACACGAGTGCGACCAGCACGCCGGCGGAGGTGGCAATGCCTTTACCACCTCTGAAACGGAGCCAGCAGGTGTAGTTGTGGCCAAGAATGGCTGCGGCACCCCCACAGATGTCAAACCAGTCGCGCGCTGTTGGCCCAGCGGTTGGGTCAAACCAGCCGCAAAGCACTTTCGCAACGACAAGGACAGCCAAGCAGCCCTTGGCGGCATCGGCGAGCAATACGATGATCCCCGCTGGCTTGCCGAGGATGCGGAGCACATTGGTCGCCCCGATGTTGCCGCTGCCCAGGGTGCGGATGTCAATGCCGCGTGATTTGGCCACGAGAAAGCCCGTCGGGACCGACCCCAGCAAGTAGGCGATCAGCACCGTAAGGATGTAACCAACAGCCGGCACGAAAGCACTCTAGGAGTCCAATGTCCAAAGTTCAAAGTCGAAAGTATCTAGCGGGCAGGCAGTGGGGGCGCCAGTTGCCAGTTGTCAGCGAGCGGCGGTCAATGGCACATTGGCAGCAATGCATACGGATGATTCTCCACCGACCACGGACAAGGTCAAAGTGGCTGTGCTTGGCGTCGGCTCGCTCGGCAAGGAGCACGCGCGGATCTACGCGGAGCTTGCCGCTGCGGGGCAAGTGGAGTTTGTCGGGGTGTATGACCCAGTGGCCGAGACCGCACAGAAGTCCGCGCAGAAACATGGGGCTCGCGTATTCGGATCGGTAACGGAGGCGGCGGCGGCGAGTGACGCGGTGAGCGTCGTTACGCCGACGAGCACGCACTTCGAGCTAGCCCAAGCGCTGCTGCGGGAGGGCCGACACGTGCTGCTGGAGAAGCCGATGACCGATAACGCCGCACAGGCCGCTGAATTGGTCCAACTCGCGCAGCAGAAGCATTGTGTTTTGCAGGTTGGGCACGTCGAGCGGTTCAATCCTGTATTCAAGTACTTGGAGAGTGTGGCGACCCACCCGCGCTTCATTGAGACTCACCGCCTCTCGCCTTACCCGGCGCGCAGCACCGACATCGGCGTGGTGCTGGACCTGATGATCCACGACCTGGACGTGGTGCTGGCGTTTGTGAAGTCGGAGGTGACGAGCGTGGATGCGGTGGGCATCCCGTTGTTAAGCAAGTCCGAGGACATCGCGAACGCGCGGCTGCGGTTTGCCAACGGCTGCGTCGCCAACCTCACCGTGAGCCGGGTCAGTCCCGAGCGGATGCGCAAGATCAGGGTGTTCAGCGGGGGCGCGATGACCAGCTACATCTCGCTCGATTACCGGGCGCAGGAGGGTTTCATCTATCGCATCGCCCGGAATGACGAGGAGGAGAGTTCGCTGCTCAGGAAGCTGCTCCACGCCAAAGACTCCACGATTGTCAGCGAGTTCGGGGGAAAGCGAATTGTGCGTGAGCCGGTGCCGATTGCGAAGGAGGAACCGCTCAAGCTGGAGCTGCAGCACTTCGTCCAGTGCGTGCGTGCGCATCGCACGCCGGTCGTTAGCGGCGAATCCGCGAAGCGGGCGTTGGATCTGGCGTTTGAGATCACACGGCAGATTCGTGTTCAGTGAGACCCACGAGTTTCATGCTGATTGCGGGGGAGGCCAGCGGGGACATGCTGGCGGCGGAACTCGTCCGCGCCCTGCGCCAGGAGGCCGCCGATGCCGAGGCGGTTCCGACGGCGGATTACCAGCCGCTGCGCGCCGGCCTGCAGCCCCGCTTTTTCGGGGCGGGCGGGCTGCAGATGGCTGCGGCGGGAGTGGACTTGGCCTTCGATATGACCGAACACTCGGTGGTAGGCATCACAGAGGTGCTGAAGAACTACCTCAAGTTCCGGCGGCTTTTCGGGCAGCTCTTTCAACTTGCCTTGCAACGCCAGCCCGATGCAATCATTTGCGTGGATTTCTCCGGGTTTAACCGCCGCTTTGCTCATGCTATCAGGCAATACACCCGCGGCCGGGCGGACTGGTTCCACGATTGGAACCCCAAGCTCATCCAGTACGTTTCACCCCAGGTTTGGGCATCGCGCGAGGGCCGCGCTTACCAGATGGCCCGCGACTACGACCTGGTCCTGAGCATCTTCCCGTTTGAGAAGGAATGGTACGCGAAGCGGGTGCCGCAATTGGCCGTGGAGTTCGTCGGCCATCCCATCGTGGACCGGTATGGGCAAGGGCGAGGGGCGAGGGGCGAGGGGCGAGGGGACAAAGGGACGCCGATGGTGCTGCTCCTGCCGGGCAGCCGGCCGGACGAGATACGACGGCATCTGCCGGCAATCCTCGGTGCCCTGGACTTGATCCGGGCCAAGGTCCCAGACGTCCGCGCGCGCATGGTACTGCCCCATAAGAGTCTTGTTAAGCAGGCGAAGGGGTTGGGCCTGCCCGCCGCGTTGGACGCACGGGCCGGTGGCTTACCTGAATCGCTGGCGGAAACGAGTGTTGCGATTGCTTCGACGGGCACCGTTACCACGGAGTGTGCTTACTTCGGCGTGCCGACCGTGGCCCTGTACAAGACGTCCTGGAGCAATTACCAGATCGCCCGGCGAATTATGAAGGTGAAGTATCTGGCCATGCCCAACCTGTTGGCCAATGAGGAGGTCTTCCCGGAGTTCGTCCAGGCCGCTGCCACATCGGACAACCTCGCCCGTGCGACCGTTGAGCTGCTGCGGGATGCGGGCCGGCGCGCCAGGGTCAAGGCCAAGCTGGCTGAAATCGTCGCCTCATTGGGCAGTCCGGGCGCGACCGATCGGGCAGCGAAGGCGATCGTTAAGCGACTGCACCCAGAAATCGGTGTTTGACCTCGGCTGACGCTAGGGACGCTTCACTGTCCAGTTATGCTGTCTCGGCACGCGACCTTCGTTGGCAGGGACGCGTTCTAGCGCGTCCTGGACACTTTTGCCCGGAAGTGGGACGCGGTGGAACGCGTCCCTACCAGAACAGTGTCAATAGTGACGCTTGCCATGGCCGGCTGGAGACGGGCGATTACACCGACGCCAGCCGCAGGTGGTCAGATGGTTATCTATTGACATTTAATGCTATCAGCGTACTCTGCCGGCATGAATGTTTCTCTGCCCCAGACGTGGGAGCAGTTCGTGGCCAGCCAGGTGAGGGCGGGAGAGTTTGGCAATGCCAGCGAGGTTGTGCGCGAGGCCCTGCGGTTGCTGCGCGACCAGCAGGAGAGCCGTGCCCGGGCCGAGATGGCCGCCGCCTTCGCCGGCGTGGACCCACACGGGGGCCCAGGCGAACCGGCAACCCAAGACCGGGCATTGATCGGCCAGATCATCCGCCGGCACCGTAACGGCAAAGGCCGGGCGTGATTGTCGTCTTCGACACCAGCGTGGTCGTCGAAGCCATTTTCTGGCCCCGGAGCACCGCCCGCAGGGCGCTGAGCGGTTTGGCACTGAGGCGCTTCAAAACCGTCGTCAATGCGGCGATCCTCGACGAATACGCCGCCGTCATCGCCGAACTCCGGGCCCGGCGGTTCCCCCAAGCCCAGCCATCCGGCGCGCTGGCGTGGATCGCCGCCAAGTCCGTGCGCGTGGAACCGATGCCGCTGCGAGGCAAACTGAGCCGCGACCCAACTGACAATGTGTTCGTGGCTTCGGCGGCGGCGGCCCACGGGGCTTTCCTGGTCACGCAGGACCGTGACCTTCTCGAGCTCCAAAAACCGTTCGGCGTCCAAGTCGTTACACCCGTGCAACTGATTCGCGCACTGCGTCTCTGATAATCTTGTGTCAATAGCGGCGCTCGGCGGGCGCCACATTGCGGAGTCTGGGCGCGGTCGGTCGGGCGGCAAAGGCAATCGTCAAGAGACTCCAAGCAGAAGCGGGTCTTTGACATCTGATTGAACGGAGGCAAGGCCCAGCCCGGCAATCAGAAGGAGGCCCAAGGGGGTTTCCAGCTACCAAAAGAGGTACCCGGGGTCTGGAGGGTCGTAAGCGTGGTCTGCCAAATCATCAGGCAGGCGGTAAAACTCGGCGTGGGCGTCGCCAAACAGGATCACTTCGACCCGTCGCCCGCCCTTCATGTGCCAATCGGTACGAGGGTCGTCAAGGGAGCGATTGGCATGCCGCGGCCAGTCGCCTTGAATGATCTTGGTGGCGGGCTTGCGGGCAATCTCCGAGCCTTTAATTGGGTCGTTGGCGGGATAGTACTTGCCCCCACTGCCGGTGATGTGCTGGACACGAAACGTGTCAATGCGCCATTGCACCAGGTAACTGTTGCCCCACGCATTCCAACAGTTGGGCACCGAGGTCCAGGCGTCTCCTTTGTCGGTTGGACAGCGAAAGACGTTGACGTTGCGGGCGTAAGTGTTCAACGGGCGGTTGGTCTCCCATTCCTCCGCCCCGTATTCCCACGCCGATCCGGCGACGTAGGGATTGGCCGGTCGCTGGCCGCCAACCGCTGCCCAGCCGTCATGGACAGGATACAGGTCGTTGGCGTCATGCAAGTAGAGCTGGAAGGCAACGCCGATTTGGTGCTGGTTGCTGGTGCATTGAGTCCGCTGGGCCTTGACCCGGGCCTGGGATAGTGCGGGCAAGAGGAGAGCTGCCAGGATCGCGATAATGGCAATGACCACGAGTAATTCAATCAGCGTGAAGCCGGTGGCTTCCCAACCCCCTTTGCTGCGCCCGACGGAGATGCTGGCGCTGGCTGTGTTCACGCGGGGATTCTCAGGGAATAGCGTGGCCTCGTCAAGTCTTCGGGTGTGGAAACCACCTGGGACAGAGGAGGGGTGAGGCGGTGCCCCCGATCAGTGAAGCCGCGATGGGGGTGCGGGGAAGTTTGGGTTCGCGGGATTTCCCGCCCTCCCTGCCGGGCTATAGCCGGCCAATCGCGGTGAGGATGCCGTGCAGGAGGGCGCGGGGATTGGGCGGGCAACCGGGAATATAGACATCTACCGGGATGACTTTGTCCACGCCGCCGAGGCTGGCGTAGTTCTGGCCGAAGATGCCGCCGCTACAGCCACAGGCACCCACGGCCACTACCAATCTTGGCGCCGGCGTGGCGTCGTAGGTCTTGCGGAGAGCCAATTCCATGTTACGGGAGACAGGGCCGGTGACGAGCAGCATGTCGGCATGACGGGGCGAGGCGACGAAATGGATGCCGAAGCGCTCGATGTCATACACCGGGCTGTTCAGTCCCGCGATTTCGATCTCGCAGCCGTTGCAGGAGCCGGCATCCACTTCGCGGATGTGAAGAGAGCGGCCCAGCACCTTGGTGATATGGGCCTTCAATTCGGCACCGAGGGACTCGAGAGAGGAGTCGTGAGAGTTGATAGTTGATAGTTGACGGTCCAAGAGCTTCTCGTGCGTGCCGTCGGGGGCGAGGGCGTAGTTTGCAGTAGTCAGCAGGTCGGATTTTTGCCTGGTGGCCAATTCGCAGCGGTTGGTCATGCGGATGGCAGGGTCCGCTTCGGCGCAGAGGCCGCAGAAGGTGCACTTGGCGAGGTTCAGCGTGACGGCGCGCGTTCCAGGGCTGTCCTGGCAAGCCAGAGCGCCAGTCGGGCAGGCGGCTACGGCGGCCCGGGCATCCTGCCACTTGACGAAATCTATCTCGGGGCGCCCGCGAGCATGGCTCGACACTTCGGCTGGGGTCTGCGGGTAATCGGTGGTGACGACGCCGATGGCCAGACTCTTGCGGATGATATCGAACATAGGCGGAGGCGTTACCGGTCGGTGCCGGAATAGGAGAGGTTGAAGCTCTTGTTCACCACGGGGAAGTCCGGGATGATGTTGCCTAAGATCGCTTCGCTCAGGGCCGGCCAGTTCTGCAGCGAGGGGTCTTTGATTTTGCAGCGGGACAGGCGGCCGTCCTCCGCCGTGCGAATCCAGTGCAGAATTTCTCCGCGCCACCCTTCGACATAGCCAAGGGCAACCTGGTTGGGTGGGAGGGTCGGCACATTCACGCGCGTTGGACCGTCTGGCAGCGTCGTGAGGATTTGCTCAATAATGGAGAGGGCGGTTTGCACTTCGTCAATGCGCACCTGCATTCGACGCAGGACATCGCCCTCGCGATAGACCGGCACGGTGAAGCTTACCTGGTCGTAGGCGGCGTGTGGGAAGTCGCGCCGCAAATCGTGGTCGAAACCGGAGGCGCGCCCCGCAATGCCCACCACGCCAAGGTCGCGCGCGGTCTCGGGCTTGAGGATGCCGGTGGATTCCAGCCGGTCGCGGGTGGAAGAGGACTCGCGGACTAAGCCAACGAGCGACTCGAACTCGGGACGCAGGTCCAGGACGAACCGGCGAATGACTTCGATTTGGGCGGCGTTCCAGTCGGACCGGACGCCACCGAGCATGGCCATGCCGCGCAGGAGACGGCTGCCGGTAAGTTGTTCATTGAGGCGCAGCACACGTTCCTTAAGCCGCATCGCGTGGGCGTTGGCGACGACGAACGCCACGTCGGTGGCGATGGCGCCGATGTCAGCAATATGGTTGTAGAGGCGCTCGAGTTCGAGGCAGACCGTGCGGAGCGCGCGTGCGCGCGGGGGCGCCTCGATGTTGGCGGCGCGCTCGACGGCGTGGCAGAAGGCGGTGGCGTGGGCGAAGCTGGAGTCGCCAGAAATGCTCTCGGCCAGACGCACGCCGTGGGTCACGGGGATATTCTCAAAAAGCTTCTCCGTGCCTTTGTGGGTGTAGAAGAGCCTGATTTGGAGGTAGAGCACCGGCTCGCCAGCCACGCTGAAAAGGAAGTGGCCCGGCTCAATGATCCCCGCGTGGACGGGCCCGACCGGGACTTGGAACACTCCTTCCCCCTCCACCTCCCGGAACTTATGCCGCTCGCCCTTGAAGGGCGGCAGAACGGTGTGCAAGTCAAAGTCTTTGCGCAGTGGATAGACTTCCAGCCAGTCGTCGTGCAGCGCACAGCGGCGGGGATTAGGATGGCCCTCGAGCTTAAGCCCGAACATGTCCTGTATTTCACGCTCCTGCCAGTTGACGGCGGGCAAGGCGTTGGTGAGTGACGTAAATTGAGGCTGCGCCGGGGACACCGGCACGCGCAAAATCAGGAAGCCGTGCGCCGCGTCGAGCGCAAACACGTAGTAGAGGTGGAACGCACCGGTCTGTGCGCGGGCATCATCGGCGAAGAGGCTGACCAGCCGCCCGTTCCACTTTTTGTAAAGCTGGGCGCAGAAGCCCGGGACGAGCTCCATTTGGGCATGGAAATAGATCTCATTGAGGCGTGGTGCGTACACGGAATCTATCCGACCTTGGAAGCGCCGAGTGATTTCTTCGACGACAGGCTGGAGGTCGTTGGAAACGTGCGGCACGATCATGGCTTGCCTCCAATGATGGCCGCAGCCTGGCGCAGCAATTCGAACAGCGGCGCGGGCAGCCAGACGCTGAATACCGTCAGCACCGCGATCAAGAGGGCCATGGCCGCGACACAGCTAAGGGGTGTTTGTGGTCCTGCCGCTTCCTTTTCCGCCGTTCCCAGCAACAGGTGAGCGACGTGGCTGAGCAGGCCAGAAAAGACCGTTACCAGAGCCGCCACGAACACGAGACTTGCCAGAATATGGCCTGCTCCTATCCCTCCCGCCACGATGCTAAACTCAGTCAAGAACATCCCGAAGGGCGGAAGACCCGCAATGCCGATGACGGCCAGGGCGAGCAACAAAGAAGAAGCGGGCATCGTCTTCAGCAACCCTGCCAGCGAGGGCAGTTCCAAGGAATGGTATCTCTGCTGGATGTTGCCTGCGGCGAAGAAGATCGTGGATTTCACCAGGGCGTGATACCCGACATGCAGCAGCGCGCCGAAAACGCTCAGCGGGGCGGCGAGACCAAAACCCACGCACATAATGCCCATATGCTCGACGCTGTGGTAGGCGAATAACCGTTTCATGTTGGTCTGAATCAGGATGAACGGCGTCGCCACACACATGGATAGCAAACCGAAACCCAGAAGCAGATGCTGGCTGAAGGCGGTACCGAGGCAGGCCGTGGTGAGAATATGGAAGCGCAACAAGGCGTAGAGCGCGATCTTGAGCGACACTCCCGAAAGCATGGCGCTGGTGGGCGACGGCGCCTCGCTGTGCGCGTCAGGCAGCCAGGTGTGCATGGGCGCAAGGCCCGCCTTGGTGCCGTAACCGATGAAAGCGAACACGCAAGCCAGCTTGAGCAGGTGCGGGTCGAGTTGGCCCGCCACGCTCATCAAAGACGACCAGTTGAGGCTGGGCAGCGACTGGGGGTTGTTTTTGCAGGCGGCCGCATAAACGAACACTGTGCCCATCAGCGCCAGCGCCAGGCCCATGCTGCCCAGGATGATGTATTTCCAGGCGGCTTCGAGTGAGTGGCGCCGGTTGTAAAGCGCCACCAGCAGCACCGACGACAGTGCCGTGGCTTCGACCGCCGCCCACATCACGCCCAGGTTGTCGGCCAGCACCACGAGAAACATGCTCGCCCCAAACAACGGAGTGAGCACATAGAACTCGCGGAAGCGCCGCTCGGTCACCGCACCGTCGTCCATATCGCGGCGGAGGTAACCCACCGCGTAAATCGCGCTGGCGAGCGACACGACCGAGATGAGCAGCACCATCCAGGCGCTGAGGGCGTCAGCGGAAAGAAACCCATCCCACTCGGTTACCACGCCGCAGGCCAGCACCTGAGACACTAGGGCCATACCCAGCCCGAGCGTGGCGCTGAACGCCAGCACACCGAGCGCCGCCATCACTCGCCGCGACCGCACCACCAAGCATAGGAGACCGGCTAGCACCGGCACGATCAGGATGGGTGTCAGCAGCAACATCTCAGCCTTTCAACTGGTTTAACTTGCTCGTGTCCATCGAGGCAAAAGTCTCACGAATGCGATAGACCAGCAGGCCCAGCACCATCACCGCCACCATCAGGTCGAAAAAGATGCCCAGTTCCACCACCAGTGGCATGCCGTAGGTCGTCAGGGCGACCGCCGCCAGCATCACGCCGTTTTCCACTGTCAGCAGGGCCAGCACCTGGGTGATGGCTTTGGGACGATTGATCATGAGGAAGAAGCCGGTCAGCAACAGTGTGATCGCAACGCCCAGCGTGTTATTGCCGAGCCGGGCCAGGGAAGTGAACGGCCGCGCGACGATATAGCCGAGCAGGGTGAATCCGCCGCAGAGCAGCATGGAGGCAGACGCATTCAACAGCGGTGCGATTTCCTGCTCGATCTGGATGCGCTGCACCTGCCGGTTCAGCAGCCATGGCAAGAAGAACACCTTGCCGATCAGGGTGAGGCCCGCCACCCAATAGATGTGCGTGGCGTTGTGGAAGAAGGCGATGATCGCCGCAATGGCCGCGAGCATCAGCGATTGCAGCGCGAACAGCCGGATGTTGGTGAGCAACATTCTCTGCACCACCATCAGCAGTTGAATAACCAGCATCCCGGCGGCGAGCAGAGTGATTAACTGCGAGGCAAGTTCAGATTGGGGAAGGTTCATATCACTGGAACAGGAACGTGGAAAGCAGGGCCAGCGTAGCGAGAACGAAGGCGGCGCTCAGCAGATCGGGCACGCGGAACAAGCGCAGCTTGGCATTGGTGGTCTCCACCAGCACCACCGCGCCCGCGAGGGCCAGCAGCTTGACGACGAACCAGAGCAGCCCCAGCCCGATCGCGGCAGGGCTCACATCGGTCGCGATGCCGACCGGGAAAAAGATGTTCACCAGGAGGGCCATCAGCACGAGCTGTTTGACCGCTGCGCCCCATTCGATCAGCGCCAGATACCGGCCCGAGTATTCAAGGATCATCGCCTCGTGAATCATCGTCAGCTCCAGGTGCGTCGCGGGATTGTCCACCGGGATGCGGCCCGTCTCGGCGAGCAGAACAATGAACAGGGCGGCGAAGGCCAGCACGTGCGCCGGATTGAGCAAACGCCAGGTCGGCCCCTGGGCCGCGAGCAACATTTGGCTGAGGTTGGTCGAACCCGCTGTGATGGCGACTGTGAAAATCGCCAACATGAGGGCCGGTTCGGCCACCGCGGCGATGGTCATCTCGCGGCTGCTGCCCATCCCGCCGAAAGCGCTGGCTGGGTCCAGCCCGCTCAACGCCAGGAAGAACCGTCCCAGCGCCAGCAGCCCGACGAAGGCCAGCGCGCCCCCGAACAGGCTCAACGGCGCCGACACGTTCACCAGCGGCATCATCAGCCCGGCCAGCAGCGTGGACGTGAATAGCACATAAGGCATGGCCCGGAAGATCCAGGACGCATGCTCGGAGATGACCATGTCCTTGCGCAGGAACTTCACCAGGTCCAAAAACGGCTGCCAGATGCGCGGCCCGCCGCGGTTTTGCAGCTTCGCCTTCCAGTTGCGGATGCAGCCGCTGATGAATGGGGCTAGCGCGAGGAGCAGGAGGGTTTGCAATAGGATGGCAAACGCGTTCATGGGCAAGCGGGAGCGGAAATCCGAAGGCCGAAGTCCGAAGGCCGAAAGAAGGCCGAAGTCCGAAGGCCGAAAGCCGAAGCCCATCGGGCGGGCGGGGAGCAGAGATGCGCGGGACGAGGTGCACGACCTGCGGCAGGCTTCGGGCTTCGGGCTTCGGGTTTCGGGCTTTCCTTTGTCATAGCGCAAAGATCAGCAGCAGCAACAGCGTGACGAAGATGTAAATGAGGTAGGCCTGTATGCTTCCGGCTTGCAACGCGCGCATTCGTCGCGACAGGCGCAGAATGCCACGGTTCAACGGCCGGTAGAGGCGCGTGACAAATGCCTCCTCGATGTGGCTCTCGAAGCGCAGCGTCTTGGCGAAGTACGGTGAATAATCATACTCCCGCTGGACCTCACGCCGGGGCCGGAATAGCGCTTTGAAGATCATGCGGATCGGCTTCGAGAAGCCGGTCGCGGTATACTCCATCTGCGGCGTCAGCCCTCGCAAACCGCAATCCCAGGTCGGCCCGATGCGCACCTGGGTCCGCCGGCCAAAGAACAGCCACAGCACCAGCGGTATCGGCAGCAGGCATATCCCCATCAAGGCGATGCCCAGCGTCGAGACAGTGCCGCCCATCTCCTTCGCGCTGCCCAGCACCCAGCCATCGCCACGGATCAGATAGGCTGGCAGCGGCTGGCCGATGAGCTGTTGCGTGAGCGGGGCCAACAGTGTCAGGAATAGAGTCGGGAAAAGTCCCAGGAACACGCACGCAGCGGTCAGCAGCCCCATTCCCAGCAGCATGGTCGGGGACGCCTCGTGAGCTTGCGCCGCCTGCTGGCTGCGCGGCTGAGCCAGGAATGTAATACCGAAGGCCTTCACAAAGCACGCCGCCGCCAGGGCGCCCGTCAGCGCCAGCATAGCGCCGCTGAGCGGGAACAATAGCCTCACCAGGCTGTCGGTCGTCCCGAAGCCTTGCAGCAGGGACTGGTAGGTAAGCCATTCACTCACAAAGCCGTTGAGCGGGGGCAGGGCAGAAATGGCCACCGCCCCGATCAGGAAGAAGAAGGCCGTCTGCGGCATCCGCTTGCTCAGCCCGCCCATCTTCTCCATGTCCCGCGTGTGCGTCGCGTGCAGGACCGCGCCCGCGCCCAGGAAAAGCAGCGACTTAAAGACCGCATGGTTAATGGTGTGATACAGCCCGGCGATGAGCGCCAGGGTCGCCAGCACCGGGTGGTTCGTATGCAAGAACATCAAGGATGCCCCCAGCCCCATCAGGATGATGCCGATGTTCTCGATGCTGTGATATGCCAGCAGGCGCTTTAGGTCGTGCTCCATCAGCGCGTAGAGCACACCCAGCACCGCCGAGATGGTCCCGATCGTCAGGACCGTGACGCCCCACCAGTACGGCGGCGTGCCCATAAAGTCGAAGAGCACACGCGTGAGGCCGTAAATGCCCGTCTTGATCATCACGCCGGACAACAGCGCCGAGGCATTGCTGGGCGCCACCGGATGGGCCACCGGCAGCCAGACGTGCAGCGGCACAATCCCCGCCTTGACGCCAAAGCCAAACAGGAACAGCAGAAACGCCGCGTCGCGCCGGCCGGGAGACATCTTCTCCCCCAGAGCACGGAAGGCGTCGAACCCATAATCCCCGGGAGCCTGCCCACCCGCCGCCTGGAACAGCAGGAGGAATCCGAGGATCAGGCAGCCGGTGCCGATGTGCGACATGATGAAAAAGAGCACCCCTGCATTCCGCGTCTCACTCTTTTCGTGCTCGAAGCTGACCAGGCAGTAAGCCGTCAGCGCCATGATCTCCCACGCGATGAGGAAGAAGAAAGCGTTCGATGCGGTGAACACCAGCGTCGTCGCCAGCAGCAGGGCGTTGCAAAAGGCCGCCAGCACGCCCACGCTCTTGCGCCCGTAAAACCCACGCGCATACCCGAACGAATACAATGAAATCGCCAGCGCCAGGACCGATACGATCAGCACAAAGAAAGCGCCCAGGGGGTCGAGCTTGACGGTGAGCTGGAAATAGGGAACCAGCGAGGGCCAGAGCTCGAACGTTGCCCGCCCACCGCCCGACCCGGAAGTCAATCCCAGCATCCCGGCTGCGATTCCCAGCGCCGCGGCCACTGTCGCACAGCCAAAACCGACGACGTTGGCTATCTTTTCGCGCCGCAAGGCCAGCAGGCTGCCGACCACCCCGAGGGCATAGACGCAGAAAGCGAGTTGTAACAGGAGGTTCGGGGACGGCGGGTCCATGCTTGGTTCCGGCGGAAGGGAGGCTCGGGCTGAGCAGCTTGAGCTTGGGGCGCAGTCCTCAGCCCGGGTGCAGCCTGATCCTCTCGAGGACCGCGAGGATGGCTTCGGCGGGGTCCGCGAGGCGGAGCTGCGCCAAGAGTTGGGGCTGCTGGCCGAGCCGGGCGAGGGTGGCGAGCAAGTGAAGATAACCGGCCACATCGGTGGCCGGTACAGCCAGGAGGAAAATGACCTGGACCGGCCAGGAACTCCTACCGCCCCAAACGACCGGGTGCGGCGTGCGCCCGAAGGCAAACTGCAGGCGCTTCACTCCACTCAAGCGCGCATGCGGTAAAGCCAGGCCGGTATCGAGAGCCGAGTTGGCGAGGAGCTCCTGGTTCAGCGCCGCCTGATAGAACGGGAGAACGTCCGGCACCCCGCCCTGGCGTTGGAGGATGTGGCTCAACTCACTGATGATGCCGGCAGTATCGCGCTCCCGCAATTGCGGCACGATCAGTTCCAGGCAGGTGTGATCGGCCAGGGAAACCGGGGCAGCAATATTGGTTGTCGCTTCAGAAAGCATACATGGATCTTAGTCCGGATAGCAGCCTGCCGGTCCGTTGGACCACGGGCGTCGGCCTGGCCCATGAAGGCCAGCCGGCAGTGCGTTCAAGCCACGGCCACCAAAGCCCGGCGTTTGCGGGGCTTAGCCGCCGGCTTGGCCGCGGGCTTGGCCGCAGGCTTGGCCGCTTCGAGATGAGCCAGGAATTCGGCTTCCGCGGCGTCGGGCAGGTAAAGGTAGCGACCGCAGCTCTCACAGAGTTGGACGTCCTCGCCGCGCATGAGCACCGTGATCTGGCCGATGGGGACGTGCATGTGGCAGCCGGTGCAAACCTGGTTGCGCACCACGGCGACGCCCTTCTTCCCGCGGACACGGAGGCGGTCGTAATGGCCAAGAACGGGCTGAGGTATCTTGTCTCGCAATTCGGCGGCTTGCGCTTCGGCGTTTTTGCCTGGGGCTTCATCAAACTCCAGGGCCTGGAGCTTCAGGAGATTCTGCAATATCATGTTCATAGAAGGGAGCGGAAGACTGATTGCACTACGCATGTGAGTGGGTAAGTCACAACTGTTTTTAACGCAGGCCCGCCAAGTTTGCAAGCTGATAATTTCGAGAGAATTGCCCGCCGCGCCGAAGGAAACCGGCGCCGCCCTTCCTCGGAAGCGGCGCCAGTCCGTGTGCGCTATGACCACGCGTTGGAGCGTGTGTCGTGCATTCTTCCGAATTAACGCTTGCGGGCGTTGCGCTTGCCAGCCTTGGGGGCGGCGGGGGCCGTGGCGGCGGCAGGCTGCGGTTGGGGTTGGGCGGCGGGAGCCGTCGGAGGCTGCGCTTTGGGCGCGGCGGCGCAAGCGCAGGGAGTGGTGTTCGCTGGTGTAGCAGTATTGGTCGTTTCGCTCATAATTTAAGTTTTGTTCTTACAGTTGCTGATATAATAGCAACCAACTCACTGCTAAGGCAGGAGGCGTGCCACACGGCGTCTTGAGAACGTAAGTGAGCTATTCCCAGAGGCTTCCAAAAATGTCGCCGGCTTTCATGGGGCGAGCGATTCATGGTTTTCGCGCAATTCCTGCACCGGCAGCCTGCCCGCGCGTGCAGGCTGCTGCGCAAAGCACGGGTGCCGGGATTGTGACTTGAGCGCGCGGAAAGGGTGGCACTCCAGCGGTAGTAGGGAGGAGCTCGGGCGTTGCACCGTA
>Ga0326727_10006286_pt1 | contig 32769 bp, 36 predicted proteins | sample MB2enrmetagenome_FD_207643 | JGI IMG/M metagenome (GOLD analysis project Ga0326727, IMG submission 207643) | Lab enriched peat soil microbial communities from McLean, Ithaca, NY, United States - MB29MY | ecosystem: Environmental > Terrestrial > Soil > Wetlands > Peat | place: USA: New York...
GACGGCGCGGTGGCCGAAGTCCGTCATCTGCCCAACACCTTTGCTCTTTCCGCTCCATTGCGCTACGGTTAATTCCATCATCCATTATGAAGATTCTATTTATTGGCGGCACCGGTTTTATCAGCACCTCCGTCAGCCGGCTGGCGGTGGCCAAAGGTTTCCAATTGTTCCTGCTCAATCGCGGGCTGCGAAAAGCGGAACTGCCGGGAGTCCGCCAACTCACCGCGGACGCTCACCAGCCGGACCAGGTCCGCGCCGCGCTGGGCAAACTGGAGTTTGACGCCGTGGTGGATTGGATCGCCTACAAGCCGGAGGACATCGAGCGCGACCTGGCTCTTTACCGGGGGCGCGCGCGGCAATTCATCTTCATCAGTTCGGCGTCGGCCTACCAAAAGCCGCCCGGCCACCACGTCATCCGCGAATCAACGCCGTTGCACAATCCCTTCTGGCAATACTCGCGCGACAAGATCGCCTGCGAAGAGCGCCTCACACGGGCCTGGCGGGAAGAAGGTTTTCCGGCGACCATCGTCCGCCCGTCGCTGACTTACGGCGACGCCAATATGCCCATCGCGCTGGGCGGCTGGGGCTGCTACACGCTGGCGGATCGTTTGAAAAAGGGGCGGCCCATCATCGTTCACGGCGACGGCTCCTCCTTGTGGGTCGTGACGCACGCCGAGGATTTCGCGCGCGGATTCTGCGGGCTGCTCGGCAACCGCCAGGCCGTGGGCGACGTTTTCCACATCACCTCGGATGAAGTGCTGACGTGGAACCAGATTTACGACACCATCGCCGACGCCCTCGGCGTGAAGGCCAACATGGTCCACATCCCCTCCGATTTTATCGTGCGCGCCGCGCCCGAGCTGGAAGGCCCGTTGCTGGGCGACAAAACGTGGAGCGTCGTATTTGACAACAGCAAAATCAAATCGTTCGTGCCGGGTTTCCAGGCGGTGATTCCATTCCGCGAAGGCATCCGCCGGACCCTGGCGTGGTTTGACGCCGACAAGAAGCGCCGGCGGGTGGACCCGGCCGTGAATGCGCAACTGGACGGCATCCTGGCCGCCTACGGCGCGGCGTCCGGCCAGCATTAACTTTTATTTCGCGGGCGTTTGCGCCGGCTGGGGTTCAGGTGTATGCTTCAAGTACAGATCATGCAAGAGTTGGCTGCCCACCTGTTGTCGGTCCGTAGAAAGTTGTCCTAATATTATGAATCAGAGTTCGAGTTCTCCCAAGGAGGGGAGCCAGACAGGTGTTTCCTCGTGGAAGCAAATTGTGGCGCGTTACCAGAAGCCCTCGGTCGCGCGGGGGACATGGCAAATGGTCAATACGCTGGTTCCTTACGCGGCGCTGTGGTATTTGATGTATTTGAGCCGGGGGGTGTCGTGGTGGCTGACGGTGCCGCTGGCGGTGCTGGCCGGAGCGTTCCTGGTGCGCGCGTTCATCATCTTCCACGATTGCGGCCACGGATCGTTTTTCAAGTCGGCGCGGGCCAATCACATCGTCGGGACGATCACCGGCGTGTTGACGTTCACCCCGTACTTCCATTGGCGGTGGGAACATGCCATCCATCACGCCACGTCGGGGGACCTGGACCGGCGCGGCACGGGCGATGTGTGGACGCTGACGGTGCAGGAATACCTGGAGTCGTCGCGCTGGAAGCGTTTCGCCTACCGGCTGGCGCGCAATCCGTTTGTGCTGTTCGTGCTGGCGCCGTTCTATCTGTTTGTCATCCAGCAGCGCGCGCCTTCGCGCAAGGCCCCTCCGCGCGAGCGCCGCTCCGTCTATTGGACGAATCTCGGGATCGGGGCGGTCGCCGCGGGATTGATCTGGGCTTTCGGCCTGAAGGACTGGTTGATCCTGCAATTGACGGTGTTGATGGTGGCGGGATCGGCGGGGGTGTGGCTGTTCTATGTGCAGCATCAATTCGAGGGGGTGTTTTGGGACCGGGGCGAGGATTGGGACTACGTGACGGCGGCGCTGCGGGGCAGTTCATTTTACAAGCTGCCCAGGGTGCTGCAATGGTTCTCCGGCAACATTGGATTCCATCACATTCATCATCTCAGCACGCGCATTCCCAATTATTACCTGGAAAAGTGCCAGAAGGCCGAGCCGCTGTTTCAGTCGGTGAAACCGGTCACGCTGCTGGGCAGTTGCAAATCGTTCACCTTCCGTCTCTGGGATGAGCAGCGGCGCAAGCTGGTGGGTTTCGGCCACCTCAAGCGGTCGCCTTGAAGGACAAACAGCAGCCTGACTTTTCTCTGGCCTTTTATGGGACTCGGCCAGTATTTTGAAGCCATGAAGCCGCGTCGCTTTTTTTATGCGATCCTGCTCCCGCTGGCGTGGGTCGCGTGCGCCGTTCTCGCGGCCCTGTTCCCGGGCAACGAACACTTGAACCAAGTGCCCGTCTGCGCGCCAGGCGCCCTGGTTCTTCGGTGTCTGCCCTGGGTTCGGAATCTGAGCTACGGCAGCATTTCCTATTACACCATCCCTGCCGGGGTTTCTTTGGTGATGGTTTTCATTCTGGCTCTGGGCATGGACTGGCTGCGGGTTCGCAGGGCGGTCTGGATGTGGGCTGTTTTGGCCGCGGCCGTTTGCTGTACGGCTTTCTGGCTGTATGGCTTTGTCCGGGATGCGCTTCTGCGACAATCGTTTGCAGATGCCATGCACAGTTGGCGCCTGGATGAACCGGACCGCCTGGTGGCTTTCCCGCTCTTTTGCCTGAGCAGCGGCTTGTTGCTGGGGTCCATCGTTGCGTTGGTTTGCGGCGGAATTGAATTGGTTTGCCATGCGCGCCCAAGGATGCGTTCAACCCAGTAGGCGCGACTCTGGGAAATAGTGAATTGAGAATGGTGAATGGTGAAAGAAAATGAGTCGCGGTTCGACGGGGCCTTCCGCCTTCGTTACAACTAGGGTGGAAAAAACGGCGGACAGGCGCCCTGCTACGGACTAAATTTCAAGCATGACTTTCACCTGGTCCATCTCGGACTGGACTTTGGCGAGCAGACGGGGGAAGTCGTCGGGAGTGAGATGCAGGGTGTCCAAGGCGGCGGCGGAGAAGGTCAACAAGTCGGTGCCGGCCAGATCTTCGTCGAAGAATTGATGGCCGATGACGTCCCCGACCTGGACGGCGGCGGTCAGTTGCTGGAAAGGCGGGCCAATGGCCGGATCGTGGTGGCGGCGGACAGCGGCGACGATTTCCGGCGGCAAATTCCAGCGCTGCATCAACTCACCGCCCACTTCGGCATGGTCCATCATCAACACGGAGCGTTCCAAATCGGTCAACAACAGACCTTCATCCGAGGCCCTTTGGATCAAGGCGGCGTAACGCCCGCGTTCGACGGAGGCCAGCACCAGCTTGCCAATGTCATGGAGCAGCCCGGCGGTGAAGGCCGCCGCCTTGGCCTGGCCGGTTTCATCGGCCGCCACACTGGCGGACACGGCCACAGCGACGGAATGACGCCACAGCTCATTCACATTCAAACCCTCGTCCGCTCCCTCCATGGATTTGGTCCTGGCGCCAAGCAGCGACACAACCATGCAATAAACCTGGTAGAATCCGATTCTGGAAACGGCCTCGAAGATGTCGTCCGGCGGCCGCTCGCCGGCGAAAGAGGCGCTGTTGCACAGGCGCAGTATCTGGGCGGTCAAGGAAGGCTCGTAAGTGATCAATTGCACTACCTTGTCCACATCGTGATCGGGTTCCTGGAAAAGCGCGAGCAATTCGGTGACGAGCATCGGGGCAGAAGGCAGACTGGTCACCCCGTCCAAGTAGCGTTTGGCCGGATTCAACACGACCCGGCGCTGTTGACGGATATTCTCCGCGAGAACGGCCTGGTAGTCGGTGGTTGATATGGCGGTGTTCATGGAAATGAGTTACCCCATCAATACATCGGCGGCGGGCGGAAAAACTTGAAGTGACTATTCAGACCGTCGCGCCGTCGGCAATCAACAGGTCGTCATCCGCCACGGCAGGGCGAGACTCCGTCGAGCCGTGACTGAATCTCGTCGGACAAAGTCAGAGCCTGACGGACTCTCGCCCGGCCACCCGTGACTGAATAACAATGGAACAAATCTTTATGAGGTCGCCTTGGCCGGGAGGTCGGGCAAAGCCCTCACGCCTTCCACGCCGCCAGGGCGGCGCGATAGACTTCGGCCAGAGGCAGATTTTTTTCCGCCGCGATTTTTTTGCACGACTCAAATTCCGGGGCGACCTGGGCAACGGCCCCGTCCAGGAATCCAAGTTTGACCGTCACTTCGCCGTAAGCCGTCTGGACGGTTCGGAATTCGCGGCGGAGCTTGCGGCGTTCGGCCAGGCGGCGGCGCACGCCAAAGGCGCTGGTCTGGCGCAGGATCATCCCGGTGAACTTGTCCGCTTCGCCGGGCACGCACAGAACAGTCAAACATACGCCGGGCCGGCTTTTTTTCATCTGGACGGGCGCGTGGAACACATCCAAGGCGCCCGCCGCGAGCGCGGTTTCCATGAAAGAGCCGAGGATTTCCGGACTGGAGTCGTCGAGGTTGGTTTCCAGGACGGCGATGGTGTCGGCCTCCCAATCCAGCGGGGCGGCCTCCGCGCTTTCACCCAGAATGGCGCGCAGGACGTTCGGGCGGGTCTGGTGTTCGCGCGAGCCGGCGCCCAGGCCGATTTTTTCCGCGGCCAGCCCGCGCATGGGACCAAATTCAGCGGCGAATTCCGCCAGCAGCGCCGCGCCGGTGGGAGTGATCATTTCATGAGGTTCCGCGCACTGGGTCAGCGGGATGCGCCGCGCCGCCAGGATTTCCAGCGTGGCCGGCGCGGGAATGGGGAATCGCCCGTGGGCGCAATCAATCCAGCCCGTGCCATCCACGGCCTCGGCGGCCAGAACGCGCGGACGGCCGAGGATTTCCAGGGCCGCGCAGCCGCCCACGATGTCAATAATGGAATCCATGGCGCCGACCTCGTGGAAATGGATTTCGTCCAGGGCCAGGCCGTGGATTTTGCCCTCCGCCTCCGCGACGCGCCGGAAGACGGCGAGGGCTTTTTGCCGGACCCATTCCGAAAGGGAGCTGGCGGAAATCAAGTCCTTGATTTGGGCGTATTTTCGTTCGTGCCCGGGATGAGGTTCATGCGGGTGATGATGGCCGCCGGGTTCGTGGGCGTGGTCGTGTCCAAGGTGAACTTCAAATTGCACCGCCTCGATCTGGCCGCGTTTGACCCGATGGGCGTGCAGGTGGTAGCCGCCCAGGGAGAGCTTGGCCAGATCCCGCTCAATCTGTGCCAGGTCCACGCCCAAATCGAGCATGGCGCCCAGGAACATGTCGCCGCTGATGCCGCTGAAGATATCCAGGTAAAGTGTTTTCAATCGTTGAGCCTCCGGGCGCTTGCCGCCAGTTCGTTGATCTGGCTGGCGGCGTAGCCCGCGCCAAAACCGTTGTCAATATTCACCACCGTCACGCCGCTGCCGCAACTGTTGAGCATGGCCAGCAGCGCCGCCACTCCGCCGAAGCTCGCCCCATAGCCGATGCTGGTCGGCACGGCGATGACGGGGCGGGAGGTCAGGCCCGCCACCACACTGGGCAGCGCGCCTTCCATTCCGGCCACCACCACCAGCACCTGGGCGCGTTGGATCGCCTCCATCCGGCCCAGCAACCGGTGCAGCCCCGCCACCCCCACGTCGTAAATTTTTTCCACCGGGTTGCCCATGATGTCGGCGGTGACCGCCGCCTCCTCGGCCACCGGCAAATCGCTCGTGCCGGCGCAGAGCACGGCGATGACGCCGGGACGTTTGGGCAGCGGTTTTGTTTCCAGGGTGACACAGCGCGCCGCCTCGTGGAAGACGGCGTGCTTGAATTTCTTTCGCACCGCCGCCGCCTGTTCGGGGGAAAGCCGGGTAATCAAGACCCGGCTCTCGCGGGCCGTGATCAGCCCGGCGATTTCCACCACCTGCCGCGCCGTTTTGCCCGCGCCGTAAATGACTTCGGGAAATCCTTTGCGCAAGGCGCGGTGCGTATCCACCTGGGCAAAGCCCAGGTCGGCCAGGGGCGCGGCCTGAAATGAGCGCAAGGCCTGCGCCGCGCCTATTTTGCCCGCGCGAAAATCTTCCAAAAGCTGGATGGCTTCGGCCGTTGTCATAAGGAAGGAAAATACACCAACTTTCGCGCGGGTCACGCGCGAAAATCGCCTCAACGCGACGCCACCGTTTCTTTTCTTAATCCTAATCCTAATCTTAATCTTAATCTAATCGAATGGGTGGGATTAAGATTAAGATTAAGATTAGGATTAAGAACCGGAAAACACCGGGCGAAAAATGCGCGCGGCACCCGCAACCACGGGCGGCGGCCGGGGTTTGAGGAGTGAACGGCGCGACAAAACGGTTGCAACGGCGGCGCGTTCAAGGAAAGATGTTTTCATGCGTTTGAGGCCCTGGTTGATCGCTTCATTAGGATTGAATGCAATCCTTGCCTCCGCCTGGTATATTGCGCACATCCAGGAGGGCCGCCCGTCCGTCATCTACGCGCCAAGCCCCGGCTTGACGGCGCCGATCATCAAGACCAATTCGGTGGTCCGTTACGTCAACATCACCTGGACGCAAATTGCCTCCAGCAACCTGGCCGCCTACATCGCCAACTTGCAGGCGATGGGCTGCCCGAAAGAAACAATTCGCGACATCATTTTGGCGGAGGTCAACCAATCCTTCGCCCGCTCCCGCGCCACCGAAATCCTCACCCCCGATCAGCAATGGTGGAAAACGGAGCCGGACGCGGCGGTGGCGCGCGAGGCCGCCGCCGAGTTGCGCCAACTGGAAAACGCGCGGCGCGCCACGCTGGTGACGCTGCTCGCTTCCGTCTGCGGGGCGAACTGGGAAACCGAAACGGATGTCTCGGCCTGGGTGCCATCCAACTACGGTTTGACGGGACCGCATTTGGGCGCCCTCTCGCCGGAAATCAAGCGGTTGCTTTACGACCTGGCGGCGCACACCCAGGACCAGATGGCCGGGCAGACACCCGCCGAAGTGACGCGGATCGTGCAGAACGAGCGGACCAGATTGCAGTCCTTGCTCACGCCGGTCGCCTTGAACGAATACCTCCTGCGCTATTCTCCGACCGCGGCCCAGTTGCGGGCCGACACGCGCGGCGTCAATTATTCCCCGCAGCAATTCCAGGACTTGTTCGCGGCGGTGGATCCCATTCTGCTCCAGTCCGATTATTATTATCGGGGCGGCGACGCGGACGCGCAGGGGCGGCAGCGCGCGCTCCAGGCCCAGTACGACGACGCCCTGCAAAAAGCGCTGGGCAGCGATACCTTCCACGCGCTCCGGCTCAACCAGGACCCGCTCTACGCCTCCACCACCGCCGCCGCCCAGCAAACCGGCCTTTCCGCGCAGAACACCTCCAAGCTCTACGACATCAACCGCGCCACGCAGACGGAACTGGACCGCATCCGCAATGACGCCACGCTTTCGCCGGACGACAAGATTGACGCGCTGGCGGAGACGCGCGCGGAGCAGCAAAGGGCCATCCAACAGTTGCTTGGCCCCGAGGCCTTCCAGCGCTGGCTGCAAACGCAGCGTTAAGTGGCCGTGCAAGAATAACCTCCGAGTTTGCTGTCGGAGCAAGGCCGATTCGGATTGAGAATTGGTCATTGAATATTTGTCATTGGTAATGAAAATCCCTTCCCCAATAGCCAATGACAAATTGTCAATTTTCAATTCTCAATTGTCGTCAAAGTTGCGCTTTCTGGGCGCCACTTCGTTCCTGTTTGAAGTGCGCCTGATTATCGGAACTTGTTTTTGCGCGAACCGGTTATTTGGACGAATCGTTAGCCCGCATATATGCGAGTTAGCGACTTTTCCGGGGAGCGCGACCGTCTCGGTCGCATGCGTCGGCGTCTCGCCGACGCAACGTTACGCCGCCGACAACTTCACCCGTTCGATGGCAATTCGTGCGTGTCGCTAATGATCAGGATTATTTGGACGGCTTGGGCGCTCCATCGGCCGGCGGGCTGGCCGGATGCGCCAAGCAAGGTTCGATGGCGCCGCAGGTGGTGCATTCCAGGCAGCGGATGCAGCCTGATACGTTCACGGCCTGGTCCACCTTCACGCCCATGGCGCAGCGGCTCCGGCACAGGTTGCATTCCACGCATTGCTGCGGATTGAACCGCAAATGAAACAGGCTGAAACGATTGAACAATGCCAGCAGTCCGCCCAGCGGACAAAACATCCGGCACCAGGGCCGGTGAACAAAGAGCGTGGCCGCAATGAACGCGAGCAGAATGCCCGTCTTCAACCCGCTCATCACCCAGCCTTTGCCCTCCAGCAGGCCTTGCACCGAGTAGGGCACGCCCGCTTCCAGCGCGCCCGCCGGGCAAAGCCGGCAGATCGAAACCACCTGCCTGTCAAACGGAATGCCTTTGTACCCCAAAATCATCGGCAGCAAAATCACCAGGCCCGCCAAAACCACATATCGAATATGGCCCGTCCACGACGGCAGGCTGATTTTGCGCGCCGTGATTTTGCCCAGCAAATCCTGGAGGAATCCAAAGGGACAGGCCCACCCGCAGACGATGGAGCCGCCGGCCGCGCCCACCACCAGCAGGACGCCCAGCAGCAGATACGGAAATTCCCCAACCACCGGCAGCAGCGCCGCGTAGTTCGCCATCACTCCCACCGGACACGCGAACGCCGAGAGCGGACAGGAATAACAATGGAACACGCAGCCCGGGATGCCATGCAGCCACCGGCCCGCCGGCGCCAGCCACACGCCCAGAAAACCGGCCTGCACCCACGGACGAACACGGGACAACTTCCGGCCTAACGCGGCGGGCTGGGGACAAGCTGGAGGTTGCATGGAAAGGCTAAAGGCTAAAGGCTAAAGGCTGAAGGTTGAAGGCTGAGAGTTGAAGGCTGAGACCGTGCCAGCGTGGTGTGGAAGATTGGATTCTCATGGTCTGATTTGTTTTAGCCTTTAGCATTTAGCCTTTCTCACAGCCTTTAGCCTTTTTGTCTATGGTTGTGAAAATGGCGATGAGCTGGCGCGTTTCGTCGAGCAAGCCGGCCATCCGGGATTGCGCGACACAGGCGCTTTCCACAAGCAGTTCGAGCCAGTATTCGGTTTCCTCTATTTCTTTGAGACAGTCTCCAATCTTGGAAATAAATTCGGCTTTCGACCGTCCGCGCGAAGCCTCGCGATAATTCGCGCCGACGGAAGTTCCAGAGCGCAGCACCTGCCTTCCGAGCACTTGCGCCACCGGATTGCTCTTGGGCAACCTGGAAAACATACCGATGACCCGAAGCGCAAACGCCTTCGTTCTCGATTTCAAATCTTGCGGTTCCTCAATCATAACGGGAAACACTGCTGTTCAATGTCTTTAGCCTTTAGCCTTTAGCCTTTAGCCTTTCCGATAATCGGCCGCGCCGTGCGGCCGGAATTTACTTTATTCACGTGGGACAAGGTGTTTGCGCGCTCGCATTCACGCGGATTTTCCACGTCGGCGGCCGGAAGGCCGCTTTTGCTTTTGCCCAGCGATCCAGCGCCTCGCCCGGATTGGCCACGTTATCCAGCCTGGGTGGCGGCGGCGGCGCGACATCGGCGGCGTATTGCAGCCCGCCCGTGGAAAAGGCCTTGACCAACTGGCTTTCCCACGCCGTGCCGTCCTCCACCGTGTCCACGTTCGTCAAATGCCGCGCGCCGCAAAACAAAATCACCGCGCCGGCCAGCGCGACGACGGCTCCGCTCCAGAAATCGTGTCCTTCCCGCGCGCGCAGGGTGCGGTTGACCGGAGGCTGTGGCACTCGTTTGAACATGCTAATATGTAAGAAGTGGATTGCGGAAATTGGCGTTTTCCTCACCCTCCGGGACCCCGCCTCTTAATCTTAATCCTAATCCTAATCTTAATCCTGTTCTGGCGGAGGTGCATGGGAATCGAACCCACCCGGGACTTTGTTGAGCCCCACACTGGTTTTGAAGACCAGGAGCGCCACCAGGCCGCCAGGCACCTCCAAGCAATAGCGCCGCGCCGCCTCCGGTAGGCGGACGCGATTGATTTCCTCCCGGCTGAATCACACTCCCATTTTGACAGATGCGCGCGGCGATTTCAAGGCAAATTAGACCCTCCGGGCGCAGCGGCGTGCAGGACAAAATTCATCACCATGGCTGGATGCCGCCAGCAGTGCGACGGTTAAGTGCGCCGCCTTATTCGTGGCAGGCCATGGCCGCGCCCGTCGCCGGATCGAAGAACCGGGCCTGCTCCATGTCGAAGCGAAGCGGGAGAGCATCCGTGGTTTTCGGAATATCGGCCCACGGGCCGCGCGCCACAAAAGCATGGTTGCCGTTGGAAAAATAAAAGAGGCTCTCCGCGCCCGCCGGTTCCATGCGCTCCAGGGCGGCCCGCACCGCGCCGTTCACGCTGCCCGGCGGCGCGGGCTGGATGTGTTCCGGGCGCAGGCCGAGGGTCACGGTTCGTCCGGCGTGTTCCCGCATCGCGCCGCTCCCTTTCGCATCCAGTGGAATGGAAAAGGACGGCCCGCTCCCGGCGCGTTCGTGAAAGACCAGAACGCCGTCCTCTTCCGCCAGCGCGCCCTCAAAGAAATTCATGGGCGGCGAGCCGATGAACCCCGCCACAAACCGGCTGGCCGGACGCAGGTAAATTTCCCGCGGCGACGCCAGTTGTTGCACCGCGCCGTCCTTCATCACGGCCACCGCGTCGGCCAGCGCCAGGGCTTCGGCCTGGTCGTGCGTGACGAAAATCATGGTGGCGTTCAAGCGCCGCCGCAGACGGGCGATTTCTCCGCGCAATTGCAGGCGCAGAGGCGCGTCGAGGTTGGAGAGCGGTTCGTCCAGCAGAAAAACCCGCGGATGACGCACCAGCGCGCGGCCCAGCGCGGCCCGCTGGCATTCGCCGCCGGACAAACCGGCCGGCCGCCGCTCCAACAGGGCCGTCAACCCCAGCATTTCCGCCGCCGCCTTCACCCGTCCGGCAATTTCGGCGCGCGGAAACTTCCGCAATTTCAACCCCAGCGCCATGTTTTCAAAAACCGTCAGGTGGGGGAAAAGAGCGTGATCCTGGAAAACCATCGCCACGTCGCGGTCCTTCGGCTCCACGCCGGCCAGCGGCTTTCCGTCAAGAAAAATTCCGCCGGCGTCGGGCGTCTCCAGCCCGGCGATCAGCCGCAAGGTCGTGGTTTTTCCGCAGCCCGACGGCCCGACGATGACCAGCAACTGCCCGTCCCCGGCCGTCAGGTTCAGTTCCCGTACCGCGCCGATTTGTTGCCGGCGCGGGCCGGAGAAGAACTTCGTCACATTCTCAAGAACCAGCCGTCCCATGCCCGATTCTTGATTCTCCCCCCGGCGATGTCCAGCGCGGAGGCGCAACGCCCTGGCAAGCTCGATGGCGCATTGGCCGTCGAGAATGTGTTGTTTAGTATTGGGACGGCGCGCGCATCGCAATGTGGCAGCGGCGTCCCGCCGCTGATTTGCTGTCCCGCGCCCAAATTAATCGCCCGTGCCGGCTTTGCCGGTGAGTCCGGCCTTTTGCAGGGCGGCGAAGACATCCGAGTCCTTGAACTCGCCAGTCACTTGAAAAGTCTTGGCGTTCTTCTCCACGCCCTTTATCCCTTTGACACCAGGCACGTCCTTGAGAGCCTCCGTGACCGACTTGGCGCATTTGGAGCAGCAGAGGTGGACGCCGCTGACATCGAGCTTCTGCACCATTTGGCCCTTGGCGCCGGTGTCGGCGCTGATCTTGATGTCCGGGTTGCTGCTCTTGCCGAAGAAGCCGGCCTTGACCAGCGCATCCGCGGCCTTCTGCACGGTGGCGGTATCCGGCCCGGTCAAAGTGACGGTTTCAGCGTCCTGGTCCGCCGCCGCCTTCGCTCCCGGCGCCTTGTCGGCCACGGTCTTCTCGGCCAGATTCACGCAACTTGTACAGCAAAGATGAACATTGGAGATTTTGGTGGTGACATCGGCCGCGCGCGCCGAAAGCAGCATCGCGCCGATTACGATAAGAGAAGCATACGAAGTTTTCATAACTCGATCATTGTTTCAAGGCCGCAGACCATTTTGATTGCGACTGCGAATATAAACTAAGCTTCTTTGCTGTTTCGTCAAACGGTTTGACTCTTATCCTTTCCCATCGTTCACCGGCCGCGCCAGCGCCATCTCCAGCCGCGCTTTGATCGCTTTCAGGCTGCGGCTGGGATGACGGACGGCGATGCGGCGCAGTTCCAGTGGCGACGTGGCCGGCGAATTGACGCCGTAATCGGTCGTGCAGGCCGTGCGATAACCGGCTTCCATCACCAGGTCGCGCACGGCTTCGTTCCAATCGCCAAAGGGATAACAAAAATCCTCCACCGCGACGCCGAAAGAGTCCTCCAGTTTTTTCTTGCTCCCCGAAATTTCCTCCGAGGCGTCGCGCAGGCTCAAGCGGGTCAGGCGCGGGTGGCTCAGGGAATGCGAACCGATGCGATGGCCCGCCGCCAGCCACTCGCGCACCTGCGCCGCGTCCATGAGCGGCTCCGCGACTTCGCCGTCGCGCAGGTCCCATTCATTGAGCTTGCCGATGCAATTGACGACCAGGAATTGAATGGCATGAAATTGCTTTTGCGCCAGCGGTTCGAGCGCGTTTTGAAAGACATTGCGAAACCCGTCGTCGAAGGTCAGTACGACGCGCCGGACCGGGTTGCCGTCGGAGCGTTCGCCGGCAATGGCTTGGGCAGGGGTGCAGGAGATGAAGCCGGCCTGGTGGAATTCATCCAGTTGGCGGACCAGGACTTCGGGCCGGACGTAAAGTCCCCTGAGACGGACATGGCGCGGACGCGGCGCGATCTTGTGGTACATCAAAATCGGCACCCCCGTTTTGAATAAATCCAAAAACGGTTCCAGCGCATGAAATTGACTCGCCGAGGAAGGGCGCATGGAACACAGTATCGCGAGAAAAGCCAGATAAGCCAAGTGGAATCAATCTGCCGCTTCAGGGGAGGGTGCAGGACAAATTTCTTCATTCATCAGGTAGGGACGCCTCGCCGAGGCGTCCGGGCGTCCCGGCGGGACGCCCCTGCCACAAGAAGAATTTTGTCCTGCACCCTTCAGGGGATGACGGCCTGGAAAAAACACGCGGTGTCCGAGGCGGGAACGGTGATGGTGCGGAGCGAAACAACGTCGTAATTGGTGGCGACAGGCGTCCAGTTTATGAGATCCGTGGAGGACTCGATGGTGTAGGCGACGCTGGCCTGGCCTTGCAGTGTGAAGGTCATTTGCCAGGCGGGCGGGACAGGACCGGCGGTCGGGGCCAACGAAGGTTGGAGGAAGGAGTCATAGATCTGGATGATGGGGACGGCAACGGTGGTGGCCTGATTGGCTCCAGGCGGTGAATAGGCGCGCCAAACGGAGGCGTTGAGATCTGTCGCATATAAGTTTCCCGCGAGGTCCCAGGCCACGTCAAGCATCGTGTGGTTGGTTCCCGCGCCCAGGCGCGTGACCAGGCTGCCATCGGAGGCGCGATAGATATTGACCGCGCCGTTTTGGAGTTGGAAGGGATTCCCACTGCCATTGCCATAGCCTTCCACGGCGACGGCGACCCATTGACCGGTGGGGTCCACGGCGACTCCGGCGGCATTTTCGAGGGAATAATCCAAAGAGGTGACGCTCCAATTGGTGGTGAGGACCGGCTGGCCGGCGTAGGGCGGGAAAGCGAAAAGGCGCGGCAGTTGGTAGTAATTGGAAGGATTGAGGAATCCATCCAGGCACTGGATGACATAGATGTTGCTGGAGCCGTCCACCGCCACGTCGTAGGCGCTGAGGTCCAGACCGGTGGGGCTGATTCCCACCACGACGGCGCCGGTGTCCCCTGCCGCCACCACGCCGTCCGCGGTGACATTCCACCGCACCACTCCCTCGCTCGAACCGTTGATGTTGGCGTCCGCCATCCAAACCTGCTTGTTGAGACCGCCGCCGGTGACAAAGGGGCCGCTCAACAGCGCGCTGGGATAGGGATAGTTGCATGTGTCGAGCACGGTCACGTAGTTGGTGGAAATGGTCTCGTCGAAAGCGATGACGACGCCGCCCTGGCTCCAGTCGTTGATATAGACGGTGTCATCCTGGGCCACGGCAATTTTCCACGGACTGAAAGTATAGCCGGACCAGGGGTAAGAAGTCTGGCTCAGGCTGCCTTCCTCCGCAGGGCTGCCGTCGGCATTGAATTTATAAATGCCGATGGGTGTGGTCTGGGGCGTCGCGGGGTTGCCGACGAAGACGCGGCCAAAGAATGGGCTGTTGGTATTCTTGTTGACGGCGATGCCGGCGGGATCGCCGATGAAGAAATTGGCGCTGTCGTCGGTGATGTTGGTCCAGGCGGGGTGGCCCGTGGCGGCGGCCGTGATTCTGACTTCATAGACCCCGGCCGGAGCGTTTTGGCCGGCCTGGTTGGTGCCGCCCCACATCACGCAATTGCTGCCCGCGGCGGCGCCGGCGGCGCCGGCGGCCACCGCGTTGGTCCAGACGACCGTTGCGCCGGAAAGGACCTGAAGGCACACGCCGGCCGACGCAGGCTCGTTGAGGATGTAAGAGATGGCAACGGGGCTGGACAGAAGGATGGCGGCGTTATTGGTGGAGCCATTGAGCTTGATGTCGGTGGCATACACATTGGCCCTGGCGGAAAGAACGCCGGAAAGGAGCGGGAACACCAGCGCCAGCAGGCGCCAGTGGTGGCGGACAATTGCTATCTGGCGGACACGCATTTCGCAACCACTCCATTTTTTAGGTCCTGGGCACGCGCAAAAAAGCGCAACCCACCCCCTCCTTCCCTTACCAAAATCATATACCCAAAACCAGCGGTTGACAGTACAAAAATAATATATCAATATATCCGCATCCGTTGATACAAATTTTTGGGGCGGGAGGCGGAGGGACGGGGCACGAAAAACAGAGCATCTGGCGGATCGCAGCCCGCCGTCGCAGAAGAAGATTTATGGAAATGCATGAGAAAAGCAGCGGTTTCATGAAGGCCTTGAAATGCCGGGAATGCGGCCGCGAATACCCGTTGACCGCGACTCACGTTTGCGAGTTCGATTTTGGCCCGCTGGAGGTCGCTTACGACTACGAGCGAATCAAGAAGTCCATGACCCGCGCGGCCATCCAATCGCGTCCGAAAAGCATGTGGCGTTTTCGCGAGTTGCTGCCGGTGGCCGGGGAGCCGACGGTGGGTGTGGAAGTGGGAGGCACGCCGCTGCTGAAGGCGGACCGGCTGGCCCGGCGGCTGGGCATCCGGGAATTATGGATCAAGAACGACGCGGTGAATTATCCGACGCTTTCGTTCAAGGACCGGGTGGTGAGCGTGGCTTTGAGCCGGGCGCGGGAGCTTGGCTTTACCACGGTGGCGTGCGCTTCGACGGGGAACCTGGCCAACTCGGTCGCCGCCAACGCCGCGGCGGCGGGGATGAAGGCCTGCGTCTTCATCCCGTCGGATTTGGAGCACAGCAAGGTCGTCAATTCGTGGATTTACGGCGCGGAGGTCATCGGCATCAAGGGACATTACGACGAAGTCAACCGGCTGTGCGCGGAGATTGCGGGGAAATATCCCTGGGCCTTTGTCAACGTCAACATGCGGCCCTATTACGCCGAAGGTTCCAAAAGCCTGGGTCTGGAAATTGTGGAGCAATCCGGCTGGCGCGTCCCGCCGCACACCGTCATCCCGATGGCCTCCGGCTCGTTGCTGACCAAGGTGCATAAGAGCTACGGCGAAGCCATCAAACTGGGCCTGGCGCCGGAAACGAAATACAGAATTCACGGCGCGCAGGCCACCGGTTGTTCGCCTATTTCGACGGCGCACAAGGCCGGGATGGAATTCTTCAAGCCGGTCAAACCAAACACCATCGCCAAATCGCTGGCCATCGGCACGCCCGCGGACGGTTTTTACGCCCTGCGGGTGATGAAAGACACGGGCGGCAGCGCCGAGGATGTCAGCGACGACCAGATTCGCGAGGGAATCCGCTGGCTGGCCGAGTGCGAAGGGATCTTTGCGGAAACGGCCGGTGGAGTGACGGTCGGGGTGACCAAGAAACTGATTGCCAGCGGCGCCATCCCGGCCGATGAAAGCGCCGTGCTGTGCATCACCGGCAACGGGTTGAAAACAATAGACGCGGTCGCCGGACACGCCTGTTTCACGCGGGAAATCAAGCCCAGCCTGCACGAGTTTGAGGCGTTGCGGGCGCATGAAGAAAAGGTGGGGGCGTGAACCGGCTTCCCATCGCATCCGGCTTGTGTTAAGCTCAGAACCGTGAAAACCATTCCGCCAGGTCTATTGGAAGAAGCCGTTGAACGGCTGAAAACGGAGTTTCAGCCGGAGGAAATTTATTTGTTTGGTTCGCACGCCTGGGGCACCCCGACCGACGACAGCGATGTGGATTTGATGGTCATCGTGCGGGACAGCAACGAACGCGGCATCCAGCGGATGCAGCGGGCGCATCATTGCCTCGGCGATCTGGATATGAGCAAGGATATCTTCGTCCAAACCCGTGCTGAGTTTGACCGTTACCGCCATTTGCGCGCATCCATCCAGCACCAGATTTCACAACGTGGGCGCAAACTCTATGGATGACGCCGCCGCCAAACTCACCCGGGAATGGCTGACCAAGGCATGGCACGACCTGCAAAACGCGCGGATCGTGAGCGCCGCAGTGGATGCTCCGTTGGACACGGCCATTTACCACTGCCAGCAGGCGGCGGAAAAATCGGTGAAAGGATGGCTTACCGCCAGCCAAACCGCATTCGAGAAAACACACGACGTTCGGCGGTTAATGAAACTGGCCGCAGGTGTCATGCCTGGCTTCTCACAATTCAGCGGAGCCGCGGAAATTCTGACACCCTACGTTTCCGCCTTCAGGTATCCCGGCCTCACCGCCGACCCCATGCCTTCGCGCGCGGAATTCGACGCGGCGCTGCAACACGCGCAGGCCATTTATGATTTTGTTCTGAACCTGCTTCCAAAGGAGGCAAAGCCATGAAAACCATTCCGCCAGACCTGTTGGAAGGAGCCACCTGTTGGAAGGAGCCGTTGAACGGCTGAAAGCAGAATTATGAATGAGGCCGGATTTAAAGAACCCATGCCGTCGAAAGCAAATCAACCACCCGCAAGCATGGTTTCAGAATTGTCCGCTTGGAACAACGGAAATGGTATTGACTTGGAATCCTGGATCGAATGTTGCGGCGACTTCAAACTTGCCGTCGGTTATGCGACGCTTTTTTGGCCGACTTTTGTTTTGTTCGAGGATTTTATTCTCAGAGCAGGATTCAATTTGGAATCGCTTCGAGGATTTGAAAAGAGCCGTGACTACAACAAAGCCTCCGTGGAATGGGTGATGAATCATTTGCATATTGCCGACATCCATATCAACGACCGCGAAAACGTCTCCGCCGATAAAATTGTGTATTTAGGACGGATATTGAAGGAAATTTACGAAATGAAACTGCGCGCGCAATTCCCTGACAGGCCTTGTGAAGTTGAGTTTCACGAGCCGGATGAGAGAAAGAATTTGGTCGAATATCAATTGAGCTTCTGGCAAAAGAAGCATGGCACGATTCAAAATGAAGCTGGATTTTAATCGCGAGAAGGTCGGGCAATTCTGTCGGCAGCGTGGAATCGCCCGGCTGGAGCTTTTTGGCTCTGCCCTGCGGGATGATTTTCACGGCGAGAGCGACGTTGATCTGCTGGCGACCTTGCGCGGAGACGCCCATCCCACGTTGCTCGACTGGGCGGAAATGCAGGAAAAGCTGGCGGAAATGTTCGGCCGTCCGGTGGATTTGGTGAGCCGCCGTGCGATCGAGCAGAGTCGCAATCGCTACCGGAAACACTCTATTCTTTCAACTGCCACGTTGATTTATGCGGAAGGATAATGCGTATCTGGAGGACATCCTTGTGGCCGCCAAGGCCATTCGGCGTTTTACCAGCGGGATCTCGCTGGAGGCTTTCAAATCGAACGAAGAAAAATATGAAGCGGTAAATCGCAAGTTTGAAATCCTCGGCGAGGCCTCGCGAAGGCTTTCGCCCGAAGCTCGGAAAGCATTTCCGGAAATCCCGTGGAAACTTATCACCGCAATGCGAAATATTCTCATCCACGATTACGATGATGTGGATTTAGATGTAGTTTGGGACACGATTCAACGGGATATTGTGCCGCTGATCAGCCGTCTGGAAGAGTATTTGGCTGCGAATCCGCCGCCGGAATTTTGAGTGGATCTGTCAGGCCAACGAATTGAAAGTAAGACTATGCCAAAGAAAATCCGAATCCCGACCCCGCTCCGCAAATTGACCAACAACGAGGAGGTGGTGGAAGTCAACGCCGCCACCATCGGCGGGGCCATCGCCGAATTGCAGAACCGCTTCCCCGGCATCAAAGAGCGGCTGGTGGACGAGGCGGGCGGCATCCGCCGGTTCGTCAACGTCTATGTCAACGAGGAGGACATTCGCTTTTTGCAAAACCAGGAAACCGCCCTCAAGGAGGGTGATGAAGTCAGCATCATCCCCGCCATCGCCGGAGGGTAGGCCTTTCCGCAATCGTGAAATGGAGGAAACCAGTGCCCGCAAAAAAGACCAGAGCCAGGCCCGAAACCGGAGCCAAAACTTCGCCCGCCCGAATGCGTTTGTGGCTGATGTACCCGCCCAAATTGATCACCACCCCCGTCGTCTGGGAGTTGGCCCGCAAATTCCAGGTGGTGACCAACGTGCGCCAGGCCAGCGTGACCGACGAAATCGGCATCGTCTGCCTAGAATTGAGCGGGGCGCGGGCGGAGGTCAAAGCGGCCATCGCATGGCTGGAGAAAATGGGGATCAAAGTGGAGCCGGCGGAAATCGGGGTGATTGAGAGTTGATGGGTTCCGCCCCGGCGCCAGCCCTATGGCCGGAATTGTGAGATTGTGCTTGACCCGGCTAAGGGTTTCCACTACAACAATTTACAAAAATCGGAAGCTCTGTGCTTGACCGCAACGGGCGTCCGGTCTTATATAGCAAGATTGCTCTGCCTGCAGCGAGGAAGCCCTATGACAAAGCGTGATCTGGTAATCAAAATCAGTGAAGAAACCGGCCTGGTCCAGCAGAAAGTGATGGACGTGGTGCAGCGGACCCTTGACCTCATTTCAGAGTCCCTTGCCAATCGCAAGACGGTCGAGTTGCGCAATTTTGGGGTGTTTGAAGTGAAAATTCGCAAAGCGCGCGTCGGGCGCAATCCCAACCGTCCGGACAAGAACGTGCAAATTCCGCAGAGATCGGTCGTGAAGTTCAAACCGGGCAAAGAAATGCGGGAAGCGGTTTCCAAGGCGCCCTCCGTGCAGGCCTGACCGCCTGCCATTCAGGAGAGACGATCCGGACAGGCTCTACGCGGCCACGGTCGGGAGACCGGCCTCATAGGGGTGAGGATCGAACGAGGCGCGGAGTTGATAGGCGTGGTTGTAGGCTTCCATCTCCAAATCAGTCTGGCGAATGAGGCGCGATAAGACCGCCTCGATCAACTCGTCAGGGGTGAAAGGCTTTTGCAGGTAATCGTCGGCCCCGCAGACCATGCCGCGGCGAAAATCTTCCCGGCTGGCGCAACCAGTCATCATGATAAAGGGTATGGAGGCGGTGGCTTGCAACTCGCGAATGGCGCTCAACAGACCATGTCCGTCCATGCCCGGCATACGCACGTCGCTGATGATCAAATCCGGCTTTTCGCTCAGAACCATGTTAATGGCCGCCTCGCCGCTGGTGGCCTCGCGCACACAAAAACCGAAATTGCGCAACACTGTCGTGACGACGGATCGAACCTCTTCGTTGTCGTCAATTACCAGTATGGTCTTCATTGAATGGCTTTGTATCAGAATCCGTGCCAACCCCAAAAAGGCAGCCAACCGTAACCAAAACGGCACTTAAAGCCCCTCCACTGGGCGGCGTTACGCCCGCCCTGCCCTGATATAAGGCAAAATTTGCCCACTTTTCACCCACTGATCGCGACCCTCCCGGCCAGCCCTGATGCGGCGACTTGGTGAACTTTACTTTTGCCCGCATCCGAGCTATCAGATTTGGACGGCTCAACCAGTGGGCCGGCCCTTTTATTTTATGAAGAAGGCGGTGAAATGGATCATCGGCGTCTGCCTGGTTGCGGCGGCGGCCATGCAGTTCTTTAACCCCGCGCTGACCAATCCGCCCGTGACACCGGGGAGTGATCTGATGGCGACGAACCCGCCGCCGGCGGAGATCGCCGCGCTGCTGCGCCACGCCTGTTATGATTGCCATTCTGACGAGACCCAATGGCCGTGGTACAGCCATCTGGCCCCGGTTTCCTGGTTTGTCGCCGGCCACGTCAACGACGCGCGCGAGGCGATGAATTTCTCGGAATGGCCGCATGACGACGCCTACAAGGCGGGCAAGCGCTGGGCCAAAATCAGCCGCCGTGTCGAGGAAGGCTCGATGCCGCTGGCCAGTTACACCTGGCTGCATCCCGCCTCACGCCTGACGGCAGGGCAGCGCAAGCAACTGAGCGATTGGGCGCGCGCCACGTCGGAGAAACTGAAGTGACCGCCGTTTGCGGAGCATTTCACATTTTGGGGTGATTTCTGTCGGCGAAGAAGCACTTTAAGATCCCGTATCCTTCGATTAAGAATTGCTCGTTGAGAATTTGTCATCGGTTATCGGAAGAAATGACAAATGACAAATGCTCAATGACCAATTCTCAATCGTTCCAATCGCTGAAACCAGGCCACAGCAGAGAAGCACCCAAGAGAGCGATATGCAGCCGGCGGCCAGTGCCCCGCAATTCGGGGCTTGATGGATCGCGGAAACGGGGCTACAAAGGCGGTGTTATGCCAAATCGAATTATCAAGGATCAATCTCCCTTCGCCACGGTCCGAACCACCGTCACCACCCTGCGCATCAACCGGCGGCGGTTCATTTATTCCTCGGCCCTGGCGGCGGGGGCCTTGGCGACGCGGCTCACCCCCGCCGACGCGGGCGTCAAGTTGAAATCCCCCAATGAAAAACTGAACATCGGCTGCATCGGAGTAGGCGGCTGGCGGGGTGTGCAGGATGTGGCCGGATTGGCGAATCTGGATGCGCAAAGCATGCCGCAGGAGAACATCGTGGCCCTGTGCGACGTGGATGACAGTTACATGACGGCCATGTCCCGGCATTTCCCATCGGCCAAGACCTACCGCGATTACCGGGAGATGCTCGACAAGGAGAAGTCGCTGGACGCGGTGAGCGTGACCATCCCCGATCACCAGCACGGCCCCGCCGCGATGATGGCAATGGCTCTGGGCAAACACGTTTATTGCGAGAAGCCGCTCACCCACTCCGTCTGGGAAGCGCGCCAATTGACGCTGGCGGCGCGCAAGTACGGCGTGGTGACGCAGATGGGCAATCAAGGCCATTGCATGGAAGGCAACCGGCGTCTTTGCGAAATGATCGCGGCGGGAGCGATCGGAACGGTGCGCGAGGTGCATTGTTGGACCGACCGGCCCGTCCATGTCGAAGGCGGACCGGGCTGGGTGCAGGGCCACGAGCGCCCGCCGGGTTCCGATCCGGCGCCGGCAAATTTGGATTGGAATTTGTGGCTCGGCCCGGCCCCAACGCGGCCTTATGTGGCGGGTTGGCCGGAAGACAAGAGCGTGCCGGTCTATTGCCCCCATGTGTGGCGCGGTTGGTGGGATTTTGGCTGCGGGGCCATCGGGGACATGGCCTGCCACATCATGGACGGCCCGTTTTGGGCGCTCAAGCTCGGCCCGCCAACCTCGGTCGAGTTGGTCAAGTCCTCCAAGCTCATGCCGGAAATGGCCCCGTGGGCCTCCGTCATCAAATTTGAATTTCCCGCCCGTGGCGACATGCCGCCGTGCAGCCTGACCTGGTACGACGGCGGCCAGAGACCGCCCAAGCCGGCCGAATTGGAAGCGGGACAGGAATTGGACGACAACGGTGCGATGCTCATCGGCGACAAGGGGAAGATCGTTGCCGGGACCTACGGCGAGAATCCGCACTTTCTGCCGGAGTCCAGGATGGTGGAGTACAAATGGCCGGCGCAAACCATCCCGCGCGTGCCCAAGGGCAGTCCGCATCTGGATTTCATCCAGGCCTGCAAAGGCGGCACGCCGCCCTGCTCCAATTTCGACGTCTCCGGCCCGTTCACCGAAATGGCCTTGCTGGGCAACGTCGCCTTGCGCCTGGGCAAGAAAATTGCATGGGACCCGGTCAACCTGAAATGTCCCGGCACGCCCGAGGCCGACGCCATCCTGCATCCAACCTTCCGCGAAGGCTGGAAAGTGACGCCCGCGTAGCCCGGATATTTTCCTTCGGTAGGGCGAGACTCCGTCGAGCCCTGACTCGATTTCGTCAGAAGAAGCCACGGCTCGACGGAGTCTCGCCCTGCCGTGGCTGGCTGAATAGTTGCGTTTTTTCTTTTTGCCGAAATTTGTTGCATCGGGGGCGAAAAATTGCTTTCATCAAGCGCGAGCCAAAGAACTCATGACCAGGCGCGCTGCCGTCTGCCATGGTCGGGCGGGTGCTCCAAATGATTTGCAGAAGGCCGGCCACCATTGTTCCGGCGCCAAAACGGTTTGTCATTTAAAAATCTAAATTGAACCGGCGATTTCCTCCGGCGCCGAACTGTGCCTCATCCTCCAAACCTATTGATCGTCGCGGACAGCGAGCACGACGCCAACATGCTCTACGCCGTCGGACTGTTGGCCTCCGACCCGTTCATATTCCTGCGCGTGGACGGCAAGTGCCACGCCGTGGTCAACGACTTGGAACTGGTTCGCGTCAAAAGGAAGCTCTCCCATTGCCGGGTCATCTCCTACAGCCAATGCCTGGAAAGGCTGCGCCGCGCGCGCGTCAAACGGCCCGGCATGGCCGCCGTCATCAGCCTGCTCCTGCGCGAGCAGCGCCTGCGCAAAATCTTTGTCCCCGCCAATTTCCCCTTCGGCCTGGCCCGCGATCTGCGCAATTACAAAATCAAAGTCCGCGTCAAAAAGGACGGCGTTTTCCCCGAACGCGAATTCAAGCACGCCGATGAGATCAAAAAAATCAGCGCGGCCCTCATCATGGCCGAAGTCGGCCTGGCCGAGGGCATCCAGGCCCTCAAAAGCTCCAAGATCGGGCGCGACGGCAAACTGGTCTACCACGGTGTGCCGCTGACCTCGGAGAAACTGCGGTCCATCATCAATGTTGGCATTCTTCAGGCTGGCGGCCTTCCCGGCCACACCATTGTCGCCGGCGGACGCCAGACCTGCGACCCCCGCGAACAGGGCCACGGCCCCCTCCACGGCCATCAACCGATCATCCTGGATGTTTTTCCCCGTTCCCAGAAAACCGGCTACTTTGGCGACATCACCCGCACCGTGGTCCGCGGCCGCGCCGTCGAACCGGTGCGCCGGCTTTACGACACCGTCTGTCGCGCCCAGGAAATCGGTTTTTCCAAAATCCGCGCCACCGCCGCCGCCGGCGAAATCCATGCCGCGGTGCGGGAGTATTTCGAGGCCCAAGGCTACAAGACCTGCAAAAGAATCGGCCGCCTCGAAGGTTTCCTCCACGGCGCCGGCCACGGCCTCGGCCTGGAAATCCAGGAACCCCCCATCCTGAGCCACCAATCCGCCGACATCCTCAAACCCGGCCATGTCCTCACCATTGAACCCGGCCTCTATTACCCGGAACTCGGCGGCGTGCGGTTGGAAGACGTGGCCTGCGTCACCAACAATGGCCCGCGCAACCTGACCAAATTCGAGAAAGTCTTCGAAATCTGAGGTCAATTGTCAGAACGGCGGATGATTCTCCCTGGAGGCGAGGCCCTCCCCCTCGCCCGTCGCGAGACGGGAGAGGGTCCCGATTCCGAATCGGGAGCGGGTGAGGCACCAGGCCAGGTCGAGCCATTCCTTCGCGCGTCATCACACCAAGTCCTTTAACATTAAACATCCTTCGCTGATTCCACCCAACTGTAATCACCATCCTTGAGGCCAACCGCTTTGAAATGCGCCTTGCCACGCTCGTCAGCAGTTCGCCGCCCAGCGCATCCGACTGCCATTGCAGCGAGGCCCGCGTGAGTGTTTGTCCGGAAAAAACCTCCACCACGGAGCGGATGGCCGCGTCGCTCAGATAATTCTTGCCGTCGTCGGCGGGCATTTTCAGTTGGTAACAATTTGTTACCAACTGACTGCCCTCCCCAATCATCAGCGACTTCCTGGGGAGCGCGAACCGTCCCGGTCGCCTCCGCCGGCGTCTCGCCGACGGATTCCCGAAGACTTTCGGTAGTAGAGCGGGCACTCCGCTGCCCGCCTCGATGGAAGGTGCCCGCAAATTGAGAGCCGCCAGCGGTGCGGCCTAATCCGCAAATCAATCCCCGCCAGCGGGGCCGCGACCGCCCCCCCGGACCGGGCTGGCTCGGCAAATGTATTACAAGAACCCATTCCTCAATCCCGAAGGGATTGTATCTCTCAGCCCAGGGTCGGCCCGATTCCGAGAGGGCCTTTCCCTGGGTAGCCGCATTTAATTCCAACAACCCTGAAAGGGTTGAATATCAGGGACTTACGAAACACATTCAACCCTTGCAGCGTTGTGCCTTCTCGCCACCTTCGCCAGGATATTCTTTCAAATGGTAAGTCAAAGCCGGCAAGTCTTGGCGACAGGGCCTACTGCGCTCTGGACTCTTTTTTGCTGCGCTTTACCCTCCGTTCTTTATGGTGCCACTTCCGAGCAAATCAATGCAGCCTGCTAAACGACCGTCAGCGTTGCTTTTTCCTGCTTGTCAGGTGGGGTAAAAGTGGTCTCAATTAGTTTGTGATGCGTGCCAAATATTATACGCAGACACGGGTAATCATCTTTGCTGGTAGCGCCATCGGCTAGCAACAATCTTGAGTTGGTCTGTGGTCATCGCGGGGCTTTGCCAGCCTTTATCGAAATCAACATCAAAAAGGGGTCAGTTAAAAAAGGGGTCAGTTAATGGTATTGGAATAAAAAGGGGTCAGTTAATGGTATTGGAATATAAGTCTTGACAACGTGCCGGTGTCCCAAAGGGGGCAAGCCCGGAAAGCTGAATGCGGCTGAAGGTGGAGTTGACATGGGCGGCAATGCGGAGGAGGATGGCGGGCGATGGCACGCAAGATACACCTGGAGTACGCCGGTGCGGTTGACCACGTCCTGGCGCGTGGAAAACCAGGGGAGGAGTATTTACGGCGACCCGGCAGTCCGGGCGGGGAGGACCATGCCGCTGGCCTGGATAGCGGAGCGTCTGCGGATGGGCAGTCGCGGTTACCTGACCTGGCTCCTGCACCGGCAAGGCAAGCCGGCCTAGAATATGACAATACCATTAACTGACCACTTTACGGCACTGGTTACGGGTGTTTTTCTGCTCGCTTTCGAGACATCATCGCCTGCCGCTCCCTTGTCCGACTTGAAAACGTTCGGCACGAGCGGCAAGCAACTGACCCTGTTGACCACGGGTCGGGAGGCGGAGTTGTTTCGTTACGCCGGCAGGGGCTGTCTGACGCATATGTGGTTTGGCGGCAATTTCAAAAATTACGGACAAACGCGCATCCGCATTTATGTGAACGGCGAAACCAACGCCTCGATTGACATGGAGATGTTTCTCGGCCATGGCATTGGCTTTGATGACAGCTCTGCGCCTTGGGGCATCGCCCGCATGGGCAAGACGGGCGATCCCAGCGGCGAGTATGACACCTATCGGATTCCCTTTGGCAAAAGCATCCGCGTCACCGCGCAGCTCGCGCCCGGGGCCCCGGATCACCCCGCATTCTGGTGGATCATTCGCGGGACCGAAAACCTGCCGGTGGAATTGGGCGGCGTGAAGCTGCCGGCCAGGGCGCGCCTGAAATTATACAAGCTGGTGGATTATACCGCACAGCCGCTGGAGGAATTTCCGTTGTGCGAGGTCAAGGGCGACGGCGCGCTTTACGAAGTGACCATGGCGGCCAAAGGACTGCGGGCGGGCGGTGATTGGACCGACTTGAGTTTCATGGAAGGCTGTATGCGCGCCTACATCGGTGGCGCCACCAAGCCGCTGCTCCTTTCATCGGGGCTGGAGGACTATTTTCTCGGCACCTATTATTTCAACAAAGGCAATTATTACACGCCGGTGGCCGGCTTGACTCACTACAAACCCGGCGAGCATGAGTTTTCCGCCTATCGTTTTCACGACGAGGATCCGATCTTTTTCCACGGCGGATTGCGTCTGACGACCCGATGCGGTGAAATGGTGAATGGAAAAGTCATCGGGAATCCGCCCAAGGCCGGATACACCACGTACGTCTGGCTTTACCAGTGGTAAAAGGTGAGCAAAACCAATTTCATAGCAGGGGTCAGTTAAGAATGGCGCTTAAATAAGGAATATGACTTGTTTAAGGAATATGACTTGTAACATGTTGGTTGAAAGTTATGAAGGCCGGTGACCCGCGCGGACGATGCCGTTCCTGACGGAACTGGAAATCCTTTTGGATGTGGTTCTACAAGGATGTCGCGCCTACGGCGCTGCCGGCGGCCAAGCCGGCTCCAAGTTTCATGGGCGGTCCAGCGCCGTAGGCGCGAAATCTCTGTAGAACCCAGGGACCCGCAAAATTATAGCCCCGGCGGGGCGGCATATTCGGAAAATCAATCCGCGTCGGTGAGATTGCGATCGTCACGGTTCTTCGCTGTTTTCAGTGGAATGCAGGCCGCAATTGGGTTTGTTTTCTTCTGCGACTCCGCGACTGCGCGAGCCAGGAAGCAAAACGGGCAAAGACACTCGCGCAGAGGCCGCGGAGAGCGCGGAGCATGCGAAAGGGGCCTGTGGGGCGGGGGAACCCGTGGCCAGGGCGATTCTACCGAAAACAGCGAGGAACCTGATACTGGCGAGGATTTTACCACGGATTTCACGATGGGGAGAGGGACGAACGACGCCAAACTCTCGGAATCGGGCCAAGCCTGGGCTGAAAGATACAATCCCGTTGGGATTGACAAGAGGTTATGCGGGCAAATGATTGGGGAGGCTCGACCGGGCGGCGGCGGAGATTGACAGGAGCGGCGGAAAGGAGGCAGTTTGAGGCGCGGGGCGGAGAAGCGCCGCCCAACCTGTTTATGAGCAAGAATATTTTCGAGAAGATCATCGCGCGGGAGATTCCGGCCGACATCGTGTACGAGGACGAATTGGTCCTGGCGTTCCGCGACATCAATCCGATGGCCCCGACGCACGTCCTGATCGTGCCCAAGAAAAGCATCGCGCGGTTGTCGGAGGCCGGGGCGGAGGACGAAAAGTTGCTGGGGCACTTGCTGCTCAAAGCGGGCGAGGTCGCCCGGCAATTGGGCTTGGACAAGGGCGGCTACCGGCTGGTGATCAATAACGGCAAGGACGGAGGCGAGTCGGTGCCGCACTTGCATTGCCACCTCTTGGGCGGACGCAGCCTGGCCTGGCCGCCGGGCTGAGACGGGATTTCGCCATGATTACTTTTCTGCAAGGCAAGTTGGTGGAGGCGCAGCCGACCCAGGTGACGGTGGAAGTCAACGGGGTCGGCTACGAGGCGCTGATTCCGCTGTCGTCCTTCGACAAGCTGCCGGCGCCCGGCCAATCGGTCAAGTTGTTGACTCACTTGGTGGTGCGGGAGGACGCGCACGTGCTTTACGGTTTTATGACGGCGGGGGAGCGGGGATTGTTCCGGCTGCTCATCAACACGGTGAGCGGGATCGGGCCTAAAATCGCGCTGAGCATTCTCAGCGGGATGAACGTGACGGCGTTTCGTGGCGCGGTGGCGGGCGGCGACGTGAAAATGTTGTCGCAGATTTCCGGCGTGGGGAAGAAGACGGCGGAACGCATCGTGGTGGAGTTGAAAGACAAGATCGGCGCGGCCGGGGTGTTGGAGGCGGGGAGCGCGGAACGGGCCTTGTCCACGGACGAACAAAAGATCAACGACGCGACGCTGGCGCTGATGGCGCTGGGTTACAAGCAGGCCGAGGCGCACGAGGCCATCCGCGGGGCCGGAGCGGTGCTGGGGCCGGAGGCGGGGGTGGAGGAACTGGTGCGGGCGGCGTTGAAAAAGGGCGGATGAAGGCGGTGTCAATAAATCAGAAGTCCGGCGGGCCGGTCGTGCCGCGGCAATTGTCGTGGCGGCGCAAGGCCGCGGCCGACACCCTGCTGGTCTTCATTCGCCTGCTCTTGAAATCCTGGCGGCTGCGCTGGCCGGACGGCGGGCTATGTCCCGTGACGCCGGGGCCGGTGATTTTTTGTATATGGCACAACCGGCTGGGGCTGGCCCTGGCGGCGAACGGGGATTTTGTGCGGGAGAACTGGCCGGCCGCGGGGATGTGCGCCCTGATCAGCGCCAGCCGGGACGGGGCGTTTCTGGCGCGCCTGGTGGAACCGTTCGGAGTGGTGGCGATCCGGGGATCGGCCAGCCGGCGCGGGGCGCAGGCGTTGCTGGAGGCGACGACCTGGATGGAAAGAAACTACAGCATCGCCATCACGCCGGACGGGCCGCGCGGCCCGGCCTACCGGGTGCAGGAGGGGATCATTTACCTGGCGCAAACAACGGGGCGGCCGATTATCCCGATTTCCAATTACACGCGGCGCAAGATCACGATTCGAAGCTGGGACAAGTTCCAACTTCCGCTGCCCTTCGCTCGGTGCGTGATGCGCTACGGAGCGCCCTTCTGGGTGCCGGGCGGGGCCACGGAGGAGGAGCGGGAGAAACTGCGGCTGGAATTGGAGAAGGTGATGCTGGGGATTACCAAGGATTGAGATTATGACCAAGAAGAGGGGGAAGATGGGGAGGGGAAAACGGTCACGGTTTGGCGGAGGGCGGGGCGGATTTGGGGAGGGTGAAATGGAAGGAGGCGCCCTTGCCCAGGTCGCTCCAGACCCAGGCCTCGCCGCCGTGGGCCTGGACAATATGTTTGACTATGGCCAGACCCAGGCCCGTGCCGCCGCTTTCGCGGGAGCGGGCGCGGTCCACCCGATAGAAACGCTCGAAGACCCGGCCAATGGCCTCGGAAGGGATGCCCGGGCCGTCGTCGGAAACGGATACCTCGATTTTTTGCCCGTCGGTTTCGCGGGCATCCAGGACGACGCGGCCGGCCGCCTTGCCGTATTTGATGGCGTTATCTGTCAAGTTGAAAAATACCTGGGGGAGGCGGTCGGCATCGGCCCGGACGGAGAGGGAGGCGGGGATGCGGTTGACCAGGGAGGTCTGGCGGGCGGCGGCCGGCTGGGCCAGGTCCTCGACGACGCGCTGGGCCAGGTCGCGCAGGTTGAGTTGCTCGAAATTCAGGGCGATCTGGCCGGATTCGAGGCGGGAGATGGCCAGCAAATCCTCGATGAGGAACAGGAGGCGGTCGGAGTGCTTGTCTATTTTTTGGAGGAAGCGGGCGGCCTGATCGGGATCGTGCAGGGCGCCGTCCAGGAGGGTCTGGGCGAAGCCCTTGATGAGGGAGAGCGGGGTGCGCAATTCGTGGCTGACGTTGCCGACAAATTCCTTGCGGATGCTCTCCAGTTCCTTGAGCCGGGTGACGTCGTGAAAAACCAGAAGCTGGCCCTGCGGCCCGCCGGGGTGGTCGGCGACCAGGGCGGCGCTGATCTGCCAGGAGCGGCGGGCGCCGCGCTGGATGTCGAGTTCGACGCCGGAAATGACTTTCTCCTTCGGCAGGCGTTCGGAAAGGGCGGCCAGTTCGTGCCAGCGAAAGATTTCCATGATGGTCTGGCCGCGGAGGTTATCCGCCAGGCCAAAGCCCTTGCGCAGGGAATCGTTGACGAATTGGACGCGACCGTCCGCGTCGAGCAGGAGCACGCCTTCGATCATGCTGTTGAAAAGGGTTTGCAGGCGGGCCTGGGACTCGATCCGGACCGACTGTTCGCGCTGGCCGGCGGTCTTGGCAAATTCGCGCGCGGCCCGCTCCATTTCGGCGCGATGACGGCGGCGCAGCCAGCGGTGCTGGAACCAGAGGAGCGCGGCGCAAGCGGCCAAAATGAGGAGGTCCCAGGGCATGGTTGGCCGGGCGGATCAGGGTTCCAGGAACCGGTAGCCGACCCCGCGGACGGTGTCGAGGAACTTGGAGGCCTCGCCCAGTTTGTCGCGGAGGCGGCGCATGTGGGTGTCCACGGTGCGAGTGTCAATATAAGTGTTGTAACCCCACACGTCCTTCAGAAGCTGCTCGCGGGATTGGACGCGGCCCTTGCGCTCGGCCAGAACGGTGACAAGTTTGAACTCGGTGAGGGTCAGGGCCACCGGTTTGTTTTTATAGGTGACGCGGTGCCGGGAGCGGTCCACCACCAGGTCGGCGAACTGGATGAGTTGGGTGGGGTCGGAGGGAGCGGCCTGGCGTTTAAGCAGGTTCCTGATCCGGAGCACCAGTTCGCGGGGGCTGAAGGGTTTGGTGATGTAATCGTCGGCGCCCAGTTCCAGGCCGAGGACGCGGTCAATTTCGGCGACGCGGGCCGTGAGCATGACGATGGGGATGAAGGCGGTTTTGGGATCGCGCCGGAGGGCCTTGCAGACTTCCAGTCCGTCCATTTCCGGCAGCATGACGTCCAGGATGATGAGAGCCGGCAAAGCCGAGCGGGCCTGTTCGAGGGCCTCCCGCCCGCTGGCGGCGCGGAGAACGTCGAAGCCGGCGCTCTTTAAATTGACTTCGATCAGTTCCAGCGCATCCGGTTCGTCATCCACCACGAGGATTTTGGTCTTCATAAGTTCGCCGTCAGGATTGTATGCCCACCCTTTCTTGTCCGGCAAGGGAACAAACGTGACGGAGAGGTTAATTCTCCATCTCAGTCCTTCCAACCGCGGAATTGCAGAAGGAACATGTCTTCCAGGCCGTTGATGGGAGCGTGGTCCGGGGCGGCCAGGACCACCTGCGCCTGCGATGGGACGTGCGCCTGCACCATTTGCGAGAATTGGAACATCCAACTGGAGAAATACCACGCGGCGGCGACGTCCATCACCATCTCCTCGCGGTAGGGCGGAAGAAGGGACTGGGGCCGGCCCGGCGGAGGAAATTGGAAGTCGCCGACCACCCAGAAGACATGGCCGGAGCGCAAGGTTTGGCGGGCCTTTTCCAGGAGGGGACCGATGGGGTCTTGGGCCATCATTTGTTTCTTCATCAGGTCGTAGCGGTGGATGCGGATGTCCTGCAGGTTCATGGGCGGCAGGGTGTCGAAGTCGTTGGTGTAGTAGCGTTGCAAGGCGACGCCGTAATACCAGGGGGAAACGAGGATCAAATCGCCGGGACGGGCCTGTTGCCGGAGCGCCTCGGCCACCAGGTCGGCGTTGCTTTGGCGGACTTGCACTGCGGCGTAACCGGCGGGAATGGAGGACGCCGCCAGGAGCAGGGCCAGGCCGGCGCGGCCCAGACGCAGATTCGGCGCGGCGGGCGCGGCCAGGATGATGTCAATGGCCAGCGCGGCCGGCGCGAGGAGAAGGAGGAAGTACCAGGAGCGCTGTTGCAATCCGACCTTTTCCAGAAAAAGTCCGTAGAAAAGCATGGCGGCCAGCAACGCCGCGCCGAAATAAAGCATTTGCCAGGAGCGCGAACGGACTGCGGCAATCAGCGCCGTGGCCAGGGCCGGCAGGGCCAGCGCCGCCCAAAACCAGACCAGCCAGGGGCCGGAGGAATTCAGGGCCTGGACCAGCGCCGCGAGGATTTCGGCGGGACGGACTTGATGAAAGCCAATGCCCTGCCAATCGCGGCCCTTGATGATGTTCGGCAAATGAGGCAGCAGGGAGAGCGCGGCAACAACGCCGAGGGCGGCGGTTTGCGCCAGGGTTTTCCATTGCCGGCGGGCCACGGCCACCGCGCCGCCGGCCAGGCCGAAAGCGGCGAGGAGGAAGGCGTTTTGATAGAGACATTGCACACTTAGCAACGAGAAGAAGGCGGCCCAAAGCCACGACGGCCAGGACGGTTTCTCCACAAACTTCCAAGTCAGGACCAGGGCCAGCAGCGCCAGGGCGCAACCCAGCCCGTAAGGGCGCATGGCATCGCCGACGCGCACGGCCAGCGGATTGACGGCGTAGAGCGCCAGCGCGAGCAGCGGCGCGCGCGCCCCGCCGGCGCGGGCGGCGAACCAGAAAATGCCGAGCGTGCCGGCCCCGATGAGAAAACCGAGCAGCCGGTAATTGAAATCGCCGGACAACCCGGCCCGTGTCCACAGCCGGACCAGGCCGACGAAGAGGGGCGGGAAGTTGTCGTATTGCAGATGTTGCCAGAGGCCGGAAAGCGTCGGGAAGCAGGCGAAATCAACCGTGCCAACTTCGTCGCGCCAAAGCGGGCCGGCGTGGAAAAGAAACAAGCCGTGCAAAAGCAGAACCCAGAGACTGAGCGCCAAAGCAGCGAGAAGTTCCACGCGCGGCCAGGCCGCCGCCAGACCGGGCGCCGGCGGGGCGTCCGCGCCGGCGGGAGCCGGATCGCGATTGGGTTTCTTGCGCTGCATTCCGTCAGGATCGCTCATTTTCGTGAGGGTATTACCACGGATTTCAGAGAAATGCAGAATGCAAAATGCAAAATGCAGAATGAATACAGCACGGCCAGCCGCAACCAAGATCAATATGGAGATGGCCAACGGAGGATTTGGCAAGGGCGGAGAGAAGGCAGGGGAATAATTGTCAGGGGAATAATCCAAACGACGCCCTCTTCCATTCCCCTGACTTCAGGTCGCCTTGAAAAACAAATGCCCGGGTTGTTCGGAAAGCAAGGGAATTGAACAGGAGGCCGCAGAGTTGTTCTCTGATTTGCAAATGATTTTTTCATAAAAGTTATTCACAGGTTTTGGCAGACGGTTTCATCAGGGTCAAGACCCAGGAACCATGCTG
>Ga0326727_10006287_pt1 | contig 32765 bp, 25 predicted proteins | sample MB2enrmetagenome_FD_207643 | JGI IMG/M metagenome (GOLD analysis project Ga0326727, IMG submission 207643) | Lab enriched peat soil microbial communities from McLean, Ithaca, NY, United States - MB29MY | ecosystem: Environmental > Terrestrial > Soil > Wetlands > Peat | place: USA: New York...
GTGGATTTGGCGGCCGAGTAAAAGCCCATGCCGAAGCGGTGGGTTTGCGGCGTAAGTTCGAAATAAAAGGCCGGGCGCTCAGACCAATCCTTGAGCGGCCGTTTGAATCCCATCCACATGCGAGCCCGGTAGGGCGACTTGTCGCGCGAGAAACGCACGTCGCGGTTCATGCGCGAGAGGGCCTTGCCCACGGCCGGGGTCACCTCGATGGCCGGATCGATGGCCAGCAAGGCCGGCCCAAGGCTCGCGGCCAGGGCGACGAACGGCGCGAGCAGATGGGTCTGGTAGTCGTCCTTGTGGGCGGCAAACCATTCCCTGGTGTTGTTGTCTTCGAGCCCGGCGAGGTAGGCCAGGGTCTTGGGGGTGAAGCCGGTGAATGCTGGCATGGCGTGCTCCGTGCGGCAGTTTGGGTTCGATCGGATGTGGAATTAAATACGCGTGGCTCACGTGGTACGTTGGAACGCGACCACGCGTTCGATAAATTTCTCCCGGAGCGCCGGATCGCGCAGCCCGAGCTCGTCCTCGCAGGGGATGAGCGCAAAACGCTCCCGGAACATGCGCGCGAAGATCCCCTGCCCGGTTTCCGTTATAACGCCTTTTGCCTGAAAGACCTTGATCCGCTCCAAGCCGCAGCTGGGCGAGCCGGATTTGAACACGAAACCGCACAGGCCCTCGGCTTCCAGCTCATCCAGGCGGCGCGCCGCCCAGGCGGTCAGCATTTCCGTAAAATCAATGCCGGTGACGACCGTGACCAGGCGCGGGGCGGACGGATCGCCGCACAGGTTCATGGCTTCGCGGGGAACGCCCAGGCCGCATCCGACTTCCGGGCAGACCGGCACGAAGGTCGCGACCGGGCCGAGAGCGTCGCGCAAGTCAAGGTCGAGCTTATGGCCGCCGTCGTAGCGCACGTGCTCGCCGAGCAGGCAGCGGCTGATGCCCAGGCGGAATTTACCGTGCATCGCGGCTCACGCGGTTTCCAGGGCGAAATACGGTTCGTCCCAGGTCGTGGCGCCTCCCTTGGGCAGTCCCAAACCTTCATAGGCGCAGGCGAGTTCGCCGCCGAAGCCGAAAAATTCACCCTGGTAGCGGCGCGGCAGGCGGATCGCGGCCAGCCGCCGGCCGCCCAGCAGTTGCGTGAGCATGGCCAACAGCGCCCGGCCCCGCGCCAATGAGCCAAACGAGGCGTGCCAGGGCCCGGCCTTGATTTTGCGCAGCATTCCGGGCTCCGGCGCGAGCCCCAGGCGGGCGACGCGCACCCCGGCGCGCCACAGGAGCGGCAAGGCGCGGGCGATTTCGCCGGCCGCGGTCTCAAGCTCCCAGGGCGCGTACTCGCCCCGGTCGAACATGCCCGCCAGGGCCGCGCCTTCGATGACCAGGCAGGGATACAGGCGCAGACAGTCGGGCTTGATACCCACGGTGATCTCAATGTCGCGGCGGAAGCCCCCCGGCGTGTGTCCGGGCAAACCTGGCAAAAGCTGGACGCCAAGGTGAAGGTCGGCCTGGCGCACCGCCTCGCAGGCGGCGCGCGCCGTGGCCCCGTCGTAGCCCCGGCGGCTGGCGGTAAGCACGCCGTCGTCAAAACTCTGCACGCCCAGTTCCACGGTATCAAGGCCCAGCCCGGCCAGTTCGCGCAAGAGCGGCAGCCCGGCCGCGTCCGGCCTGGTCGAGCAACGCATGGCCGCGACCGCTCCGCGCTCCTTGAACTCATGGCCCAAGGCGACGAAACGGGCGGCGTAGTCTCCGGGCAAGCTGGTGAAGGTGCCGCCGAAAAAACCGATTTCAAAAGGCGCGCTCCCGGAGGCGGAGGCGACCTCCAGATCGCGGCGCAGGTTTGCATAAGCCTCGGCAAGGGCGGTGGCGCTCCGGCCGGTCTGGACCTCCTGGGCGCAATAGAGGCAGGTTCCCGGACAACCGGCGTTGGGCAGGAACACCGGCCTGACCGGAACTACTGGCTTTGGTCCTTCGGGGTGGTGGAAAATGAGGGTATTTGGGCGGTCCATGCGGGTTCCGGAATTGAAGGAGGGCGATTCGAAGACGGGCGATTCGTGAATCGCCCCGACTCGAGCAAGTCCGTCTCCCGTCGGGGGGCTATTGCGCCCAGCAGACCACAAGATGATTAAAAAATGTATCCCCGAAAAGGGATTCCAAAGGGGCTCCGCCCCTTTGGCCGCCGGAGGCGTTCTTCACCAAGGCCCCGGCAGGTCCCTGTCCCGCCCTCATCCCTCCAGCACCACCACGGCGCAGGCGGTATCGCGGCCGTGGGTGATGCTGAGGTGTATGCGGGCCACGCCCAGGCCGCGCGCGCGGGCCAGGGCCGCGCCGGCAAGGGTCAGCGAGGGTTTGCCCAGCTCGTCCGCGCCGGTCTCGATGTCCTGAAAGCCGATGCCATCCCGAAACCCCGTGCCCAGAGCCTTGACCGCCGCTTCCTTGGCCGCGAAGCGCGAGGAAAGGTAGCGGACCGCGTCCCCGCCCAGGGAGGCGTTTTCGGCCGGGGTCAGGATGCGCTCGCAGAAGCGCGCGCCGAAGCGCAGAAAGATCCGGCGTATGCGGTCGATTTCGACCAGATCCAGGCCAAGTCCCTTGATCACGGTCAATCCGGGAAGCCGGCCACGATCCGGGCCATTTTATCCACGGCCTCGGTCAGGCCGGTGAACACGGCCCGGCAGACAATGGCGTGTCCGATGGAGAATTCGCTGATCCCGCATATTTTGGCGAAGGCGAAGATGTTGTCGTAGTTCAGGCCGTGGCCCACGTTGACCGAAAGTCCGTGTTCGCGGCCGAGCGCGACCGCCTTGCGGACCTTCTCGAACTCGTGCGCCCGGGCTTCAGGGGTTTTGGCCTCGGCGTACGCGCCGGTGTGGATCTCGACGTATTCGGCCCCGACGCGGCCGGCGGCGGCGATTTGGCGCGGGTCCGGGTCGATGAACAGGCTCGATTTGATACCCGCCTCGTGCAAGGGGGCCAAAAAGCGCGAAAGCTCCTCTTCCCGGGCATAGACGACCAAGCCGCCTTCGGTGGTCAGCTCCTGGCGTTTTTCCGGAACCAGGCAGACCATTTCCGGTTTGGTTTCCAGGGCGATGCGCCCCATCTCGGGGGTCGCGGCCATTTCCAGGTGCAGCCGGGTCTTGACCGTGGCGCGAAGCAGAGCCAGATCGCGGTCCTGTATATGGCGGCGATCTTCGCGCAGATGCACGATGATCGCCCTGGCCCCGGCCAGTTCGCACTGGTGCGCGGCGCCGACCGGATCGGGCTCGCTGCCCCCCCTGGCCTGGCGCAGGGTGGCCACGTGATCCACATTGACGGCGAGGATCGGCATAAGAACTCCTGTTTCGTCGTCCTAGCGTGATGTCCTCGAAATTCGTCGGTACAAATGTATCAACGAATTTCGGGGGCGATCGCGAGCCGGAAAGCGTGGTTTCCGGCTCGCTTGCGAAGCCCGCGGCTCCGGGGCCGGACATTGCTTCCGGCCTGCCAAGGCAATCGCTCGTTCCGCTTGACCGGAAGAGAAATTCTTCCTAACAAAGCGAAACCGTCGGCATCCCGGCGGACGCGCCGAGCCTCCCGTTACCCCATTTATGCCCTAAGCATCAAGCGGGCGGTGTGCCCCAAAAACGGTCCTGTATGAACGGCAATATATTAAGCAGCTTCTCGGATTTGGACAACGTCTATCTCAAGATCGGCGAAGGCGGCTTTTATCACCGACCCACGGCGGTGCAGACCGTGCTCGGCTCTTGCGTGTCGGTGACCTTTCACGACCCGGCGACAAAATCCGGCGCCATCTTCCACGCCCTGCTGCCGCGCGTGAGCCAATTCGAAATCCCGGGGCCGCAGCTGAATCCCTACAAGTACGTCGACACGGCCATCGAACTTTTGGCCAAATCTTTTCACGACGCCGGGGTCTGCTTGACCGGCCTCGAAGTCAAACTCTTCGGCGGCGCGAACCATAACACCAGCGCCGGCCTGGACATCGGCGTGCAAAACGTGGCCGAGGCCAAGGCGGCCCTCAGCCGCCACGGCATACAGGTCGCGGCCGCCAATACCGGCGGTCCCAAAGGCCGCAAAATCCTCTTTATCAGCCACACCGGCGAAGTTTATCTGAAGATGCTCAACACGCCGGTCCGCCAATAGCTCCACCCGCACCGAGAGCCTCATCGCCCCGGGTCCAACAATCCCCGCCTCTTCCCATCGTGCCGGACACCACACGCCGTCAAATCCGCCGGGGGAAACATCCCTGAAAAATGGAATGCAATCTTTGGAAAATGGAGTAGATGGTATCCAAGGCCCTTGCGGCGGAAAATTTCAATGGCTTTGGATCTTTGATGCAGCATCGACAGCCGAGGAGAGACGCCCATGAAGTACAAAAAGATTTTGCTGGCCGTGGACGGTTCGGAACACTCCCAGCGCGCAGCGGCCGCCGCCGCTGATTTGGCCACGGGCAAGGACGCCGAGATTCTATTGTTGACGTGCTACAACACCGGGGTGGTGGAAGACGAACAGCCTTTTTTGGACGCCGGGCAGTTCTCGAAACTGGCGGCCGAGGCCAAGCAGGTTCTCAAGCCGTATGAAGATATGCTGCGGGCGCGGGGAATCGTTTTCACCCCCCAGGTCCAAAGCGGCATCCCCGAGAGCGCGATCACGCAGGTGGCCAAGGAGGAACAATGCGACCTGATCGTCATGGGTTCGCGCGGTTTGGGCAAAGTCATGGGGTTATTGCTCGGCAGCGTGACCATGACCGTGGTGCAGAAGGCGCCCTGCTCGGTGTTGGTGGTGCGTTGACCGAAAAATGGCCGTTGAACGCGGAGAAGCCCGGGCTTTCCCGCTTAAACCAAGGCCCAGCGCGGTTTAGGCGTCAAAAAGCGTGCCCGTGGCCAAGCAGTCGCACAACCGGCCGTAGACCCGGCGGATATTCTCCAAGGAATGATCTTCGCCCAAGGCGCGTCTGATCCGGCCGGCCAGGGTTCCCTTGGCCGCTATCCAGGCCGCCGCCTCGGCCGCGGCCGGCGTAAAATGGCAGCCCCGGGCGAGCTCTTGCCAGGCCTGTCCGGCGGTCATCGGCCGCGCTCCAAGCCCAAGCGCGCGCAGAACCGACGCTTCCCCGATCACGGCCTCGGGGCCCAGGCTCGCGGTATCCCGCAACAGCGCTTCCAGAACCGCCGAAGACGGCTGCCCGGCCGGGACCGCGTCGCTTGCGCGCAGCCTGTCCAGGGCGTGCCAGATCAACTCGGCCACGGCCAGGTCGGCGCGCGGGCATTCCTGGAGATCGCACAAGTCGCAAACGATCGAGTCCGTCCCCTCCTCAAGGCGCACCCCGCGCAGGGCCAGACGCCCAGGCGCGACGAGCCCCTCGGGATCGAGTCTCGCCAAGGCCGCCCGCAGAGGGCCGAGCTCCTTGTCCCGGTATTCGCCGGGCGTCGCGGCCGGTGCGGGCAACGGGCCGGCGAGATCCGGGAGATTGCGGCCCCGGTCGCAAAACGCCAAAACCCGTTCGGAAAAACGCCCCCGGTCTATCCCGTCCGTCAACGGCGAGCTCGCGGCCAAAGCCGGAATAAGCGCGGCGAGTAAACGCAGGGCGGTGAAGGTGCGCCCGAAATCCTCATCATTCTCATACGGAACGCGGATGCCGGCGTATCCCTGGTTGGACCAAGCCTGGCTCTTAAGACCGCAAACGCGGTCCATGGCGGCGAAAACCTCGGCCTGGTCATGGTTCCATATCCAGGTTTCCCGGGCCGGGTCCATAAAAGGGTGGCTGCCGCCGGGCAAAAGCCGGCCGCCGAGCGGGGTGAGAATCTCATTGGCCCGCGCGGTTTGCGCGGCAAGCTTCGCGGCCAGGGCGTCCGGGCCGGCCGCGTCCGAAACGGCAAACCCCAGGCCGTGGCAGGCCACGCCGCCAAGCCAGTCCGCCCCGTCCAGGCGCACACGGTGTTGCAATTCGCCGGAAGCAATGGACAAAACCATGTCAGCGGCCGGAGAGAGACACAGGTCGTCCCGGCGGACGATCTGATAGTGCAAAGTCAGGCGGGCGCCGGCAAGTCCGGTGGCGTGAGCGTCGGTCATGGGTATTCCTGTTGTTCGGTTTCCTGGTCCGGCCGGAGAGCATCGTTCACGAGCCCCCGCAACTCCACGAAAGGGATTCCAAAGGACCCGGTTTCGAGCGGTCCCTTTGGCCGCCCCGGGCACGCTCACTCGATTATTGCGTAGCCGTCCGGGAGAAAAGAAAAAACCAGAACCACTGTTTTTTCCCCAGGAGGCTGCCGCCCCCGGCCCCCGCTTGAGAGGGGATACGAATCGCCATCCCGTTCAGGGATTCCAAAGGGGCTTAGCCCCTTTGGCCGCCGGAGGCGTTTTTCACACCCCGGCCCCCCGGCCCCCGGCCCTACCCCCTGGTCAGCTTGCGGTACTTCATTCGGTGGGGTTGGTCGGCGGCCGCGCCCAGGCGCGCGTGCCGGTCTTCTTCGTATTCGGTGTAGTTGCCGTCGAACCACACGGCGCGGGACTCGCCCTCGAAGGCCAGGATGTGCGTCGCGATGCGGTCCAGGAACCAGCGGTCGTGGCTGATGACCAGGACGCAGCCGGCGAAGTTGAGCAAGGCTTCTTCCAGGGCGCGCATGGTGTTGACGTCGAGATCGTTGGTCGGTTCGTCGAGCAGGACGACGTTGGCGCCGCTTTTGAGCATGCGCGCCAGATGGGCGCGGTTGCGTTCGCCGCCGGAGAGCAGGCCGCATTTTTTCTGCTGCTCGGCCCCGGTCAGGTTGAAACGGGCGATGTAGGCGCGCGAATTGACCTCGCGATTGCCGAGCTTGATGACGTCCGCGCCCTCGCTGATCGCCTCGAACACGGTGGTTTCCGGGTCGAGCGCCTCGCGGCTTTGGTCCACGTAGGCCAGGGTCACGGTCTCACCCAGGCGGATGGTCCCGGAATCGGGGGTCTCCCGGCCGGTGATCATGTTGAAGAGCGTGGTCTTGCCCGCGCCGTTGGGGCCGATGATGCCGACGATGGCCCCGGGCGGCACGGTGAAGGTCAGGTCCTCGAAAATCACCCGGTCGTCGAAGCTCTTGGAGAGGCCGCCGGCCTCGATGACCAGGTTGCCCAGGCGCGGTCCGGGCGGGATGTAGATTTCCAGTTCCTTGGCATGGCGCTCGGACTCCTGGCTGACAAGTGATTCGTACGCGCTGATGCGGGCCTTGCTCTTGGCGTGGCGGCCGTGCGGACTCATCTTGATCCATTCCAGCTCGCGCTCCAGGGTCTTCTGGCGCTCGCTCTCGGACTTTTCCTCGCCCGCCAAGCGGTTCTTTTTCTGGTCCAGCCAGGAGGAGTAGTTGCCCTGCCAGGGGATGCCTCGGCCCCGGTCGAGCTCGAGAATCCAGCCGGCCACGTTGTCCAGGAAATAGCGGTCGTGGGTCACGGCGATGACCGTGCCGGGATAGGCGTGCAGGTGGTGTTCGAGCCAGGCCACGGTCTCGGCGTCGAGGTGGTTGGTCGGCTCGTCGAGCAGCAGGATATCGGGCTTTTGCAGCAAGAGCCGGCACAGGGCGACGCGGCGTTTTTCACCGCCGGAGATGACCGAAACTTTCGTGTCCGGCGGCGGGCAACGCAGCGCGTCCATGGCCATTTCCAGTCGGCTGTCCAGGTCCCAGGCGTCCAGGTGGTCGAGCTTCTCCTGGACCTCGGCCTGGCGGTCGATAAGTTTCGTCATGGCGTCGTCGTCCATGGGTTCGGCAAAGGCGGCGTTGATCTTCTCAAATTCCGCGAGCAGGTCCACGGTTTCCTGGACGCCCTCCTCGACCACCTGGCGCACGGTCTTGTCCGAATCGACCAGGGGCTCCTGTTCGAGAAAGCCCACGGTCAGGCCCGGACCGAACACGGTCTTGCCCTGGAAGTCCTTGTCCACGCCGGCCAGGATTTTCAGCAGCGAGCTTTTGCCCGAGCCGTTCAGGCCGATGACGCCGATTTTGGCCCCGTAGAAATAGGACAGGTAGATGTCCTTGAGGATCGGCTTTTTGTCGTAGAACTTGGATACTCCGATCATGGAGTAAATGATTTTATTGGCTTCCTGGCTCATGCAACCACCTGTAGGATTGATTTTTTCGTTTCCGGCGCGCCCGCGCGGGCCCGCCGGACGATGCGGTACGCCCGGGTTCATACCCAAGTCGCCCGGGGAAGTCATCCCCGGCGAAAGCGGCCCCTGCTCGCTCTCAAATCCGGGCCGGGGCGCCGCTCCCCGCATATTCTGAAGCGGGACCGGGAGCGGCAGCCCCCTGGGAAAAACATTGGTTCTGTTTTTTCGTCTTTGCCGGCCGCTTTTGAAACAGCTCCAGCGCCATCGTCAGGCCATGGCCCCAAAAAATCATATGAAAAAAGGCGCGGCCGCAGTGAATGCGGCCGCGCCTTGACGCATGCGCTGGCAAGTCGGGCCTGGGCTAGTCGCCCTTTTTCTTGCCCTTCTTGTCCTTCTCATCCTTCTTATCCAGGGCCGCCTGGAGCAAGCCGCTCATGGTGCCCGCGCCGGCATCCCCCTTGGAGGCGAACCCGCGCCAATCGCCGGCGTCCGAGGCCCCCCCGGCCGGGGCCAGGGTGATCTTGCGCTCGGCGGGATTGATTTCCGCGACCACGACCTTGAGGCGTGAGCCAGGCTTGAGGCCGTCCAGGGCTTTAGCGTCGGACGCCTCGGCCATCTTGGATTTGGGCATAAGTCCGGTCACGCCCGGCATCAGGTTCACGAACAGGCCGAAATCGGCCCGCTTTTCCAGCACGCCCTCGATCTCGGTCCCGGGTTTCAGGTTCGCGGCGGCCTCGGTCCAGGGATCGGCGCCGGCGGCCTTGAGGCTGAGTGAAATACGCCGCTTGGCCGGGTCGATTTCCTTGATCATGACCGTGACCTCCTCGCCTTGGGAGAGCACGTCCGAAGCCTTGAGCACCCGTTTCACGTGGGAGAGTTCGCTCACGTGGGCCAGGCCTTCGATGCCGGAGGCGAGTTCGATGAAGGCCCCGAAATCCGCCAGGCGCGCCACTTTGCCGGTCACCAGATCGCCGGCCTTGAACTGCTCGGCCACGGTCGACCAGGGATCGGCTCCGGCCTGTTTGGCCGAAAGCGAAATCTTGAGCTGGCCGTTCTTCTCGTTTTTCTCGATGGCCGTGACCTTGACCGGCAGTTCCTGGCCCAGGCCGACCGCCTCGGCGGGATCGGCCACGCGCCGCCAGGACAGCTCGGAAATATGGATCAGCCCTTCCACGCCCGGAGCGATCCGGGCGAAGGCGCCGAACGGGGCCAGCCGGGTCACGGTCGCGTCGATCACGTCGCCCACCCGCAACGTTTCCAGCAGTTCGGTCAGGGCCTTTTCCCGCTCGATCTCAAGCAGCTTGCGGCGTGAAACCACGATGTTGCGGCCGCGCTCCTCGATCTTGGTGATCAGGAACTGGTATTCCTGGCCGACAAGGGCGGCCGGATCGGACACGTAATTCAGGTCGATCTGGCTGACCGGACAAAAAGCCCGGTTGCGCATGATCTCGACGGAAACGCCGCCCTTGACCACGCCCGCGATCCTGCCGGTCACGGGCACGCCGTTTTCCTTGGCGTCCGCCAGGGCGTCCAGGCCGCCCGAGCCGGAAAAGGCCTTGGACAGCTTGATCTCGTCCTTGGCCATGTCCACGACGTAGAGTTCGATGGTGTCGCCCTCGGCGTAGGGGAAATTGCCGCTCTCGTCCAAGAGCTCCTTTTTCACGGCCACGCCGTCGATCTTCACGCCCGCGTCGATGAACACGGACTCCTCGCCGATGCCGATGATCTTGCCCTTGATCTTGGCCCCGACCTTCACGGGCGGCGCTTTCTCCTCGATGGATGCGGCAAAGAGATCGGCGAAGCTTTGCTCTTCCCGGTCGTCAGCGCCCCCTCCGATCGGGCGTTCTTCCTGGCCGTCGGTCATGGCCTTCGCTCCCTGGCCGCCAGCCGGCGGCATGTTTGGCGTGTCGCCGGATTTGGCGACGACCCCGTGGTTGATTGAAAATAAATTCCGGGCCACCAGGCCGCAAAAATTACATGAGCCCCCAGAGCATCTTGCCGGCCACGAGATACAAAAATACGGCGAAAAACCGCTTAAGCGTCTGCACCGGCAGCGCATGCGCCAATTTCGCCCCCAGCGGCGCGGTCAAAATGCTCACCAAAGCCACCCCGGCCAGGGCCGGAAGATAAACAAAGCCCAGACTGTAGTCCGGCATGTTCCGGGCCGCAAGCCCGTTGACCAGGTATCCGGCGCTCCCGGCCAGGGCGATGGGGAAGCCGATGGCCGCCGCGGTGCCGATGGCCTGGTGCATGGGCGTGTTGCACCAGGTCATGAAAGGCACGGTGAGCGTGCCGCCGCCGATGCCGGCCAGGCTCGACACCGCCCCGATGAAAGCGCCCGCGCCGGTCATGCCGGGCAGGCCCGGCAGGGCGCGCGAGGGCTTGGGCTTGATGTCCAAAAGCATCTGGGTGGCCACATACAGCAAAAACACACCGAAAAAACCCTTGAGGACATTGGTCGAAAGCCTGGCCGCCAGATACGAGCCGGAAAAGGTGCCGATCAGGATGCCCGGGGTTATTCGCCGCACAGTGGCCCAATTGACCGCTCCGCGAGCATGATGGGCGCGGAAGCTCGACACCGAAGTGAACATGATCGTGCCGAGCGACGTGCCGAGAGCCATCTGCATGATGTGCTCGGCCGGCAGGCCCGCGCCGGAAAAAATGAAGACCAGTCCCGGCACGATGACGACGCCGCCGCCCACGCCCAAAAGCCCGGCCAGGATGCCGGCGAACAGACCGAACACGGGATACAGAGCCCAGGCGAGCATGATGTTGAACTCCTTTGCCGGCGGCCGATCGAGCGGGGATGTGGCGAACCCCCTTAGGGTATCGCGACGGTTTAGGCCAGGTTTTTTTTTGGCCGAAAAAGACCAATGATCATGCCAAGATAAAAAGGCGACCGAGGCCGCCTTCCTGGTCATTTTGAAAAAATGGACGGCGTACACCTTGGCATCGGCTTATGATTGTGCTAATAGTCACAAAGTTTTTCGTGGTCAAATTCCCAGCATCGCCAAAACTTTGTGAGGAGGATACGTCACATGGCTCTTTATGTCATCGGTCACAAAAACCCGGATACCGATTCCGTGGCTTCCGCGATCGCCTTCGCCGACTTGATCAACAAATGGAAGAAAGGCTCCGAAGCCGTCCCGGCCACCCAGGGCAAGCTCGCCCCGGAAACCGAATTCGTGCTTAAGAAGTTCGGTTGCAAGGCCCCCGAGATCGTCGACGACGCCAGCGGCAAAAAAATCGCCCTGGTGGACCACTCCGATCTGGCCCAGGCCCCGGCCAACCTGGACAAGGGCGAGATCCTCTACGTCATCGACCACCACAAGCTGGGCGACGTGACCACCCCCAATCCCCTGGAGATGTGGGTCATGCCCGTGGGCTGCACCTGCACCGTGCTCAAGGCCATGTACGACTTCGCCGGGGTCAAGATCTCCAAGAAAATCGCCGGCATCATGCTCTGCGCCATCCTGTCCGACACGGTCATGTTCAAATCCGTGACCTGCACCAAGGCCGACAAGCAGGCCTGCAAGGACCTGGCCAAAATCGCCGGCGTGAAGAAGATGATGGACCTGGGCATGGAAATGTTCACGGTCAAATCCGCCGTCTCCGGCGCCTCGATGAAAGACCTGGTCTTCCGCGACTACAAGGACTTCAACATGTCCGGTAAAAAGGTCGGCATCGGCCAGCTCGAAGTCATCGACCTGTCCCTGCTCGACAAGGTCAAGGACGGCCTGTACGAAGAAATCACCAAGGTCAAAAGCGAAGGCCGCCACAGCGTGTTTCTGCTCCTGACCGACATCATGAAGGAAGGCTCCGAGATGCTGATCGTCTCCGACGACCCCAAAGTCGTGGAGAAGGCCTTCGGCGTCAAGCCCACCGGCCGCTCGGTCTGGCTGGACAAGGTCATGAGCCGCAAAAAGCAGGTCGTGCCGAACTTCGAAAAGGCCTTCGCCTAAACCGTATCCGCCCAGACAATACAAAGCCCGGACCGCTCACGCGGCCCGGGCTTTTTTTTTGTTCGCACCGGGGCTCCGCCCCAGGCCCCGCTGGGGGGACAATTGTCCCCCCAGCCCCACGGGTAAGGGGGCTTGACCGAGGCTCTTACTGAAGGGGACCGGGGGGCAGCGCCCCCTGGCGCTCCAGCCCGATCAATGGATTTGAAACGGGATGACGATGTTGATCCCGGGCACTACGGGCGGCGGATACAAGACCACCGGCGGAGGCGGCGGCGGAGCCACATACACCGGCTGCGGCGCGACATACACCCGCGGCGGCGGCACGTAATACACCGGCGGCGGCGGCGGAGCCACATAATGGGGATGATCATGATGGGGATAATCATGACGGTACCCATCATGATAACGGTAGTCCTGGGCCTGCGCCGTGCCCGCCGCCGCGGCCCCCAGCGCCGCGGTCAGCACGGCCGCGGCGGCGGCGACCCGAAACACTTTCAAACTGATCATACGTCTCCTCCCGGAGCGGCCGGGCGCATGCCCTGCCCCTCCGCAACCATGGCCGTTGCTAGTTTCCCTTTTTGGCGCGCGAACGCTTTCCCTGGTGGCTGAACAACATGTCCGCCGTCTTTTTCTGTTCCGGCGACAAACTATTGTAGAGCGTCTCGAAGGCCGGAATCAGCACTTTGTAAGCCTGGGCGTGTTGCTCGGCCAAATTGCCGTGCTCCCGCAGGTTATCGAGCGCGTTCATGTCTGCCGCGTGCTGGGAGAACTGTTGGTAAGCCGCATTCATCTTCGCGGCGTTGTCGCGCATGACCTGAGCCAAGGCGTTCCAGGCAGGCTCCTGGGCAGCGGTGATCATCAGTTTTTCCCGCAGATCGTTGATATGGGTCTCGACGGCCTCGGGCGATTTGCCTTTCATGGACTTGCCCGCGGTTTTGGCCGGAGCGTCCTGCTGCGCCTGGACGCCGAGTGGAACGGCCAAGGCGAGAACGCCCGACATGATCGCCGTGAACACTGCCGCGCGCAAGACGGCGCGAGTAAACGCATGTGCTCGCATACATCCTCCTGATTCGTGTTGTCCTTTCGTCCGTTCTTGGATTGTCGGGAAAATCCGGGCCGCCCGGCCTTAAGCTCCTACGGCCAAGCCAGCGGCGTTCTTCCCGGGTTTCGTCCGGCGTCGCCCAACCACACTGCAACAATGGAGTCCGTCGGCATGCCGCCACCCCATATCGGCTGTCTCTTTCGCACGACCCAGGGCCGATCCGGATAAATTTCCGTGTTCGGTCATTACGTGGAGCGGACTGCGGAAGTCAAGCAACCGCGTCGGGACGGATGCAAATCCGCCGGGAGGCCGGGTAAAGGGATTCAACAGCGCCCCTTACCGGGGGGGGCCGGGGGAGATCATCTCCCCCGGCGGAGGGGGTCTGGGGGAGGCTCCGCCTCCCCCAGGGCGCCCCAGCCCGGTTAGTGTATCCGAAACGGAATAACGATATTGAGCCCGGGAAACACCGGCGGCGGCGGCACCAAGACCACCGGCGGCGGCGGCGGCGCATAGATATACCCGGGCGGTGCCGGCGGCGGGGAATAATAATAGGCGGGCGCCGGAGCATAGTAGACCGCCGGTGGGGAATAGTAGACCGGCGGCGGGGAATAATAATAATAGGCGGGCGGCGGATAGACGTACGCGGGCGCCGGAGCCACATACACCGGATATCCGTAGTAGCCCCCCCCGCGTCCGTAATACCTGCCGAAAGCCCGGGCCGGAGCGGCCGACACGGCCAAAATCGCCCCGGTCAAAACGATCGCCAGGGCGACGGCCCGAAACATTCGAAGTCTGATCATGTCATCCCTCCCGGAGCGGCCTGGCTTGGCCAAGCGCCACCCCGACGGTAAAACCGGTTACTTCTTGGTCTTTTTCCCTGGCTGGCCTTGCGGGTTCGCGAACATCGCATCGGCGGTCTTCTTCTGTCCGGCCGACAACGTGTCGTAAAGCGTCTCGAAAGCCGGCATGAGCTTGTGGAAAGATTGGGCATTCTCCGCGGCCATGTCGCTTTGCGCCCGCAGGCTTTCGACCGCGGTCATCTTCCCGGCTTGCTTTGCCCATTGCGCGATCCTCGCTTCCATCTTCGCGGCATTCTCCCGCATGACCTGGGCAAGATTGTTCCAGGCCGACTCCTGGCTGCCGTTGATCGCAAGCTTGTCGTGAAATTCGGCGATCCGCGCGTCGAGAGTCTGGGGCGTTTGCCCCCCCGCCTGCTTGGCCGCCGGTTTGGCCGAATTGTCCTGCTGCGCCTGCGCGCCGCACGGGACCAAAGCGAAAACGCCGAATATGATCGCCGCGGCCAAAACCGCGCGCTTGGCGCAATAGATTGCGTGGGCCTGCATACTTCCTCCTGTTTCGTGTTATCTTACGTTCTTTACGCGTCGACGGGAAACCCCACTCCGCCCGGGGCACGCTGTTGCGCCACGGCGGCGGCGATCTTCCCAATCTTCGTCCGGCATCTCCTAATTATGTATAGACGATGGAGCCCGGTTGCACGTTACTCACCCCGAATTATCCAAGATGCGCGACGGCTCCCGGCCGATCCGGACGGATTTCCATACGCGATTGCTATAGGGACCCGACGGCGGAAGTCAAGCAACCGCGTCCGGGACGAATGAGATTCCGTGGGGGCTCCGCCCCAGCCCCGTGTAAGAGGGACTTGACCGGGGGGCAAAGCACCCGTCGTCAGGGGGTCACGCCCCCCGGTACTCCGGATGCAGTTCCAGAAACACCGCCTCAATCTCCCGGGCCAGAGCGTCCCGGCCGCCTGCGCGCAGCACCCCGGCCAGGGCGGCCACGGTCCGGGCGTCGTGGGGATAGCGTTCGAAGGAGCGCGAAAGATGGCCTAGGGCCTCGGCCGGACGATTCAGGGCGATCAGGCTGTCCGCGGCCAAATACAGGATTTCATGGTCGTCCGGAGCATGCAACAGGGCCTTGCGGTAGAAGACCAAAGCGGCGTCCGTTCGTCCGGCGGCGGCCAGTTCGCCTGCGCGCGCGGCGAGTTCGGCGGCCAGCGGATCGCGGCCCGGGGGGACGGCGACTTCGATCAATTCCACGTCGTCAAGCAAGCGGGCGGCGGCCTCTTCGGACCAGGCGGGCAGGTCCGGCCCGGCCGGCCAGGACCCGCGCGACTGCATGAAGATCCGGGGCCTTCCGGCCGGATCGGCCGGACCAGCCAGGGCCGCCCTGCAGGCGGCCTCAAAGACCATCGGGGCGAGCGAGCGCACGCAATAGACCTGCTCGCAGCGGCAGTGCCAGTCGCAGGCATAGCAATCAAGCGGCAGGCAGGCGACCGCAGTCAGGGGCGACCAGGGCATAAAGCGCCCGAAATGGCCGCCTCCGAGCAAAACGGCGTTCGGCACGCCCACGGCGCAGGCCATGTGCGCCAGGCCGGTTTCGGCCCCGGCGGCCAGGCGGCACTTGGACATGAGAGCCGCCGCCTGGCCAAGCGTGGTCTTGCCGAAGAGATCAAACACCCGGCCGGGCAGATCGGCCAGATTGCGCTCGGCCACGGCCAGGTCATTATCCGAACCCAGGGCGATCACGGAGAGGCCCATTTCGCGCATAAGCCCGGCCAGCGCCGCCCCGTAATGGGCGTACAGCCGCACGGCATATTGCGCCCCGCAGTACAAGGCCAGGACGTCCTCGCCCAGGCCGTTGTCCGAAAAAAACCGATCCGCGAACTCCCGGTCGGCCGCCCCGATCCAGATTTTCGGTTGCAACGCGGCCGTCGGGGTTACGCCAAGTCCGGCCAAGAGGTCGGCGGTACGCGCTATTTCCGGTTTCCAGGCGCCGGGGCTCTCGATCAGCCGGGTGTAGCGGGCGTTGGCCGCCTCGCGCTGGTGCGGGGTGGTGTTGGCCATATCCCCGGCCAGGGCCACTCGTTCGGCGGCGCCGGTGTTGATGGCCAGCATGTCGGCGACGTCGTCGCGCGAATAGGCGGTGTTGATCGCCAGGTTGAAGCCGCGGCGCCTGAGCGCCGAGGCGAGGTAGACCTGGTAAGCCTGGAAATGTTTGAGGTAATGCCGGTTATACCCGACGACATCGCTTACATGCGGACAGTGGTCGAAAAGCCCCGTCAGGTGTTCCTGGCAGACCAGGGTCAGCGGCGTGTCGCCAAAGTGATGGCCAAGCGGTTCCAGGGCCGAGGAGAAAAGGATCGCGTCGCCGATCGAATCCGCGCGCACCAGCGCCGCCCCGCCGGACTCTCGCGGTTCGCCCGCGCCGCCGACCGCGAAGACGTCATGAGGGAAATATCCCGGCGCGATGAAATCCAAGCGCAGCCCGGCCAGGGCAAACAGGCGGTGCAGACCTTCCTCGGTATAGAGGAACAGGTGTTCGTTAGGCTGGAAATGCAGCCAATCGGCAGGCTGTCCCCGGTAGCAAGGCGTTTGGAAGAGAAAATATCCGCCCGGTTCGAGAATCGACCGGACATGCGCCAGGCAACCCACGGGATCGCTGAAATGCTCGATCACATCGAAGCCGCACACGGCCTCGAAGCTCGCCAAGGGCAAGGCGACATCCGGAAACAGCCCCGCGCAGACGTGATCGAGCAGGAAGGTTTCCCTCGCGAAACGGCAGGTGCCTTCATCGACCTCCACGCCGACGACCAGGGGTACGCCGCGTTCGCGGGCCAGTGCCAGAAAGCCTCCGTGGGCGCAGCCAATCTCAAGCAGGCTCTTCGGCGGCCGTCCGAGGGCGGCCAGCAGGCTCACCCAATAGGCCACCCGTTCAACCATGTCGGACCGGGCTCGCTCCTCAATCGAGGGAAACCCCAGAACCTTTACCACGTGCTCGCGCCAATATGCGTCCAGTCCATAAAATGCCGCCAGTTCCTCGGGGCTTGGGCGGATGCGTTGGACCTGGCTGCCGCAGCCGGTGCAGGAGCCGTAAAGCGGGTGGACGCCGGGGCCGAGGCTGCCGCCGCAGAAGCAGGCTCTCGCGGTCTTCACGCCGGACATGTGCGGCATTTCGTTGCTCGCTTCTGGGATTTCCAAAGGACCAAGGTTCGATCGGGGCCTTTTGCCGCCGCAGGCGTTATGACCCTATCCAACCCACGGGCCGCCGCCGCATCGTTTGACCCTGGCGCCATACCCCGTCAGTACCTGAAAAGGGTCCTGACATTCAAGACCAATTCCGGCGCTTCCCCGCCAACGACGCCGTATCTTTTTATCGGCGCGCGCCAATGAAAAATCGCGCTTGGCTATCCGAAGGGAAATAGGCTATTAGGGGATCGTCCGAAAATAACAGGGACGCCGAGCCCGAGCGGAGTCTGGCGGGCCAGGGAGGGAAATCCCTGTCCGAAATTCAGGACTACTTTGTGTTTATCTAATAACATTATGTAATTACATGATATTATTTTTTCAATGCAGCAACGTCACTCAATGTCTCATTATGACCGAAAACCCGTCCGATTTTTCAGACAAAGGAGGCGAATCGTAACGATCTGAAATCATTTGACTCACCCCTTGGAATAAAAATTGAATACCCGGGCCGCGTTGTCTTGCGTTTCGCCTCCGGAGCGGACGCGGGAGGCAAGATAAACCGGCAAACCCAAACGGCGTGAAATCGGACAACAAGGCGGGAGCACAATGAACTATGAGGCGCTTTTCCGACCCAAAAACGTGGCCGTCATCGGGGCCTCGGCCCAACCGGGCAAACTCGGAAACACCGTTGTCGCCAACATGCAGCAGGCCGGCTTCAAGGGCGACATCTACCCGGTCAACCCCAAGGCGGACGAAATCCTGGGGCTTAAAGTCGTCAACAATATAGCCGACTTGCCCAAACCCCTGGATCTGGCCGTGATCACCGTGCCCCGGGATCACGTCCTGCCCGCGCTCAAGGAGCTGGTGGGCCGCAAGGTGCGCGCGGCCATCGTCATCACCGCCGGCTTCAAGGAGGTGGGCAAGGAAGGCTACACCTTGGAACAGGAGATGACCGAGCTAGCCAAGAAGCACGACATCGCTCTTGTCGGCCCCAACTGCCTGGGCATGATCGCCACCGGCGCCGGGGTCAACGCCTCGTTCGCCGCAGCCTATCCGCAAAAAGGCAATATCGCCTTCTTCTCCCAGTCCGGCGCGCTGTGCGTGGCTATTCTGGACTGGGCCCTGGGCGAGAACATCGGCTTCTCCAAATTCGTGAGCCTGGGCAACAAGGCGGTCATCGACGAATCGCACATGCTCGACTACCTGCTCGACGACCCAGAGACCAAAGTCATTCTCGGCTACATAGAAAACGTCGAGCACGGCAAGAATTTCATGCGCATGGCCCGGCGCGTCACCCGGGAAAAGCCGGTGATCATGATCAAGAGCGGCTCCACCGCCGCCGGCGCCAAGGCCGCCTCCTCCCACACCGGCGCCATCGCCGGCAGCGACAACGCCTATGCCGCCGCCTTCAACCAGACCGGCGTGATCCGGGTCCCGGACGTCTCGAGTCTGTTCGACCTGGCCCAGGCTTTTTCCACCCAGCCCCTGCCCAAAGGGCCGCGCCTGGCCATCGTGACCAACTCCGGCGGCCCCGGCATCCTGGCCGCCGACGCCTGCGAAAAATCGGTTCTCAACCTGGCCCGGCCCTCGATGGAAACTATCGAGAAATTGCAATCGTTCCTGCCGGCCTATGCCTCGCTCTACAACCCCATCGACATCATCGGCGACGCGCCGGCCGAGCGCTACGACAAGACCATCGAGGTGGTCCTGCAAGATCCGCTGGTCGACTCCCTTTTAGTCCTGCTCACCCCGACCGCTTCGGCCGAGATCGAAAAGACCGCCGAGGCCGTAATCAGAAACGCGGCCAAGACGGACAAGCCGATCTTTTGCTGCTTCATGGGCAAGATGCGCATCGCCCCGGGCCAGAAGATGCTCCAGGACGCGGACATCCCCTGCTATCTCTTCCCCGAGCCGGCAATCAGCTCCATCGCCACCATGTACAAGCATTACTTGTGGAAGAACAAACCCACGCCGCTCATGGCCAGCGTCGAGGCCCGCACCGAGATGGTGCGCAAGGTGATCACCGAGTGCCGCGCCTCCGGATTGTCTGAAATAGTGGAATTCCAGGCCCAGAACATCCTGAAGGCCTACGACCTGCCGGCCTCGGCCACGGCCCTGGCCCGCACCAGCGACGAGGCGGCGAGCGCGGCCACGGAGATCGGCTTCCCGGTGGTGCTCAAAATCGCCTCGCCGCACATCTCCCACAAGTCCGACGTGGGCGGCGTCAAGGTCGGCCTGCCGGACGCCGAGGCCGTGCGCCTGGCCTTTATCGAAGTCACCAACCGGGCCCGCAACATGCGCCCGGACGCCCACATTACCGGCTGCCTGATCCAGGCCATGGCCCCCAAGGGCTGCAAGGAGTGCATCGTCGGCTTCAAACGCGACGACCAGTTCGGTCCGCTGCTCATGTTCGGCCTGGGCGGCATCTACGTGGAAGTCTTGAAGGACATCTCTTTCAGGCTCGCCCCGCTCGGCATCGCCGACGCCCGGGACATGATCAGGGAAATCAAGTCCTACCTGTTGCTCAAGGGCGTGCGCGGCGAGGCGCCGGTCAACCTGGAGGCCCTGGAGGACGTGATCATCCGCATGTCCCAATTGGCCCTCGATTTCCCGGAGATCTACGAAGCCGAATGCAACCCGGTCCTGGTCAACAGCGACAAGGCCATCGTGGCCGACATGCGGCTGATGCTTTTGCCTGAGTAGGTTTTGGGGTTTACGGCGGCGCTGAGCGCCGATAACGGTACAAACACGACCAACTCCATGGAGGGTAACATGAGAGGTCTTTATATCGGTTCCACCTCGGCCTATTCCGGCAAGAACATGATCACGCTCGGCCTTGGACTTAAATTTCAGCAGGACGGGCTTGGCCTGGCCTACATGAAGCCGATCGGCGCCCAGGCCAAGCAGTTCGGCGACGTCTGGGGCGACGAGGACGCCCACATGATCCAGGAAGCCTTGGGTCTTGACGCCGACCCGGACCTGGTCACCCCGATCCTGATCACCCAGGACTTCATCCACAAAGCCTTCGTCCCGGGCGCCTGCGTGGACCGCTACCCGGTGATCAAAGCCGCCTATGCCAAACTCGGCGCGGACAAGGATCTGGTCCTTATGAGCGGTTCGGGAAGCTTCCTGCATTCCGGCAAATACTGCTGCCTGGACGGCGTCTCCGTGATCAAGGCGCTCGGCGCCAAGGCCATCATCATCGACCGCTACGTCAACGAGATCAACTACGACTACCTGCTCTCCATCCGCGAGGCCGTGGGCGACGCCATGCTGGGCTGCGTGCTCAACGACATCCCCACCTTCTACCAGGAAGAACTCGAACGCGACCTGATTCCCTTCCTGCGTTCGCGCGGGGTCGAGGTCCTGGGCGTGATTCCCCACGACAACCTGCTCGGCGGCATCTCGGTCGAGGCCATGTCCTCGAACCTCGGCGGCCGCCTGATCAGCGCCTCGCACCGGGGCGACCGGGTGGTGGAGAGCTTCCTGATCGGCACCATGCAGATCGAGAACTTCCTCACTCATTTTCGCAAGCACCCAAAGGCCGCGGTCATCGTCGGCGGCGACCGGGCCGACCTGCAACTGGTGGCCATCGAGGGCAACTGCTCCTGCCTGATCCTGACCGGCAACCTCTATCCCAACGACGTCATCCTGGCCCGGGCCGAGGCCGAAGAGATCCCCGTCCTGGTGGTCCGCGACGACACCTACTCCATCGCCAAACGCATGGATAACCTGCTTAAACGCCACAAGTTCCGCTCCCCGGCGAAGTTCGGCCAAAGCCGGCAACTGGTGGCGGCCAATTTGGACGTGAAGGCAATCAAGGCCGGGCTTGGCCTCTAGCCCAAAACATGGTACGGGCTCGGAAGGAGGAAGTACGAGATATGCCAGCAAAACAAGAGACTAAGACCGTCGACGGCAACACGGCCACGACTTACGCCGCCTATGCGCTAAGCGAATGCGCCGCCATCTATCCCATCACACCCTCGTCCACCATGGGCGAACTCGCCGACGAATGGGCCGCGGCCGGAAAGAAAAACATCTTCGGGCAGACCCTCTCGATTCGGCAGATGCAGTCCGAAGCCGGCGCCGCCGGCGCCGTCCACGGCGCCCTGGCGGCCGGAGCCCTGACCACGACCTTCACCGCCTCCCAGGGCCTGCTGCTGATGATCCCCAACATGTACAAGATCGCCGGAGAGCTTTTGCCCGCGGTCTTTCACGTCTCGGCCAGGGCCATCGCCGCCCACGCCCTGTCCATCTTCGGCGACCACCAGGACGTCATGGCCTGCCGCGCCACCGGCTTTTGCATGCTGGCCTCAGCCTCGGTCCAGGAATGCCACGACATGGCCATCGTCGCCCACCTGGCGGCCCTCGAATCCAGCCTGCCCTTCGTGCATTTCTTCGACGGCTTCAGGACCTCCCACGAGATCCAGAAAATCAATGTCCTGCCTTACGAGGACATCGCCAAAATGGTGAATCACGAAAAAATCGCCGCCTTCCGGGCCACCGCCATGAACCCCGAGCATCCGAACACCCGGGGCACGGCCCAGAATCCGGACATCTACTTCCAGGGCCGCGAAGCCTCCAACCCCCACTACCTGGCCGTACCGAAGATCGTGGCCGATTGCTTGAAACGCGTCAGCCAGGCCACCGGCCGCAAATACTCCCTCTTCGACTACTACGGCGATCCCAAGGCCGAACGCGTGATCGTCACCATGGGCTCCTCGGCCGAGACCGTGGCCGAGACCATCGACTACCTGCGCGCCAAGGGGGAAAAGGTCGGCATGGTCGTGGTCAGGCTGTTTAGGCCCTTCGTGGCCGAGGCCTTGGCCAAGGCCCTGCCCAAAACCGCCAAGGTCGTCACCGTGCTCGACCGCACCAAGGAGCCGGGCGCGCTCTACGATCCGCTCTACCTGGATGTGGCCGCGGCACTGGCCGACATGGGCGTGTCCGTGAAGCTCCTCGCCGGTCGCTACGGCCTGGGATCGAAGGAATTCACCCCGGCCATGGCCGCCTCGGTCTTCGCCAACATGGTCGCCAAAAAACCCAAGAACCGCTTCACCGTGGGCATCGAGGACGACGTCACCAAGACCTCGCTCGCTCTCGACGCCGCCTTCCCGGACGTCACCCCCAAGGGCACGGTCCAATGCAAGTTCTGGGGCTTGGGCGCGGACGGAACCGTGGGCGCCAACAAGGAAGCCATCAAGATCATCGGCGACAACACCAACATGTTCGCCCAGGGCTATTTCGCCTACGATTCCAAAAAGAGCGGCGGCATCACAGTCTCCCACCTGCGCTTCGGCAAAAAGCCCATCCGCTCCACCTACCTGGTCAACCAGGCCGATTACGTCGCCTGCCACAAGTCCAATTATGTGGTCATTTACGACGTCCTGGAAGGTATCAAGGACGGCGGCACCTTCGTGCTCAACTCGGGCTGGAGCGCGGCCGACATGGAAACCCAGATCCCGGCCCCGGTACGCCGCGCGATTGCCGCCAAAAAACTCAAGTTCTACAACATCGACGCCGTGAAAATCGCCCAGGCCGTGGGACTCGGCGGGCGCATCAACATGATCATGCAGACCGCCTTCTTCAAGCTGTCCGGCGTTTTGCCCTTCGAGAAGGCCGTGACGTTGCTGAAGGCCTCCATCCAAAAGGCCTACGGCAAAAAAGGCGAAAAAATCGTCAAAATGAACGTGGACGCCGTGGACCAGACCGTCGAAAACCTGGTCGAGATCAAATACCCGGCCTCCTGGGCCAAGGCCAAGGAAAAAAAGTTCACGGACAAGATCAAGCTGCCGGCCTTCGTCACCGGGGTCATGCGCCCGATGCTGCGCCAGCAGGGCGACACCCTGCCGGTCTCGGCCTTCGATCCGGCCGGCTTCTTCCCCTCGGCCACCTCCAAGTTTGAGAAGCGCGGCGTGGCCATCAACGTGCCCAAATGGATCAAGGAAAACTGCATCCAGTGCAACCAGTGCTCGTTCGTCTGCCCGCACAGTGCCCTGACCGCGGTGCTGGCCAGCAAGGCCGAACTCAAGGCCGCGCCGAAGACCTTCGAGACCATCCCGGCCATCGGCAAGGAAGCCAAGGATATGGCCTTCCGCGTCCAGGTCAACACCCTGGACTGCATGGGCTGCGGCAACTGCGCCGACATCTGCCCGGCCAAGACCAAGGCCCTGGAGATGCGCCCGATCGAGACCCAAACAGCCGAACAGGTGCCCAACTTCGACTTCGCCGCGACCGTGCCCTTCAAGGACAACCTCTTCAAACGCGACACGGTCAAGGGCAGCCAGTTTCGGCAGTCGCTCATGGAATTCTCCGGAGCCTGCGCCGGCTGCGGCGAGACGCCCTACGCCAAGGTCATCACCCAGCTCTTCGGCGAACGCATGATCATCGCCAACGCCACCGGCTGCTCCTCGATCTGGGGCGCCTCGGCCCCGAGCGTGCCGTACTGCGTCACCGCCGAGGGTCACGGCCCCGCCTGGGGCAACTCGCTCTTCGAGGACGCCGCCGAATACGGCTACGGCATCGCCTTCGCGGGCAACGTGCGCCGGGGTCGCCTGGCGGATAAGATCAGAGCCACCCTGGAAGGAAAGGTCGCAGCCGATCTGAGAGCCGCCTTCCAAGGCTGGCTGGACGGCATGAACGATCCGGAGAAGTCCGAGGCTTTCGGCCGCGAGATCAAAAAACTCACCGCCAAATCCAAGGACGCCGCCCTGGCCGCGATCTACGCCGACGCCGACCTGTTGAGCAAGAAGTCCTACTGGATCTTCGGCGGCGACGGCTGGGCCTACGACATCGGCTACGGCGGGCTGGACCACGTCATCGCCCAGACCGAGAACGTCAATATCCTGGTTCTGGACACCGAAGTCTATTCCAACACCGGCGGCCAGTCCTCCAAGGCCACCCCGGCCGGAGCGGTGGCCAAGTTCGCCGCCTCGGGCAAAAAGACCCGCAAAAAAGACCTGGCCATGATGGCCATGACCTACGGCTCGGTCTACGTGGCCGCCGTGGCCATGGGCTACAACAAAAACCAGTTCCTCAAGGCCGTCAGCGAAGCCGAGGCCTACCCCGGCCCGTCGCTGATCATCGCCTACGCCCCTTGCATCAATCAGGGCATCCGCAAAGGCATGGGCAAGACCCAGGAGGAAGAACGCCTGGCCGTTGAATCCGGCTACTGGCCCCTGTTCCGCTACAACCCGCTGGCCGCCGCCAAGGGCGAAAACCCCTTGACGATCGACTCCAAGGCCCCGGACGGCACGCTGGGAACCTTCGTTACCGGCGAGAACCGCTACGCCATGCTGGACAAGATGATGCCCGAAGAGTCGAAGCGCCTGCGCGCCCACCTGGAACAGGACGTGGCCGAACGCTGGAGCATGCTGACCAAGATGGCCGGCGTGGAAGCCGCGCCCGCCGCATCGGCCCCGGCCGGCGGCGCCAAGGGCGGGGCAAAGGGAGGCGGCAAGGAAGCCTGCGAACTCTCCAGCACCGCCGAACACGCCAAACCCCAAACCGGCGCGCCCTGCGACGACGGCCGGGCCGGCAAGTAGTAAGAGAAGAACGCCTCCGGCGGCCAAAGGGGCTTAGCCCCTTTGGAATCCCATATAAAAAGCCCCTGGGCCGCAAGCCCGGGGGCTTTTGTCATGGGTTTCGGTAACTGCCCGGAAACCCGCAACGGGCCGCAATGAGCGAAGCGAAGATCCGGGACTCGACATCCGTCCGAAAGAGGGCCATAAGGGCGCCCGCGCGCGCAGTATACGCCGCCTTGCTAGCTACATGCCGGACGCCGTCTCCGGTCCCTCACCTCCACAAAAACAATTCATGAGAACCCGGGCGTCTCGCCCGCTATTGGAGTCTGCGCATGCCGTCATTTCGTTCGAGCAGAACCATCCGCCGGGCCATCCAGTTCTGTTTCACTGCAAGCTGCCTGTATGCGGGCTGGCGGTTTTTGTGTTTTCTCGACTGGACCACCGGCTCGCGGGCCGCCTTCACGCCCAGACCGGCGGCCATCGAAGGATTTTTGCCCATCGCCGCCTTGGCCGGATTCAAGCGCCTCATACTCACCGGCTCCTACGATCCGGTCCATCCCGCGGGCCTGACGATCCTTCTTGCCGCCATCTGCGGAGCATTCTTGTTCCGTAAAAATTTCTGTGGCGCCGTCTGCCCCGTGGGGCTGGCGTCCGAATTCCTGGGCGAGGCCGGAAAACGGATCGGCCTGGCCCGCAGCGCCCCCCGGTTCCTGGACAGGTGGCTGGGTTTGATCAAATACGTTTTTCTGGCCTTTTTTCTCGCGTCCATTTTCTTGTTCATGGACGAGGCCTCCATCCGGAGCTTTCAGGCCAGCGCCTACAATCTCACCGCCGACGCTCATCTGCTCACGCTCTTCACAAGACCATCCGCGACTTTTCTCTGCGTGATAGGCCTATTGGCCCTGGCCGGACTCGTATTCCGCAATGCCTGGTGCCGCTGGCTCTGTCCTTACGGAGCTCTGCTGGGCCTTATGGGCCGCGCGGGCCCCTGCTCCATTCAACGGGACAGCAAACACTGCGACGGTTGCGGGGCGTGCAGGCGAGCCTGCCCGGTCGACATTGCCCCGGGAAGAGCCGCGCGCTCGACCTTGTGCGTTGCCTGTGGCCAATGCGTCCAGGCCTGCCCCAATCCGGGAACGCTGACTTTGAAATTTTTGCGCAAGCCCGTACCAGCAAGCGCGGCGTTGGTTGGCGGAGCGGCTTTTTTTGTGGGGGCCTGCCTTTTGGCCGTGTTCTTTGGCCTTTGGGACTCCGCCCTTCCGCCCCATATGCTGCGGGCGCTCTACGCCGCGGCCCTGCGCTGACATCCAGGGCGGACTTTGGCTATCGCCTGACCCGCGCCTCCAAAAACGGATCCAGTTTTGGAGGCGCGGGCCAGGTGTCTTCTCCCGCTTTTGCCGCCAATAAAAAAATCAGCATGCGTCGAAATTCTCCGCAAATAGTCCCGGCCACGTGAAGACTCGCGGTTCATCAGTTCTTCACGAATGCGCGGCACTCAAAATTCGTATTTTTGAAAAATCATTTTGAGATTCAAATATAGTTTTATATGAGTCTAAATTGCCGCAGGCGCATCCTAAGTCAATTACAGTGGATATATTATTGTTTGCAATATACTTCTTCAGTTCACAAGATGAGAGGCCATTACAACATTTATCAGAACTCAAAACTTTGATAGATGCATTTTTCATCAAAACAAAATATTGATAAGTTGGATCATTTTCTTTAGCAAAAATTAAGGCATTTCCAGATATTTCTTTGAACAAAGAAGTATTATTAAACACATATATATTACACATATTATACAATTCATCTCTATTTGTAATTGCAAATGATATATTCCTATAATTTTTAATTACATCGTCCTTAAAAGTCATAAAAGCAGAGGCACAAAATAATATAGATACCGGTATCACTAAAAATTTTATATTTTGTTTATCTGCAATTATAGATACAATTGGTGCAAGAGGCACAAAAACAAACGGAAAAAATCTAACCCACCAGGGATTCCAAGCCAATGAATAACATATCGAAGTGAACAATATAAAAGATGTCACAATCAAAAGACGTTCAAATTTCCCCTTCAACATTACAAAAAGAAGCGGTGCGAGACAAAACAGGAGGAAAAACAAACAGCCAACCCCAGCAAGATCCTCGTGGTGGCTCAATGTCATGTCGTACTTTTCCGCAAAAGAGATGTTTGTGCCAACAATTCCAAGATTCAATACTTTGTCATGCAGGAAAATTATTATATTCTTATAATACTGGCTGCTGAATGCCGGCATCGTAAAAAGATATCGGGCCATATTCGACAACATCCCCACGAGGCCGTCGTGATTTTTTTGCTGCGAAACAAACGTTGGATCACCCAGTACACCTCCGAATGTTTTGTAATTATTATATGAAAATAAAATAAATAATAATACTTGGCAGAAAGCAAGGACAGATATTATTGAACTTGCCAGTAGCTCTTTTTTTTCTGAGACATATTTTTTGAAACTAAACATATTCCAATAATTTAATATAAACAATACCAGAGGAACACAAATTGCTAAAAAATAAAGCTTTGAGATTGATCCAAAAACTGCACTCAACATGATCATGGACAATTTAAAATATTTGCTCTTATTGTTTTGCAGTGACAAAATTGAAGAAAATATAACCATCTCACAAGCAATGAGAATAACATCATTTTTGGCTGAAGTCGCCTGGAGTATCAAACTGTCCATCGTTAACAAAGCAGACACGGACAAAATCCAGTATTTGCGTTTGACTTTTAATTGATCAAGTATGGACAAAATTGAAGAGACTACAGCTATAAAAAGCAAAAAATTAAAAAAACCAAGATAATAATCACTACGAAAGCGCGAAAACAATATATTTAAAACATCGAATCCGGGGTTATACATAACCTGGCGAATGCTATTATAATTATCAATAAACAATTTATTCTCATTAAGCATAAGAGATGTTCTGGCAATATTGTATGTTAAGCAGTCATGATTCAATGGAATCAATACAACTGCCTGAATAAGCATTATCATAACTATAAATACAACAGGTATATATTGTAAATAAAAATATTTATCTTCTGTTTTTCTATTTGTAAATAAATGTGTACTGTTGCTTGATAAGTATATTGAAATTATAAACGCAACAATTTCAAACATAGGTAACAAATATGGCGTGCCAAGTAACAATAAAATTTGAATTAAAGCTGAAAAAAATGAAAGTATTATTATAACAGAATAGCAGTATGACATAAAATAGTCACGAGCAAAACGACGAAGATACAATGTCAGGCAAAAAATAAATATGCACAACTCTATTGCAACTATTGTTGAAAGCAAAAATGTATGGTTGTAAAAATCTGTGAAATTTATCATATTTGAATGGCCCAATTCTGCATGTTTGTTAAAATCCATTTGCCGGACGCCCCCAACCAGGCTCGATCATGAGGATAAGCCCGCCGAGGCAAAGGCTTTGAAGACAGCCCCCGGTCTTTCGGCGTGGTGCAGGCAGTCGTAGGCGGTTATTGCGCGGAACACAAAGTGAAAAACTGTGCGCTCTCGTCAATACGTCACGAAACTCGCAACTGAAGCTCGCCGCCGCGCCCTTCTGCCAGACTTGCCAGGGCCAATCAAGGCGATATCGAGCGGCTCACGGCTGTTAGCCGGGGTTACCCCCAATAGGCCGGGGCGGATCAAACGGCCCGGCACGGTGGTTGTCCGGCGCCCGGTTTGGTCATGACGATCTGCCACAGTTGCGCGGCCCGGGCCCGAAAGGCCCCGGCGCAGCACAAAAGGTAGTATTCCCACATCCGTTTGAAGGTTTCAGGATAATGTCCCGTAAGTTGCGACCAGGCCGCCTGAAAGCGTTCATTCCAGGCCATGAGCGTCTTGTCGTAATGCGGCCCCAGGTTGTGCACGTCTTCGATCACGAAAAGCCCTTCGGCGGCCCGGGCGATCTGGGCCAGCGACGGCAACATGCCGTTCGGGAAGATGTATTTTCTGATCCAGGGGTCGCAGCCGACCGTGCTGACGTTGGAGCCGATGGTGTGCAAAAGAAAGCCGCCCGCGCCGCTCAGGCATCGATGGACGGCGCGCATGAAGGTGCGGTAGTTTTTATGCCCCACGTGTTCGAACATGCCGATGGAAACGATCTTGTCGAAGCTGCCTTCCATGTCCCGGTAATCGCGGCACTGGATGTCCACGCTCAAACCCGCGTCCGCGCAGGTCCGGCGGGCGTGTTCGATCTGGTTGCCGGAGATGTTCAGGCCCGTGACCGAGCAACCGTACCGCTTGGCCGCGAACGCCGCGAAGCCCCCCCAACCGCAGCCGATGTCCAGGACCTTGTCCCCGGGCGAAAGCCCGATCTTGCGGCAGATGAGGTCGAGCTTTTGTTCCTGGGCGGCCTCCAGATCGTCCGTGCCCTCGAAATAACCGCAGCTGTACTGGTTGTGTGGCCCCAGCCAGGACAGGAACATGTCGTTGCCCAGATCGTAGTGTTTCTCGGCCACGACCCGGGCCCCTCGGCGCGTCTGGCGGTTGAAGAGGCGCTCCAAGGCGGCGTCGAAGACCAGGGACGCCTTTTCCCGGGCCTTCATGTCCAGCCCGGCGGCGCACAGGCGGCAAAAGAGTTCGTCTAGGTGCTCGCACTCCCACCAGCCTTCCGTGTAGCTCTCGCCGAGCCCCAGGCTCTGGTCCCGCAGGACCCGGCCGTAGAAATCCTCGTTCAGCACCCGGATGTCGCCGGGTCCATCCCGGTTCACGCCGACCCCGGCCCGGGCGAGAAGTTCGGTCAGGATGCGTTTTGCCCGAGACATGGCGGCCCTCCGTGCGGAAAAAATTTCAAGGCAGGCGCTGATATTTTTTTACAGTACCCCTTTACCCACAATCCTCAAATTTTTTCAAGCGCGAAAATGACGCGGTTCTCCGCCGGAACGCCTGGAACCTGGACGAGACAAGGCCGGCTCCCCTGAACGTAATGTCGCTTCCGGGGGCAAGTTCAAGGCCCTGTTCCGAAACATTCAGGTGGAGCGATTTTTTGGGGAGCAGGTCGACCTGCGCAGGATGGGCCGGACGGACTGGGAAAGAAAGTCCCGGTCGGCTGTTCCCGGACCTCCCCGGGCGAATCGGTCGGGGAGGTCCGGGAACCGGATTTTCTCGCTGGCTTTCCCCGTGAATTCCGGCGCGGCGATGCGACGCCGGAATTCACGAAGTTTTAAAAGGTGAACTGCAAACCGAACGAGCCGCCCAGGCCGTCGATGCCGCTGGAGTCGAAATTCCCGATATGGCGATAGTTCGCGCTCAGCGAGACGTTGACGTTCTTGCCCAGGGCGTATTTGAGCCCAAGCCCGGCTATGCCGGAGAATTGGCCGCCATTGTACAGCCTGGTGCTGTCGTTGGTGTCGGAGAACCACAGGGCGCCGGCCCCGACTTCGGCGAAGATAGTGCCGGCATTGTTGTCGAATTGATAGAAATGCCAGCGCACGTAGCCTTCGCCGCCTCCGCCGCTGAAGTTGTAGTTGCTGTTCGAGCCGCCGAGCGGGTTGGAGTATTGGGTGCTCAGGTACACGCCTTGCCCGCGCAGCCCGAGTTCGAGGCCGTCAACGACAAAATAGCCGAGGTCCAGCCCGTAGGTGAGCAGGGAATTGGTGTGGTTATTGAGCAAGCCATAGAACCCGACCTGCGGCGTGACGGTGATGTCACCCTGGTTGTATCCTCCGGCCGAGGCCAAGCCCGCCGTCGTCATGATAGTCGCCATAAACGCCAGCATGATGATGATTTTTTTCATGATTTCCTCCGAATGTGCCTACAGGTTCTTGATCCACAATGCCAGATCACCACATTCAGCCCACGATTATGCGTGGAATCCAGGCCTAACTGTAATGTTATAATAACCTAGAAATGAAATGCAAGCCTTATCCCATTTCGTCCGCAAGAAAATTCATCTTGGAAGTTCTCTCCCGGCATTGCCGGCTTTTCGTCCTTGGGATGGGAATCCCCGCCACCCATGCCCGGTCGCGAAAGAACCAATGAGATAATATACTGAAATAATGCATTAAATAGATATTTTAACTCCGGACCTGCTGCTTATGGATCCAGATGAGCATACCCCAGGCCAAGACGTTCGGACAGCCTTTTCACTTGATTTCACAGCCATCAGGCAACCAGGTCTCATGGCGCAAAATCCGTTTGCAAAAGAAAAAGGCCTCACGACTTTCGTCGTAAGGCCTTGAAATTGCTGGTGCCGAGGGACAGAATCGAACTGCCGACACGGGGATTTTCAGTCCCCTGCTCTACCGACTGAGCTACCTCGGCGCGGCGAACGGCCTAGTTAGCCAAATCGGGCTCGGTTGGCAAGCACCAATTTCACTTCGGCCGGCGGCATCGCGCCTTTTTCCCGAACCCGTACCGCGAGGCCAGCGGCGGGATGAGCGACGCCACGGCGAAAAACGCGAGCAGCGCGGCCATCCGGCCGGATGGCGCGGCCCCTTCCAGGCTCCAGCGCGATAGCGCTGCGCCCGCCAAGGCGTACATGATCGCGACCGGCGCGTCGCCCAGGAACGTGGCCCATAAAAAATCCTTCACCGCCATCCCGGACAGGCCACAGGCGACGTTGAGCCCGCTGAAGGGAACAACCAGCGCCAGGCGGCAGGAGAGCACGTACCAAAAGCCGTCCCTGGCCAAGGCCGCGTCCACGGCCGCCAGCCGCGCGGGCAGCCGACCGGCCAATCGGTCGCGAAAGACGCCGCGCACGGCCGCAAAGCCCATGGCCGCGCCGGACACGGTCATGGCCATGTTCACGGCGCTTCCGGCCGCCGCTCCGAATAGAAATCCGCCCCCGACCTTGAGAACGCCCGCCAGCGGAAAAGGGCTGTTGATGGCAACGGCCCCCAGCAGCCAATAGGCGCAAAGGCACAGCGCCAACCGCACGCCCCCGGCCTCGCGCGTGAAAACCGCCATACGGCGCAAAGCCTCGCTCACTTCCCGGCCCGCGCCCCCGCCGGCCACGGCCAGGCCCACGCCGACAAGGCCCAGGCCGGCGATCCCCAGACCGAAAGCCCAAGTCTTGCCTGCTTGGCTACGACGTATTCCGTGCATCACACCCTCCGCGCCGCGAAGCGCAACCGCGGTGCGGGGCCCCAAAAGCCGCCGCCTCCGTGCCCTTGTGGTTGACGTGAGATTTCAGGCTCGTTTGCATCTTCAGCCGGCCAAGACTCCGGCATAACCAACCACCCGGCCGTAGTCGCCCGAAGCCTCGCCCGAGTTGCCGTAGGCCGCGATTTCGCAAGTGGCCGCGCCAAGCCGTTTGGCCAAATACAGCCCCAAGGTCATGGGCAGAACCCCGCACATGCTGATGTTTCGACTTCTGACCACGCGGTACAGCCCTTCCGGGTCCAGGGCGGCCACCCGCTCCAGGGCCAACGAATCGAGTTCGCGGGCCCGCGTTTCGCTGACGTAATGGCTCATGTCCGAACTGACCACGATCGAGACCGGCTCGGCTGCGGCGGCGATCGCCTCGGCCATGTTCGCGGCCACGGAGGCAAGGATCTCAAGGCGCGGCTCGGCCACGGCGATGGGCGTCACGCGCAGCCCGGGCACGGTGTCGATCAGAAACGGCAAAAGCACTTCCAGGGAATGTTCGCCCACGTGCGCGGACACGTCCGCGCGCAGGCGCGGCTCGGCGGCCAAAAGCGCCGCCGCGAGCTCGGCGTCGACCGGGACATCGCCGGCAGGCGTTCGCCAGGCTCCCTCGCTCCACAAGGCCAGGGCCTGGCCCTGGCCGGTATGGTTGGGGCCAAGCAGGATCACCCGGGAGGCCAGGTTGGCCGCGCCCAGCGTCAGCCCGGCCACGCCGCCGGAATAGACGTACCCGGCGTGGGGCACCATGGCCAGGATGGTGCGTTCGACGGATTTCGCCGCAGCCTTCGCGAGATAGCCGCGCACGGCCGCCTGCAGCTCGGCCTTGGAGCCGGGATAGAATTGACCGGCGACGATTGCTTGCCTGATCATGGCCGCCTCCTTGGAATAAATCCCTTTTCTCCCGGATTGATAAGCGCGCGCGGCGGCCATGACAAGGGGGGCGAGGCCGCACCACGGCAGGGGGCGCTGCCCCCTGCACCCCCGCCGGGGGGCATGATGCCCCCCGGACCCCCTCGGTAAGGGGCTCGGTCGAGCCCCCTTACACGGGGGG
>Ga0326727_10006289_pt1 | contig 32753 bp, 19 predicted proteins | sample MB2enrmetagenome_FD_207643 | JGI IMG/M metagenome (GOLD analysis project Ga0326727, IMG submission 207643) | Lab enriched peat soil microbial communities from McLean, Ithaca, NY, United States - MB29MY | ecosystem: Environmental > Terrestrial > Soil > Wetlands > Peat | place: USA: New York...
GTCTTTCGAGCCCGGTCCCGTGGTGCCCAGCCAGAACTCGTACTTTGTGACACCCCCGCCAGCTGTCCAGCTGAAGGTGGCGCTGGTGCCGCTCAGCGTGCTGCCCGGCGTGGGAGACGTGAGTGCCGCGGCCTGGTCTACCGTCTCGGTCAACGCAGAGGAGGTACTCGTGAGGTAGGTCGAGTCGCCGGAGTAGACCGCGGTGATGGAGTTGGCGCCTGCGGCAAGGGAAGTGGTTGCAACGGAAGCGCTGGCGCCGCCTGAGTCGCTGCTCAGGGTGCCGCTGCCTATCAAGGTGGCGCCGGCATAGAAGCTCACCGTGCCGGTGGGAGTTCCCGAGCTGGAAGGCGTTGGCGTCACCTGGGCGGTTAAGATGACGGATTGCCCGTAGGGCGCCGGATTCAAGGAGGATCTTAGCGTCGTGGTGGTATTTTCATTGACCGTCTCGTCGAAGGGAGCGGAGTTGGTGGCCAGGAAGTTACCAGTCGCCGGGTATGACGCCTGCAGGGTGAGAGCGCCCGCGGGCAGAGCCGTGGTTGAGAGGGTGGCTACGCCCGATCCGTTCAGGGCTCCGGTGCCAAGGTTGGCGGCTCCGTTCCAGAAGGTAACTGTACCGGTGGGCGTGCCGGAGACAGAAGCCGTGACGGTTGCCGTCATCTTGACTGAACCGCCGAGCAGCGATGGGTTGGGCGTTGCGACCAGCGTGGCCGAGGTGGGCGAGTGGATGGTAAACGTATTGGTGTTTGTGGATTCCGTGTTGCCGGCATAGTCGACGCTCCAGTACTGGAGCGTATTGCTGCCCAGCGTCGTAACGTTAAACGGCGCGGAGTAAGCGGTCGCCGCTCCTCCGTTCAGTTTGTAGTAGGTTGTCGCCACGCCGCTGGTTGCATCGGTGGCCGACAGATGGACGGTCACGGCCGAGGCCGAGTAGCTCCCTTGCCAATTGCCGACAAGGCTCACTGTAGTGACCGGCGCAACCGTATCGACGTAGAAAGTCTCATACAAAACGCTGCTGAAGTTACCGGCGTTGTCCTCGGAGAAAGTAGTGATGCTGCTTGCTCCCTGCGGCAGTCCGAATGGAGGTCCATAGGTCTGGCAACTGCCCAGGTTGGTGGGCCAGCACGAGGTGGGGCCGACCACGCCATAAATCGTCTTCACACCCGAGGCATTGCTGCCGCCGGGATCGGTAGCGGCGAGCGAAACGGTCGGGTCACCAGTGGCGCTGTTGAACCAGCCGGTGGAGGCAGGCGCCGACGGGCTGGTATTGATGGCGATGGTGGGAACGACGGTGTCGTAGCAGATGGGACCGTAGGTCTGCTCGCCGGTGGTCCAGCCCTGGTTGTTCCAGCCGCGGACGTGGGCGGTATGGCAGCCCTGGGACACGCCGCCCGGACAGGTGGGGTTCCCGACGAGGGTCATGCAGCCATCGTTGTAGTTGGGATACTCCGGGCCGCTCCAGAAGGTGTCGCCGGTGCCGCCGTGGGGCTGGGAGGAGGAGTCGGGGGGCATGGAGTCCCAGCCCTGGGTAAAGCCGGCGATGCCGGTGCCGGGGTAGGTGCCGGCCGGTTCATAATCGTTGATGGTCCACGAAATCTGCTGGTCGGAGTTGTACCAGTGGCTGGTGGCCGGGCCGGACCAGCTGATGCTGGGAGCGCCGGAGGCGGGAATGAGGTACCAGTTGATGGCCCAGGCGAGTTGGAGCATGTTGGCCGAGCCCCAGCCGGTGACGTTATCCCAGCCCGTGCCGGTGCAGTAGTAGCCGAGGCTCTGGGCGGCGGTGACGTCGTTGCTATTGCAGTAGTCTCCGGTCATGTCGTAGAAGGGAAAGTGGGAGGCGTCGTTGTAATAGGCGGCTGGATAGAAGAACTGCATGGGCGGGCCGACGGGGGTGCAGGCGGTGGCGCCGCCGGAGCCGCAGACGCTGCCGATGTAGTTGAGATAGGCGTTTTCCTGGGCGAAAAAGCCGGCCAGCTCGGGGGCGACGATGCTTGTGCCATTGGCGCAGCACTGGAGCTTGCCGTTGATGTACATGTTCTGGCCGATCCCGACGGCATTGAGGGAGATATCGGGGGTCTGGCGCTTGGTGGCGCTGCTCCAGGTGCCGTAGTCCTGGAAGCCGGGCTTGCCGTAATAAGAGCTGACGCCGCCTCCGGAGCCGCCGTTGTTCTGGCCGCAGGCGCCAAAGTACGTGCCGCCCGCCCAGGCATGTTCGTAGTCCCATGAGCCGTCGCTGTAGACCATAAGGAAAGTGCCGCCCGCGGCGAGCACGTCGAAGTCCGAGCCGGGATAAGCCACCGACTCATGCGCGGTGTTATAGGTGTCCGTGGACTTGTTGAGGTAGCAGTCGTCGCTGGAGCCGCGGTCGCCGGACGCCGCAATCAGCGTCCAGCCTTGTCCCAACATGGAGTTGAAGATCGTATGGCGGGCGTCCATGGTGGAAGTGGAGCAGCCGTAGACTTCGGTGCAGCTCCAACTGGTGGTGAATACGCGGGCCAGGTTGTCAGAGAGCATGTACCCATACATGTCGGTGAAGGTGCCGTTGTTGTAGTTAGCGCCGATGTAGGGGTAGATTTTGGCAGTGTCGGAGGCGGCGCCGAAGCTGTTGGCGGTAGCGATGGTCCACTCGACGTCCTGGGTGGTCTCGCCGCTTGGGCAGTCGCCGGGATCCGTGGTGCAGTTAATGCTGCCATCAATTAAGTGAGTGGAGTAGTTGTAAGCGAGATAGGGATAGGCGGCCTGGAATCCCGTCACATCGCTGCCATTGAAATTGCCGAAAGCGGCAATGGCGATGTTGGATACGTTGGGGGTGCCCCCCGAATCGTTGTGGGGGTTGCAGCAGTGGCCAAGGTTCTGGAGGCCGTCGTAGTTGTAGACCTGGGAGCTGTAGATTTCAGTGGGATTGGCGTAGCCGTTGGTGAACAGGGTGGAATTGGCGGAATCGTTGGCGAGCAGGTTAGCACTGTTGTTTGAGGCTGCGGCGAGGTCCGGCCGGGGGGTCTTGGCGTCGGCGTAGTCTTTGGGGCCCTCGGCGTAGGCGGGGCCTTCGGCGTAATCGGCCGCCTTCGCCTGCGGTCCGGGACGGGAGTTATGCTCCCTCTCGATGTTATTGAGCCCTTGCACGGAGTAGACGATGCCGGAGAGGTTGGCGGGGATTAACGGGTCGCGGTCGTTGGAAAAGTCCACTTCATCGACAACCTGGTAGTTGTTGATCGTGACGCCAAAGGCCTTCTCGATAAGGCCGGCGGTCCCTTCCAGGTCCACGAGCAGGCGATGATTGAAGCGGTGGGTGACGGTAAGGCCCTGGCTCACCGCCCAGTCGACAACGGCCTGCTCATCCTCGGCGGAGGGAGCGAAGCGCGCGTTCCACTCCTCGGGGGTGAGGAAATTGTGAAAATTGGGCGACCCCTTTGTCGTGAGTTCCTTTAAGAACTGCTCCTCTTCTGCCATGTGCGGCGGCTGGATAGCCAACGTCAGACGCAACTTCTGCTCGGGGTTATAATGACTGACCCGGAAGGCCGTCCCATCAAGCACCTTTTGCGGCGTATGGTCCGCAAGGGTCAGCACGCCGCCGGACTGCGCGGCGCCTTGATTGCTCTGATCGACGGGAGTCTGGGCCTCCGCGAATCGTGAGCCGGAGGTGAATACGGTAAAGGCGAGCAGGAAGCAGAATACTACCGCTGGATTCGTAAATCGGAAGCTGTTGCGATCAAGCATATAAACCTCTCAGGGTGACCCGTGGCGCGCTGGGGAGAGATGGGGATCCTGCCGCTATGCCGGCTCAGAAATTGGTGTAGGGAGAGTCGATGCTCTCCATTGCCGCAGCTGAATTCCTTATGTGAATTCCTAATCCGGACTAATACTTTGCGCGGTACAGAAATTCGCTTCGGTAGCGGAGGGCGAGACAAATAGTCCCGGAGCGGACCGAGCCTTTGGCCGAACAAGGGACAGGTCTTGGAAGCCCCAGCGTTCGAGGTCCCGAACAGAGTGGCCTTTCCCTCGCGCTGGATGGACTCAACTGTCCGGAAAAACCGAGGCGCCTGTTGCTCCACCACGCCTCGCTGGTTACGCTCTCGCGCCTCAAATCATCGATGAATCCGGTTCAGCCAGCCCATGTTTTTGATTGCGACCGACTGTAGGCGAAGGCGGAGAGAAAAGCAAGCAACAAGTTATGAAAAGTTCGGAAAGTCATGAATGCCTTGCCAGGTAACAGAAAACAATCACGTTCGGGGATTATTGCAATTCTGTGTATTCTTGTTTTGCCTGAATCAATAGGGGAACCCGAGGGTCAGCATTCTTCAAGATTGCAGGGAATGCCCGGTATCCCGCCCGTGGCTCATCGAGCTTTTTCTCACAGCGCGCACCCTCACGGTGGGCCGCATTTCAATTGTGCTTTTCAGGCCGAGACGGGCTGCGTAATAAGGCAGTTTCTCGATGCTCACCTTGCCGATCCTTCCAACCATCGGGTTAGCGACTCGCTAAGATTGAGGGGTTCGTTGGACAAGGGATGAATCAGGCGCGCAGAGATCGAAGGATAAAAATCTCGCCATTGCCGTCAGGGGCAAAGTGCGTCGATTGCTTGCCTGAGATCGGGGATTACCTCTGACGATCCAATTTCCTTTGCAAACTGAGGAACCAGCTGAAATGCGGATCCCCCGAGCACTATTCTTGGAACCCGTGCCCCAAACCTTTCGCGAACGCTTCGAACCAACTCTACTGCGGATGGCAGGTTAGCAACGAGTGTGGTAGAGATGCAAAGTACGTCGGCCGAAGTCTCGTCGATCGTGCTGAGAACTGATGCATGGGGCAAATTGGTACCGAGAAAGCGTACCTCCCATCCATTCTCCTCCATGGCGTCTGCGACCAGATTCGCTCCGATCTGATGCTGTTCACCGGATACGCCGGTAACCACCATCTTCCCAAGACTTTTGTCCAGTGGAACAATACGAGGATAGATCATGGCAATGACATACTGCGAGATGACGCTGGCCATATGTTCCTGCGCAACGCTGATCTTATTCTGTTCCCAAAGGGCGCCCACGTTGTGCAAAGCTTCGGCGATAACATCGACATAAATATCTACTTGCCGGGCGCCGCTGCTCAGCGCCTCTTCGATAACTCCCAGTGCAGTCCGGCGCTGGCCGCCAAGGATGGCCGTCAGAAAGGCGCGCATCGTGAGGCCGAGCGGACCGTCGGACGATTGAGTTGCAGAAGCCGGCTGTGGTACGGTGCAAGCCTGCCTGCCTTCACATAGAAAGGCAGACACAGCGTCTCGTTCGCCCGGTAGGAGTGCGGGCAAAATATGCGTTTCAAGCTGAGTTAGGTTCTCCTCCAAAGTGTGCGCGCCAATGCCGCGCGCTCCAAGCATTCTGGCCGTCCACCGCGCATAGTCGCCAAAGGCCTGCGGCGAATCCGCCTCGATTGCCGCAGCCAGAAACTCCATATGAAAACGCGCATCGGCGGTGCAGCACTGACGCCCGCGTTCTCCGTAGCGGGCTTCCCATTCAGGATGGATGGTGAAGAACTCGCTCGTCATCGCCTGGGCGACGTTCTCTTTGATAGACAGGAGCTTCTGCGCAAGGTTGCGACGTTCGGAGAAAGTTCCCGGAGTCATTTGTTATCCCCCTTGTCAACAAACGCTTACGCGACAGGAGCAATTTCGATCCTGTCCCCGCCGTTTTCCTTGGCCCGGTAAAGCGCCCGGTCCGCTCGCGCGACCAACTCCTCGCCCGTTTCGCCGGCTGCAAAACAAGCAATGCCCAGGCTGACAGTGATCTGCCTGGGACTGTCGGGGACCCTCAACATCGCAATCGCAGCCCTGATGCGTTGGGCCACGATCCTTGTTCCATCTTGATTGGTTCCGGGCAGCAGCAGAATGAACTCGTCACCGCCGAAACGGGCGGCCAGCGCATAACGCCGAAGGTGACTCTTGAATATCGCCCCAAGGCTGGCAAGAACCTGGTCGCCCGCCTTGTGACCGAACTGATCGTTGATCGATTTGAAGTTATCCACGTCGACAAAAATGATACTCAGATTCTCCTTCAGCCGTTCAGCGCGTGCAGTATCCCGGAGCAAGGTCTCTTCCAGCATCCGGCGGTTGGCCAGGCCAGTCAGAGCATCTGTTCGCGCCAGGCTTTCAATCTTCTCATTCGCCTTTTGAAGCTCACGATTCTTTTGCGCAATCTCACGTATCGTCATCGACAGATCGTTTGCGAGCTTGAGTACTTCCGTTTGGAACCGCGATTCGTGTTGGCTTTCTTGAGTTCCCACAAAAAGGAACGTGCTGTCACAGCGCACTAAGCGAGCCTCTACTGTGACAGGACTCTGATCCCCGCGGGCCAGATTCAGGAAAAAGGAGTCATCCCTGTCGGATTCTGATCCAGAGAGTCTCTGCCTGAGATGATCGGCGTCAGAGCTTATCAAAAAGTCCAAGATATTCAATCTGCACTCTCCGGCGAGATCTGAAGGAAAGATTCGTGCGCCAGCGCTGTTGCATGCGCAAATGTCACCGTCGGGCGTCAATAACAGGGCGAACACCGCTTCGGAGTCCATCAGCCATTTGGAAAGCGCATCCGGCTGCCTTTCAATAGCTTCGTATAGACCCCGGATTCCGGCTTGATTCAGGATGCTGTCTCCAACGGTCAAGGACGTGAACGATGGATCGAGCTTCAAGCCTTTGGGAATAAGGACGTGCGACCGATGGTGCGCCTCGCTGCGATGCCAGATGCGAAAAGACTCTTCGTCGGTCCATCGAGTCAGGAGAAGGAAGACCGAGGGATCTGATGCATCGGTTAAGACATCCAGTCCGCAGAATCCCTTTGCTTTCTCTACCAGGCGCGGCCGGTTCAGGAAGGCCTGGCGCACTTTCTCCTCAAGCCCGTTGCGAACTCGAAACCGTGAGATTACAGTGACCATCCCAATACACCTTTCTCCAGTTCGCGTTCTGAAGCCCGCTTTCATGGGCGGAGGCACCATGCGACAGGGCGCGGAGAGTAGTTCAATTATCGACCTTCGGGCCGCCTGGTTATAGCCCTCTTTGATGCTGTTAGTGTCATCAGATCGAGGCGTCTCGCGGAGGTGCTAGAAGTGAAACGTAAAAGAGTGCGGCAGCAAATGCCCGCCTCCCCGTTCTCTCGTTCTTTGTCCGAGCCTTCTGTGGGGAATGAACTCGGGATCAACACCAGGCCTTAATCCTGCGGGTGCCCCAGCTCCCATTTACCTGGGACGGCACGACTCTCCATCGGCCTCGCTATTGCAAAATCGGATTTCCCGCGATCCTCTTCTGCCACTCGGCGTGGCCGCCGGGCCATCCGGCATCCGAATAATTATGCAGCGGCGCTTTCGCGGGTGGATGAAGAAGTTTTCCTCGAGGCACGCGGTCTCACTGCGGGCCGCATTTCGATTGTGCTTTTCAGGCCGAGACGGGACGCGTAATTAAGCAGCTTCTCAATGCTCACCTTACCGATTCTTCCATTGATCAGATTGCTCACGTTGGGTTGATATTCGTCCAGCAGCTCGACGAGCTCTCTTTGCGAGAGCCTGCGCCGGTCGATCTCGCCAAGAATGGCTTCGAAAATCGTTGCCTTGACCTTCAATGCAGCCGCCTCGGCGCGCGAGAAGCCCAGATCATCGAGCACGTCGCCCCTGGTGATGTGCGCTGGTTTGTTCATGTCGCAACCTCTCCTTCGACGAGGTTCCTTCCGCTCATCGATTCTTTTGCTCCCTCAATCTTTGCTGCACTTCGCTCAATCTGGTCTTGGCGACCGCGATGTCGCGCCTGTCCGTCTTGCGGCTGTCCTTCTCAAAGCAGTGCAGCACATGAATGATGTTGTTGATCCGTGCCAGGTACATTACTCTGTACCAGGTCCGCGCGTCGCCATCCTTCAGCTCCCACACTCCTTTGCCGACCGACGGCATGGGCCGATGTTCGCAGCGCGGAAGCCGTCCGTTCTGTACTTGCCGCAACGAGAATCCAAGGGTCGACTTAACCTCAGCCGGGAAGCGGCTCAAAACGTCTTTTGAGTCACCCTCCCATGCAATATTTGTTGGCGCCGCATCGCGATTCTCAGCCATACTGGGCCATTATATAACATGTTATATGAAGCGAGCAGCCGCTATTGCAAAATCGGAATCCCCGCGATCCTTTTCTGCCACTCGGCGGGGCCGGTCTGGTGCACGCTGGTTCCCTTCGAGTCGACCGCAACCGTCACCGGCATGTCCTTGACGTCGAACTCGTAAATTCCTTCCATGCCGAGATCTTCGAAGGCCAATTGGCGTGCGCCGATGATAGCCTTCGATACCAGGTAGGCTGCGCCGCCCACGGCCATCAGATACACCGCGCCGAATTCACGGATGGCCTCGATCGCCGCCGGCCCGCGCTCGGCCTTGCCGATCATGCCCAGCAGTCCCGTTTCGGCCAGCATCTGCCGAGTGAACTTGTCCATGCGCGTGGCCGTCGTCGGTCCTGCGGGGCCGATCACTTCTTCGCGCACGGGATCGACGGGGCCAACGTAGTAGATAAACCGGTTGCGGAAGTCAACAGGCAGCTTTTGGCCGCGGCTCAGCATTTCGGTCATGCGCTTGTGCGCGGCGTCGCGGCCGGTGAGCATCTTGCCGCTCAGCAGCAGCACCTCGCCCGGCTTCCACGCAGCAGCTTCTTCGCGCGTCACGGTGTCGAGGTTCACGCGCCGCGCGCCTGAAACGTCGTAGGACAGCTTCGGCCAGTCCTCGAGCGACGGCGGATCGAGATACACGGGGCCGGAGCCCGAGAGCACGATGTGCGCGTGCCGCGTGGCCGCGCAGTTGGGAATCATGGCGATGGGCAGGTTGGCCGCATGAGTCGGGTAGTCGAGCACCTTCACATCGAGCACCGTGGTAAGCCCGCCCAGCCCCTGCGCGCCGATGCCCAGCCGGTTCACCTTGTCGTAGAGTTCGAGGCGCAGCTTCTCCGCCGTGGTCTGCGCCCCGCGCGCCTTGAGGTCGTTGATGTCGATCGGGTCCATCAGCGACTGCTTGGCCAGCAGCATAGCCCTCTCTGCCGTGCCGCCGATGCCGATGCCGAGCATTCCCGGCGGACACCAGCCGGCGCCCATCGTGGGCACGGTCTTCAGCACCCACTCCACCACCGAGTCAGAGGGGTTAAGCATGGCGAACTTCGACTTGGCCTCGGAGCCACCGCCCTTGGCTGCTACCGTCACCTCAACCGTCCCGCCCTTCACCAGCTCCACACTCACGCAGGCGGGCGTGTTGTCTTTGGTGTTCCTGCGCGCGCCCGCCGGGTCGGCCAGGATCGAGGCACGCAGCTTGTTATCGGGGTCAAGGTAGGCGCGGCGCACGCCCTCGTCGACCATCTGTTGCAGGTCCAACGGCTCCTCACCGGGCGCCGCCTCGAAGCGCACATCCATGCCGACTTTCACGAACGCAGTCACGATGCCCGTGTCCTGGCAGATGGGCCGGTGGCCTTCGGCGCACATGCGGCTGTTAATAAGGATCTGCGCCATGGCGTCGCGCGCGGCCGGCGACTGCTCGCGCTCATAGGCCTTGGCCAGCGAAGTGATGTAGTCGACCGGGTGGTAGTAGCTGATGTACTGCAGCGCGCCTGCCACGCTGGCAATGAAATCTTCCTGCTTGATGACGGTCATGGGGCTCCTCAACCCTTTAGGTTAAAGGATGCGGAGCACGGCTGGCAGGGAGCACGAGGTTCATTCACCACCAAGAGCGCCGCCGCACGCAGCGGTACATTCCCGGCCAACCATAAACTCCATCGATTGCCACAGTTCCGCTCTCTCCCAGCGGCCAGGCCTCAAATGCCCTAATCTAATTGCATGAGCAACCTGCAAGCCGAGACACCCTCTGATACTCTCCCCGGCGATGCCTTAGTCGACCTGCTGGTCATCGGCGCCGGTCCCACCGGCCTGGCCTGCGCCATCGAGGCGCAAGAAGCCGGTTTCCGTGCGGTCTCGGTCGACAAGGGCTGCCTGTGCAACTCGCTCTTCCACTACCCCGCCCACATGACCTTTTTCACCACCTCTGAGCGACTTGAGATCGGCGGCATTCCCTTCCCCTCGACCAACGCCAAGCCCACCCGCAACGAGGCGCTCGAGTATTACCGGCAGGTGGCCGCATACTACAAGCTCGATGTGCGCCAGTACACGCGGGTCGAGCGGGTTTACGGCTCGGAGGGCGACTTTACCGCGAACACCATCGATCATCATGGCCGGCCGGGAACCGTGCGCGCCCGCGCGCTGGCCATCGCCACCGGCTACTACGATCTGCCCAATCTCATCGGCATACCCGGCGAGGAAATGGCCAAGGTCATGCATTATTACAACGATCCGCACCCTTACTTCAACCTCGATGTGGCGGTCATCGGCGGCAAGAACTCCGCGGCCATCGCGGCCCTCGAGCTGTGGCGCCACGGCGCGCGCGTTACTTTGATCTACCGGGGCCCTGAGATTCCGCCGCACGTAAAGTACTGGATCAAGCCGGACATCGAAAACCGTATTAAAGACGGCGAAATCGCGGCGTATTTCAATTCGCGCGTCATCGAGGTCACGCCGGGCACAGTGGTTGTAGACACTCCCGCCGGCCGCAAGACCCTGCCCAACGATTTTGTCTTTGCGCTCACCGGCTACCATCCCGATTTCGACTTTATTGAGAGCCTCGGCGTGGTCTGCGCCGGCGAGGACCGCCTGCCGGTATGCAACAAGGAGACACTCGAAAGCAACGTTCCCGGCATCTATCTTGCCGGCGTGATTGTGGCCGGCGAGCGTACAAACGAGATATTCATTGAGAATGGCCGCTTCCATGGCCGACAGATCGCGGCGGCGCTGGCTGCCCGGTTCAAGCCGGCTGCAGCCTTGTAACACGCGGCCTTTGGCCGGGATTTCCCGGCGCGGCAAGACAGGACCGGGCTCGAAGGCGGAAAGCCTGCAATAATAGGCCACGAAAGCCCGGGGAGGTGAGCGCATTGCGTATTCGCTGGTGGCCGCAGTCGATTCGCTGGCAGATGCTCGCCGGCCTGTTGCTGCTTGAGACCCTGTCGATCACGCTCTTCGGGATACTGCTTGTGCGCCAGCGCATCCGTGATGTCTACGAGCGCGCGCACGCGCGACTTTCTTATGAAGCCACCTCGCTTGCCGTGCAGGCGCGTGAAGCGCTCATCGAACAACGACCCGGATGGGTTGGCCTCAGCGTCAAGATGATGGGCGAGGGGCCCACGGTCTCTGTAGCCAAGGTCACTGATCCGGCCGGAAACATGCTCTTCATCAGCCGCGGAGAAGCCGATGAGTCGACGCTGCTTCCTGTCGAAGTGGCTCTGATTCCGCAGCTGCGATCGGGCGGGCCGCGGTGCGTCACTCTTCCCGGCGACCAGTGGGAATGCGCCCAGTCCATTTACACCGATCGTGATTTACGCGGATTTGCCTGGGTCGAGTATGACCAGAGCCCGGCCAAAGAACAGCTCAACGCCATCATCAGCGACACCATCGTCTTCGCCGTTATCTGGATCGTTGCCTCCGCGGCCCTGGTGCTGCTGATGGCGCGCTCGATCGCCCGGCCGCTCGCTCTTCTGCACCGCGGCGCAAGAGAGCTGACCGAGTCGCTCGATAACAGCAGCCGTTTTCCTTTGCCGGTCGCGGTTCACAACGAGATCGGCGACCTCATCGAGGCCTTCAATCGCATGGTGGCGTCGCTGGCAGAGCAGCGCTCGGGATTGAACGATACGCTTTCACTGCTCGACTCGATGCTGGCCAACGCGCCGATCGGCCTCGCCTTTTGCGATCGCAGTTGCCGCCTGGTGCGCGTTAACCAGGTGTTCGCCGATCTCGCCGGTGTTTCTCTCAGCCGCCACCTGGGCCGCACGCTGCCCGAACTGCTCCCGGCTGCCGTAGCCGAAGAGCTCGAGAATGCCGTGCTGCGCGTTTTTGCAACCGAGCAGCCGGTGCGCAACCTGGAACTCTGTGGCGAACGCGATGCATCGGGGGCGGCTGAAAAACTCAATCGCAACTGGACGTGGCTGGTGAGCGCATATCCGGTGCGAACCAATCCCACCAGCGTCCGCTGGGTGGGCATCATCGTGCTCGACGCCAGCGACCGCAAGCGCAGCGAAGAGGCCCTGCGCCGCAGCGAAAAACTGGCGGTTACAGGCCGCCTCGCCGCTTCCATCGCCCACGAAATCAACAACCCGCTCGAGGCCATCACCAATCTCCTCTTCCTGATGCGCAACTTTACGGCGCTCGACGAGCAGGCCCGGAACTATGTTTCGATGACCGAGCACGAGGTGCGCCGCATTGCCGAAATCACGCAGCAGACGCTGCGCTTTTACCGGCAATCCACGCTGCCGGCGCGCGCTACTATGGCCGAGCTGCTTGACTCAGTGCTTTCGCTTCACCAAGGCCGGTTCAACTCTCTCGATATCCACGTGGAGCGCGAATACGACCCCTCGCTCGATCTCTTCTGCTTTGCGGGCGAGATCCGCCAGGTGATGGCCAACCTGGTGGGCAACGCAGTCGACGCCATCGGCAGCGGCGGACGAATCCTGGTCCGTGCCCGCAGGTCGCGCAACTGGAAGGAGCCATCTCAGGCCGGCGTTCGGTTTGTGGTGGCCGACACCGGCAGCGGAATGACGCCGGAGGTGCGCGAGCGCGTCTTTGAGCCCTTTTTCACCACCAAGGAAGTGACCGGGACCGGACTCGGCCTCTGGGTAAGCCAGGCGATCATCGCCAAACACCACGGCCTGGTTCACGTCCGCAGCCGCGCTGCCGCATCGCAATCCCAGGGCGGCGCAAGCGGCTCCGGAACGGTCTTCGAGATCTTCATCCCCGACAACGAGAACCTGGTGAGCGGCGCGGCCCCGGCGGGCAAGTGAGTTTGAGTATCCCCGTAAAGCCGTAGTGCTGGTCTTCACAGCCCGCGGAAAAACTCGCGTTGGGGCGTTTTGTAACAAGGGCGCGGCTTCAGTCGTGCCGATAAGGCCCATAAAATGAGTTCGGGGCTTCAGCCCCTGCCGAGTCGGCTGTCGCGAAATTGCTTCGTTCAATGAGTTTTTCCAAAGCCTCTGCAGCCCGTCGCTGATTGGGGGAGCCGTTGCGGCACCCTTCGACTTCGCTCAGGGCAGGCTACAACTCGTGCCCTGGTTACAAAACTCCCCTCCACAGGCCTTTTTCGCGGGGAACAGGTATCATGTCCCCGTATTCACTGGAGCGGAGACACAGGGAATACCATGGACGACTGTTTGGATGAATCTGCCCTACATGGCCTCTTGGACGCTCGAACCGCTGCCCCCTCCAGAGATTCCATCGTGCCCAGTGTCCTCACGGATTCCCATGCATGCTCGCCCCCCGATGTAAACTGGATAACAATTTGAAACACTGAACTCAAGAAGGCCTGAGGTTAGAACAGTGTACGGGCTCCTCGTTGTCGTCCTTGTCTTTGTGCTTCTTGTCTATGGTGCTTGGTTGGTTTTGAGAATCCATTCTGGCATAAAGAGAATTATGCCGGAACTCCCACCATGCAATCAGCTCAGTTGGGCGTACTCCGGAAGGTCTGGGGCCATTCAGCGTGTCATCGAAGGTGAACCAGTCGCGCGGGCGTTGCCTTCGGCCGCTGACACGTCTGGACAGATCATCGAAGCCGAGCAGGATAGGAGTGAGTCTACCCCTTTCGCGCGAGTGGTGCACGACCCCCTCACGTGGGCAGCCGCCGCCGATGGCGCTGTTGCTGGCGGCGCCATTCTGGAATCGGCTCTGAAAATTGACCCACAAGTCCTGCATGCCATCGAATTCTCAACGGCACAAGACCTTCACGGCCTCTCGGACTTCCATACCTACGTGCAAGACCATTTCTTCTCCACGCCGGTCGATACTGCAGACGGATGGTTCAATCGCCTAACCGGTTACGTCGCGGAACAGAAGGCCGCAAGCTTTTTCGAGCACGCAGGCCATCACGTCATGATGGCTCCGGTTGCAAATCAGCCAGTGTGGGACATGTTGGTTGACGGGCACCCCGTTCAGATCAAAGAGAACCTCGCAGCCGTCAAGGACTTCGCAGTCGCTCATCCGGACATTCCAGTTTTCACCGATCCCCACATCGCGGCTTCGTCGCACCTGGATTCGGTGCATGGCCTCTCGGTGCTCGATAAAGACTCCATACATTCTGCTACCGCCAATACCGTTGACGGCCTGGACGGAAGCTTCGATCCGGGGTTCCACTTTCCGGTCATCACTTTGGCGTGTTCGGCAATTCGCGAGGTCAAGCTGCTCTTCGCGGAAAAGACAACTTTCGACCGAGCGTTTGTGCATGTCAGTATGGATGTCGTCGGCGTTGGTGGGGGCGCTTTGTTGGGAGCTAAAATTGGGGCTTTTGTTGGTTCGGTTGCGCCCGGTCCTGGGACAATCATCGGGGGAATCCTGGGTTCAATACTCGGTGGCATCACGGGGAAGATGGCATCGAGGGGTGCCAGCCGGCTGCCGTTCCACAACGCTCGGAACGCGTACAACGAGACGATTGGTTGCGCCAGAACCGCAATTGACGGAAAAGTAGAGTACACAAAAGGCGAGGTCCGGAGACTCCAACAGGAATACCAGACCAGATTCCAGAGATTCCGATCGCAAGTTGAATCGGAGGCTACGGAGAAAATCAATGAATTCGAGCAGGCCTATAGTAGCAAACTGCTGGAGTCGTACCTTCGATTTCCGAATTACTTGCGGGACCTAAGCAAGCAGCTAGTAGAGGAGCAGGCCGAAAGCCTCTCGGAAATGCCCCGCCCGGGTCTTCTTCATAGGCTCTTCCCGAATGAGGAGTGCCTAAGGAGGCAAGCGGTTCGAGCCTGGTTTCGGCGAGCAAGAAGGACCGTGAAGGAGCAAGCTCGTCACTTCCAGCAAATCAAGCCACGGACCATTGAGGCACTCCACGCGGCAGTTCAAACCCTCTTAAGGGAATTTGTGTTTGACTTGAAGAGCCTAGAGAACGACCTTGAGGAAGTGGCCAATTTCCAAGGAGTCCAGCAAAGGGCAGCGGAGGAAGTCCGACAACAAGCCATTACACAGATAGAGGAGCATAGGCAATCATTGATCAAAGAATTCGGTTCCCAGGTCAGCGATTTACACGACGAGGTCGTTAGATTCGTTCAACTTTGGAACGTGCGGATCTCTGCCGCACGCAATGAACTTCGCAGGCAAGCTGAGGCAGTTGGAATTAGCATCTAGGGCATAGGGGGGACATGATACCTATTCACAGCAATTCCAGCTGGTCAGCGACCGGGAAATCGGTTGTCGGTCTGGGGCCTGTAGCGTGACGTGCGATCTTGCGTCCCGGCAGGGATTCGAGGCCGGTGACGAACTCGGGCGCGCCCGGCGGGCGTCCGGCAAGTTTGCATGCGCGAAAGGCGGCAGGGGCTGAAGCGTGTGCGTGAGAACCGGCAGTCGAGGTGTGGGGGTGCCTGTTTTGGCTCAAATGCGGCAAGTTAGCGCCCTTACCCGGAGGGTCCCCAGCCGGCATGGCAAGTTAGCAAGTTGGCACAGGGGCGAGTTCTCACGCAGGCACTGAAGCCCGACGTTGATAGGGGAGGCGTTGCGGCACCCTTCGACTTCGCTCAGGGCAGGCTACAACTCGTGCCCTGGTTACAAAACTCCCCTCTACAGGCCTTTTTCGCGGGGAACACGTATCATGTCCCCCGATTCCGCAAGTCCACTTGGGCGGCAGATTCAGACTCAAGACACTAATGCAGATTCAGCGAACGCAGCTTCTTATCGATCCCGAAGGGATCGTTTACGCTGGAGCGGCGGACAGCATGCGGCATGCAACGGCTGCGGGCTTCAAGTCCCTTCGCATAGGACCGCGTGACGTGCAGCCGGTCCATGATGACGTAGCGTGTGCGCAACCCGCCGATCGTGGCCGGCAGCGTTGCGGGCACCTGGCGCTGGTCGACGTAGATCACCAGCGCGGCTTCTCTTGGATTGTCGTAGCTCTGCCCCACTCCCACGCCGAAGAATGCGGGGTTCGCGCGCATCAGGCCCTTGGCAATCTGCCGCTTCACGCTCACGGCGGCGTTCAGCACTATTCCTGCCAGCGCAGCCGGCTGATTGGCTTCAAGCGCGCTGGCCGGCGCCGAGCCATTGGCAACGGCTTCGCTGGTGGCCGGAACCACGACCGTCCTCACGCCTGCAATCGTGGCAGGAACGGTTGCGTTGACGCCCTGGCTCACGTAAACAATCACCGCACCCTCGCCGGCATGATCGCTGCTCTTTCCCATGGCCACGCCCAGAACCGCCTGCGACGGGTTCACCAGCATGCGCGCCACGCCCATGGCTTGCTCGGTGCGGCTGATCTCGCTCGAGGGCAGCGCCCGCGCCTGCGCCGCTGAAGCCGTGTTGTTGCCGTAATTGAGGCAGCTCACCGGATGATCGGCCGTGCCCACAAAGGTATACGCCGTCCCCATCTGCGAACCCAGCTCGCTCAGCACGTCGGCAACAGGATTCGCAATGGCCTCGCTGACGCCGGAGGCTTGCTCGACCCCGCCTGCAAAAAACAGACCCACCGGCTCGGCATCGGCTGCGTCCACAACCAGCGATCCCGAGTCTCCCGCGTCGCTGAATAGATTGCCCTCAATGCCGATCTGGTTGGTGAACGTTTTGGTGTAATAGGGATCGGTCTCGGCGCAGTTGGTGTAATAGGCAACCTGCACATCGAGATCGACGGTCGCGATCGCGGCGCACGTAAGGCCTGTAGTACGCCCGCTCTTGGCCACGGTCATGTTCAGCGTGCCAGGCTCGCCCTTTCCGCCGGTAGACGAAACTCCCGGCGGCGCAGGCGCAAGCGTCCCATTGGCCTGCGGCGCGCCCAGCTCCAGAATGTTGCCGCTCGCGCTCACCGCTCCTGAGTTCACCTGGGCAACGGCCGCATCCACATTGCCTGCGCCCTCGAGCTTCACAAATCCACTCAGCGCTCCCATCGGCGTTTCAGTGCCGCCCTGGTCGTAGGGCACGCAATTGGCGTCAATCAATCCCGGCTGAACAATCGCGTCGCCCGCCGTGGCCTGGTCGCTGCGGGCCAGCACGTGGTTGGCGCTGAGCAGGTATTGCGAGCCATTTGAACTCTGCACCAGCGAACCCAGCGTTCCGCCGCAGCAATCGGTCACCTGGTCTTTCGAATTGATATCGTAATCGCCATTGCTGCCGCCCGAGCTGCCCAGCGCGATCGGCGTACCCTGTTGCGCCTGGTGCGCCGCCGGATTGCTGTTGATTCCCGCCGCGTTCAGCAGCACCTCGCTCGATGTGACCGACGAAGAGTTGCCAATCGTCGCCACAATATAGGTTGCGGCTGTGGCCGGCAGTGTGGAGGGCGCCGTATACGTTACCGAACAGTTGGTAAACTGCTGGTTGCTGCGCACGCAGTTCACCGCTCCCAGTGTCCCCTCGCCGCCGCTTGAGCCCGTAGGTCCGCCCGATAGCGCATAATTGATTCCCGCCGTTCCGCCGGCCTCGGCAATGTAGCCGGTGACGGTGACGCTCCCGTTGGCCCCCAAAGCCAGGTTCTCCGGCGTCAGGGGTTGCAGGAATCCCGGCGTGATGGTGATCGTCGCTGAAGCTCTGACGCTCGGGCTCGACTCCAGCGCGGCCGTCACGGTTACCTGAACCGAGTTTGCGGACAGGTAGCTGGGAGGCGTGTATTGCCCGCTCGAATTGATGGTCCCGGCGCCGGCCAGCGCATCTCCGCCACTTACGCTCCACTTCACGTTGGCTGAACCGCCGCCGGCGAGCGCGGCTGACAACTGCTCATACGAAGCGCCCGTCGATGAACTGGTCGCATTGCAGCCGGTGCAATTGGTGTCGATGATAGCCGTGCCCGGCGAGAGGGTGAATGTTGTGTTGGACGAGCCGCCCGACGCCGCTCCCACGCCGCACCCAGCCAGCGCAAGTGCGGCAGGTGCAAGAGCTGCGGCGAGCAACCGCATCGCCGGCCGGTACTTACACGCCTTCGAACGCCGGCTGGACCACAGCCGGCCGATTCCATCCGATCGATGCGTGCGCCAGGTCAAACTGTTGATACAGCCTTTCGGAATCTAAGAAAAACTGCGCATTTGCAGACAGTTACGAGTCTCGCTCCGTGACACTTGGCAGCTTTTGAAGCACACACTTCTGCCCACTTCAATCATGGCACTCGAATGCAATATTAGACCTTGCGGGTGCATTAAAAGTTGTCTTGATCCTAGGTCGGAGGGCAAATAAACACCATCCCGGCCCTTCGAACGCGTTTCGATCCGTAAAGGGAAGAGGTTAAATCGGCTACGACAGCACCCGCCCCAGGAAGCCTTTCAATCCCAGCCGCCCCAGCAGCGCAGTAAAGAAGACAAGCGCAACGAGGATCGCCCACCAGGGCATGTGCGCAATGCCGGGAGTAACCGCCGCGCGCAGCCCTTCGCTCATATAAACAATCGGGTTGAACAGCACCCCGAACTGCAGCCACCGGATCTTGTCGAGCATCGCCCACGGGTAGTACACGCAGCCCAGAAAGGTGATGGGGACAACCAGGATGGAGAAGACCAGCCCTATCTGCCGCGGGTTCACGGTCGATCCGATAACCAATCCCAGCGATCCCGCCAGGTAGCTGGCCATCACCAGCACCAGCGCAAACAGGAACCAGTTATGAATGTCGGCCCTTACCGGCGTGGCGGGAATGTAGTATGCCATGGGAATCACCAGCAGCGCGGCAATCATGCTTTGCAGCGCGCTGAAGCTCACCTTCTCCAGCGCCACGGCCCACAGCGGAAGCGGGCACATCACGCGGTCGTCGATCTCGCGGGTTATGCCGAACTCCTGCGATAGCGGCAGCGCCACCGCGGCAATGCCTGAGAACATGATGGCGACGGCCATCAGCCCCGGCAGCAGAACAGTGCCGAAATCCAGGCCGCCCGCGCCGCCCGCCATCGGGTTCGCCCCGCCCATGCGCGGCATGATGAAGGTAAACACAAACAGGAACAGCAACGGCTGCATGCCCACGCGCGCCAGAAAGACATGAAACTCGCGAGTGAGCACGCGCAGATCGCGCAACAGCAGGCCGAAAAAGGACTGGATGAAGATCTTCGAGTTCAGAGGAGTGGATTCCATACGTAGTTGTCAGTCGTCAGTTGTCAGTTGTCAGTGCGTCGTGGTTCGTGAGTCGTGATTCGTGGGTCGTGGGTCGTGATTCGTGATTCGTGATTCGTGGTTCGTGGTTCGTGGGTCGTGATTCGTGAAAGCGCCGTTACTCGCGCAGTTCTCTTCCCGTGAGCTGGATAAACACGGTTTCAAGGCTGGACTCGGTAATGGTCAGGTCGCGCAACCCATGGCCGGTTGCCGCTCGCACCAACTCCGGCAGCAAGCCGTCGGCCCCGGTGCCAATCACGCGCAATCCATCCACCGTGATCTCCACGCCGCTCACATCTTCGCGGCTCTTCAGCTCCTCGATCATGGCCGCGAGCCCTTCCATCGACTTGAGCTTGAGGTTGAAGACTGTGTGTGCACCGAAGGTCGACTTCAGCTTCTCCGGCGAACCCAGGGCAAGAACCCTCCCATAGTCGATAATTGCCAGCCGGTCACTCAACTGGTCGGCCTCCTCCATGTAGTGCGTGGTCAGCAGAACCGTGATGCCTTCCTTGCGCAGGGCGGCAACGGCGTCCCACATGGCCATGCGGCTCTGCGGATCGAGCCCCGCGCTGGGCTCATCCAGAAAAAGCACCGTGGGCCGGTGAGCGATGGCCCGCGCAATCTGCACGCGCTGCGCCAGCCCGCCCGAAAGCTGGTTGGGATACATCTTGCCTCGTTCGCTCAGCAGAAACTGCTCCAGCAGCTCAAGGCTCCGCGCCCGGGCGTGGCTATGGCTGAATCCGAAGTAGCGGCAATGGAAGTAGAGGTTCTCGTACACGGTGAGCGAGCGGTCGAGCGTATTGAACTGCGGCACCACCCCGATCAACCGCCGCGCGTGAGCCGGATGCTTCACCACGTCGATGCCCGCAATGCGCACCGTTCCGCTGGTGGGCAGCGTGCGCGTGGTCGCAATCGAGATGGTGGTGGTCTTGCCGGCGCCATTCGGCCCCAGAAGCCCGAAGATTTCCCCCTCCTTCAGCTCCAGATCGATCCCGTCGAGCGCCACGACGCGCAGCCGGGACTCGTAGATTTTAATCAGCTTCTCAATTTCAACAATCAAAGCGGTTCCCCGGGGAAATCTGGTTCAGGTGTCTATTTTCAAGATTACCGCACTGAATGCATCCCCCGAATCGCGCCGGCGCCGGCATGGCTGCTTTTGAAAGCCGGCGGTCAGGGCGGCGATGGCGGGCGCGGCGCTCCAGGTAAGCTTCAAACCCGGGGAGATCGGGTTATTACGTGCCGCATCAAGTACAGGGTTTCGGTTGAGTCGAAAATATCCCCTGCAAGACATTGACGCAAATACCGTACAATAACCGCGCGGCCCCTGCGGGCCAGGGAGGCGTAACATCGCTACCTCATTACGTTTAGGTGATTTGCTGATCCGCGGTAAATTGATTACCGCTGAAGATATTACTCGCGCGATCGAACACCAGTCGCAAAACGGCGGGCGCCTGGGTGATTGCCTGGTGGCCACCGGAGCCATCACGCGAGAGAGACTCGAATCTTTTCTCCATCGGCTTCCCAGAGAGCCCCACGACATTGAATCGACCGGCATCGACGGTCTCGACCTTATGGGCTTGCTGCTCAAGCTCATGTACGTGAACAGCCTTGAAACCCTGCGCCAGCTCCAGGAAGCCATCAAGCTGCCTTACACCATTGTGCTCGACCTGGTGAAGATGGCCACCGACCGCAAGTTGCTGATCACGCTTGGCACGGGCGGCCAGGAAGGCCTGGCCGACATGCGCTACATGTTCACCGAAGAGGGCAAGCGCTGGGCTATCGACGTCCTGAACCGCTCCGGATATACCGGCCCCGCGCCGATACCCGTAGACGCCTTTGCCGAGCAGGTGAACCTGCAAAAACCGACCAACGAAATCATTACCTTCGATGGCATTCGCAAGGCGACGGCCGCCTTCACCTTCTCTGACGCGCTCATCGAGCAGTGCGGCCCGGCGCTGAACTCGGGCCGCGCCATGCTTCTCTACGGCCCCCCGGGCAACGGCAAGACCTCAGTGGCGCGCTGCATGGCGAGCGTCTTCAACGACGTGATCTATGTGCCCTACGCAGTCATCATTGAGGGCCAGATCGTCCGCATCTACGACCCCAGCATTCACCAGGCAATCGATCCTGCCGGCCTCGACGACGACAACCCGCTCTCGCTGGTGCGCCGCGAGGTCTTCGACCAGCGCTGGGTGCCCTGCAAGCGCCCGTTCGTTATCGCCGGCGGCGAGCTTACGCTCGAGCAGCTCGATCTGCGCTACGACGAAACCGGCCACTTTTACGAGGCGCCCCTGCACGTCAAGGCGCTGGGCGGATGCTTCGTCATCGACGACTTCGGCCGCCAACTGGTTTCGCCCACTGCACTGCTCAACCGCTGGATCGTGCCGCTGGAGAACAAGATCGACTACCTCAAACTCCATACCGGCAAAACCTTCACCATCCCCTTTGAAGAGCTGATCGTCTTCTCAACCAACCTTGAGCCCGAAGACCTGATGGATCCGGCTTTCCTGCGCCGCCTTCCCTACAAGATCGAGGTCGGCGCGCCCAATGTGGATGCGTTCACCGAGATCTTTGAAAAGGAATGCGCCAAACAGGGATTCGAGATGCCGAAGGGCGACATCCACGACATCGTCCGCAAGATCAACGTGGACAAGGGCATGGAGCTGGCCTGCTACCAGCCCAGATTCATCGTGGATCAGGTGGTGGCCAGTTGCCGCTTTATGCAGATGCCCGCACGGCTCGAGTCGCGATTTGTGGATTACGCGCTCGACAATTTGCGCGTTAATCGCCACGCCGACTCGAAGACGCAGGCCAAGGTGGTGTAGGCGGCATTTCTCGCGGAGGGTTAAGGAATCAGGAGCGCAGCTTCTGCGTGAATCTGCACAGTTTCTGCGTGGATCGGTACAGTTTCTGTACCGAAGACTGTGCAGCGCCTGGCGCCAAGCTGTTGATTCTGTTGGAGAGGCTTACGGTTGTACAGTCTCTGTGTGCTTTTTCAAGAAGACGGCCCGGCATGCAAGCGCCGGCGAACGACTGGCTCACGAGGCGGGCCATACCGGCGACTGAGAAGTTGCTGTTCTCCATGCTCCCGGACCTATCCTTTCCTATTTAGAATTGTGCGCCAGAGGCCGGTAATTATCTGCAGCATGAATGGGTGCTAAACGCCTGAGATGCAATGCAGCAAACTGCGCCCCCTCTTGACTTCTTTTGGGGTGAACCCCCTGGGTGAGGCAGATCGTAATTTGACAGTCGTGCGGCCGATGCGGGGCTCGACGCAGGCAGGGGACAAAGCTCAAGCTTAAAGCCGGTGGAGTTCGGAGAAATTCGGGCTAGTAAGAAAAAGGGGAGACAGCAGGCAATGCTGCTGTCTCCCCTGGGCAGGAAATCGAACCGGATTAGAACGACACGCGAAGCTGCAGTTCTCCGGTGCGTCCGCCAACGTTGGTCCCGGAGATCTGTTGGGTGCCAACGTATTGCACGGGCTGGGAGCCTTGTATTGGTGTGAGCCAGCTGTACGGTGTGCCCGGACCGTTTGAGCCTTGCAAGTTCCCGCTGGGATTTGAAAAGGCCGGGTGGTTGAGAGCATTGGTGAAGGAGGAGCTGAGCCTGATCCTGATCCCCTCCCAGGGCAGCGAGAACTCCTTGAAGCCGGAAAGGTCAAGCGTGTCGGTTCCCGGCCCATACAGGCTGTTTCTCTTTACATCGCCGAAGGTTCCGTCTGCCGGTTGCGAGAAGGCGGCGGGGTTGAACCATTCGTTGAGGCAGCCGACCGACTGGCCGTCGATCGTCGCTCCAGAGCCTGACTCGCATTTCGCGGAGCGGTGCTCGGGTTTTGCACTGACACCAGGGACCCAGTTGGGGAAGGACGAACCCGCCTGCTGATAGGTGTTTTGCGTCCCAAATACGGTGTACGGTGTCCCGGTAGACACATAGAGCGTGCCCGAAACCTGCCATCCACCGATCACCTGGTCCGCCAGGATATTGTTGTTCACCCAGCGCCTTCCCTTGCCAAAGGGCAGTTGATAGATGGCGTAGCCCTTGAAGGCATGGCGCACATCGAAGTTGGAGTTGCTGTAGTTTGCCGCTGGATCGTTCGCGATCTGCCAGTTCTGCGGGCCTCCGCGGCTTCCCCAGCCGGATGAATCCTGGCTGTCGAGCATGTGCGACCAGACGTAGTTGAAGCTGAAACTCAGGCCGCCGCTCATGCGCTTGGTAACGGACGCCTGCAGAGAGTTGTAGTTGGAGTGGGCATTATTGGTGCTGCCAGAGATGGCTAGATAGTTCGGATTCGGGCGGGCGCAATTCACAGTGGAGCCCGTACCGCAGTTGTTGGCGTCGCCCGACGACAATTCGCTTGCAGGCACCGCGTTGATGTCGGTCGGAAAGACGAGTTTGCGACCGTGGCTCGCCACGTAGGCAAGCTCGACAACAGTATTCGGCAGGACCTCGCGCTGCAGCGCAAAGTTCCACTGATAAATCTTCGGAATGGGGGTGTGGTACGCCTGGTAACTGACGCTTTCCCCGTTGTAGGCGGCAGGATTGAAGTTGTTGGACCTTACCGTATAAGGCAGCTTCGTGCTGGTTCCATAGATCGTGCCGGCGCCATCCAATTGTGTAATCGGAGTGATGCCGTTGGTCTGGTCGCTGTCGTTGCCGGCTGAAGGGAAGGCGCCTCCCATAATGTTTTGCCCAGGCGTGGAACTGCTTTCAGCGGCATACGTATCCAGGCTCCAGTTATAGGAGAAGAGTCCAACCCCTCCGCGCAACGTGGTCTTTGCGTCCGGCGACCAGGAGAATCCCACGCGAGGCATGAAGTCGTTGAACACGTTGGCTTGAATCGACCTGCGCCCGTTGGCGTGGGTTGTACCGTACCAATAGGCGCCCGGGGTGTTCGTTACCGGGTTCGTCACCGCCGGGTCGTAGGAGTCCTCATTGCCGTGGATTTCATTCCAGCCATGGTTGATCTGGTAGCGGAGACCGAGATTCAGGGTCAAAGTCGGACGCAGCTTGAAGTCGTCCTGAACAAACATCTGCGGACTCTTCAGGCGTCCCCCGAACTCGGGCGACACACCTGCGCTCCAGTTCTGCGACAGGCCAAGCAGGAAGTCGGCGTACTCCAGGCCGGTTCCAGGGACCGGGCTGGCGACGCCGGATTCGGGGTCGACTGTCCATTCCTGGGTGTACTGGCCGGAATACTGAAATGTCCCGGCGTTGGTGTTGCCCCAGGCGGTGGAATCGTCCCGGTAAATCAAGAGTTCTCCGCCGAAGTGCAGGATGTGCTTTCCCTTGATCAGCGTCACCACATCGGAGGGGTCAAACACATGCTGAATGTAGATTGCATTGGTGGCCGGCTCAACCCAAGCGTAGGGATACTGATTAACGAACTGTATCGCCGGCAGGTCGTCCGCCACGTTAAACTGCCAGCCCAGTTTCGCGCCGAACCCCTTGTTCAATGAGAGGTCGCCCCAGTCGCTGTCCTCATAGGTGTACCCGATTCTGGCCTCGTTGGTCAGGTACGGGTTGATGGTCCAGGTATCGGTGATCTGCGCCTGATTGTCGGTGACGTCGGTGCCCGTCCAACCGATGGGGTCTGGAGTGACGCCGCTCGGGTATGTGACTGGGTTGTCGTCCTGCGAGTCGGACATGGAAAGCCGGTTATTCGGCGTGATGTCGTAATCCAGGCGTCCGAAGTACCTTTTGGTCGGGTATTTAGCTGGAAAGGTTGAGTAGAAGTTATTGGTCGGCTCACCTTCGCTTCCAATGCTTCCGGGAACAAACTTGCCGCCCGGAATGATGCAGTTTGCCTGGATGCTTGATGAACCATTCTGGCAGGCGCTGCCTCCGGGCGCCGGGTAAAACTGCTGGAATTTCGCGGCTACCGAGTCGAACATGGCTGAGGGAATAGCGTTGCTGCCGTATTCTTCCTGGAAACTCTGCCTCACCGGATATGGGTTGCCTTGCGAATCGTGAGCGATGGTTTGCGTGGTCGGATCGAAGATCTGCCACTGCCCGGTAAAGTTTCCACTCATGGTGTCCTGGGTGGGAATTGTATTGGTTGAATTGCTGGCCGAGCCGTGATCGATGATCTGGTCGTAGTCGAAGTAAAAGAACATCTTCTTCATTTTCGGAATAGGTCCGCCGAAAGCCCCGCCAAAGTGGTTTTGCCGAATCAAGGGAACAGAGGGCTGGCTCAGGAATCCGTACGCGTTCGCATTCAAGGCGTCATTCTGGATGTAGTCGTAGGCGCTGCCGTGGTAATGGTCGGTGCCGCTCTTGGTGATCTGGTTGAAGATCATTCCGCCGATACCGTACTGCGCCGAGAACGAAGACATCGAAACCTGAAGCTCCGCCACATTCTCAAAATTGGCAGGGGTGGCGTTTTGGCTGCTGGGCAGGGTCTGGCTTACGCCATTCTGCAGCTCGTTGCTATAGGGAAGGTTGCCGTTGATGGAGATTGAACCCACGCCCGAACCGAGCGTATTTGTTGCGCCGGGAAGCAGGAACATGAAGTTTTCCCAGTCAGTACCGACCTGGGGCAGTTCCCCCATGACCTTGTCTGACAAAACCTGGGTCTGGTCGCCCGTCTCGGTGGTCAGCAGCGGAATATCGGAGGTGACCGTCACCTGCTGGGTTGTCGAGCCTACTTTCAGTTGTGCGTTTACCGTGGTGAATCCGACCTCAAGGGTGATGGGGCCGCGCACCAACTGCTCGAAGCCATCCTTGGTGAAGGTAACCGTGTACGGACCCGGCACCAAGGAGTTGGTGTCGTAAAGGCCGTCGTTATTGGTAGTGACGTCCTTGGAAACGCCTGTATCGGTATTCATGGCCGTAACCGTGACTCCGGGAACCAAGGCCCCGCTGGGGTCGGTCACGGTGCCACGGATGTCGCCAGAGTTAATGCTCTGCGTATAACCTGTCCCACTCCCGCAGATGACCAGAAGCAGGGGCAGAATCCATTGCATCGTCTTTCTCATGTACTGCCTCCTTAACCGTTTTCTTCCCCGCCGTTTTCGGCTCGCGGCGGCTTTTGGACATCTCCGGCGCCGTTCCGGATGCGCTTGAGCTATGGGGCTATGCCTCGCAATTCCTTAAGACAAACGGTTGTGTTGAGACATTTGGCCTCGTGTTTCATGCGCGGAAGCGATTAGAACACGCCCCAAGAACGACCGTCAAGCCCCGACTGATGTTGAAGACAATCGTTTGATTTAGTGGTGTTGGCAGCGCCTGGGATCGGCGGACGCGCCCGAAGGGGGTTAAAACATCGAAGGTCCCCGCGGATGGGATTCATCCGGTACTCCTTGCTGCCAGTGCATTCCAGGCGTAGGAAACCGATTTCCTGATCAATATAGTTCTAGAAATTTATCCCTGTCAAGCGGAAACCGGGGGCAGAATTGAGAATGGTGTGACGAGAAGCACACGAGTTGCATTGCCCGCGCGAAGCGTAATCCACCTGAAAAGATAAGTTATCTATTTCAAATGACATACAATTTGCACGTATGATAGCTTTGGTGTGCTGGTTTGGGGATCGCACGCGGCTGCCCAGTCCGGCAGGCATCGCGTATTCTCGTGCCGGCCGGCGTCTGCCGCAGGCTGGCGAGGGGGGAAAATGAAATGGCTTTCCTATTCCCTCCCCGAAACGATTTTGTGTGCATTCCCGCCAGCGTTATAGGACTTGGTTATGGCCTACACAATGAAGGATGTCGCCCGCCGAGCAGGCGTTTCGCCGGCCACGGTTTCACGGGTTCTGAACAATACCCACTATATTGCCGACCAGACCAGGGCGCGCGTTCTCGCGGTCGTAGATGAACTCAGTTATTACAAGAATGTCCATGCGCAACGGCTTGCAACCGGCCAGAGCGATCTTCTGGCGCTGGTGATTTCGGAATTTGCGAATCCGTTTTATCCGGAGGTTATCCGGGGCTTTCAGGCAGCGGCGTGGGACCGCGGCCTCGACGTGCTTCTTCTCAATACCGAGTACAGCCGGACCCGCACCGATTCGCTCATGCGCAAACTGGTGGAAAAGGACGTCGGCGGGGTGGCGATTCTGACCTCCTCGATCGAAATGGCCTCCGTCGCGCCCCTGGCGGAAGCAGGCATTTGCATGGTCTTCAGCAATCTATACTCGGCGGGCAAATTGGTCAGCAACATCACCGTGGACTATAGCCGGGGGATTTCTCAGGCCATCGAGCATGTCGTCCGGCTCGGACATCGCCGCGCCTCGGTGATTGCCGGCCCTGAAGGCAGCCGCACCGCGGAGCATATCAAATCCGCTCTGGTGAAAGGATTGGCCCGGATCAAGTTGCGGCCATTTCCGGTGATCAACTGCGATTACCGTATCGATGCCGGCGCCTCTGCCGTGAAGGCTATCCTTGCAGCGCCGGAGATGCCCACCGTCATCTTTTGCGGCAGCGATCTGATTGCCATGGGGGCAATGAGCGCCCTGGAAGAAGCAGGCGTACGAGTGCCTGAAGAGGTCTCGGTGGTGGGCATCGACAACATCGCCTTTGCCGGTCTGGCGCGTCCTTCGCTTACCACCATCAATGTACCGCGCGAAGAACTCGGCCTGACCGCCTTTCGCGCGTTGGAAAAGATGATGCAACTGAAGCGCCGCAAGGGGGCCGAATACACCCTTGAAACCGAACTGGTGGCGCGCAAATCCACGGCACAAGCATCTGAAAAACGGCGAGGCAGGGCGAAGTAAAACTGTGTATCAGTTTGAGAAAGCTCTTCCTCAGGGGCTAAAGCCCGCAGACATTTTGTACGATTTATGTACGGGCTGAAGCCCGTACCCTTCAAGCTGACCCACTACAAAAAGCTCGACAGGTTATGCGGCTTCGGCGGGGCTGTGCCTGACCTCATCGAAGGCCATAAAGAGTACTGCGACGAGGGCCAGCACCATTCCTGCCAGATTGTATTTGCCAGGTATCTGCTGGTAGATCAGCAACGAAACCACAATCGTGACCAGGGGGAACATACCGTTTACCATGGGCACCACCACGATTGCTTTTCCATACCGGACCGCATAGACAAAGAGCAGGCAGCCAACCGCGTTGAGCGATTGAATCATGTAAGTGATTCCGAACCCGAAAGCGGAGCCGGCGTGAATACCTGGCCCCATGGCCAGGGCCACCGGGCTCAACGCGAGTCCCGTTGCCGTCATGTATACGAAAAGCTCCTCGGCGCTCATGGCATTGGCCGACGACTTCATGAAGTAGGCCTGCAAGCCCCACATGAAAAAGATGGCGATAGTCCACACCAGCCAAAGGCTGCCATGTACAGGGCTGTTGGATGGCTCTTGCAGCGAGACAAGAAAAATCGCGGGCAGAGAGAGCAGAATGCCGGTGAGCGCCAGTGGATAAGTGCGCTCGCGGAGAAGAGCCCAGGAAAGCACAATCGTGACCGCGGGGGAAAGGCAGACGATGGGAAAGATCAGATACGCGGGCCCCTGCTGCAGCACGCGAAACAAGAGGAGCTGGCCTGCGGCTCCGGAAAAGCCAACCGCGCAACCATAGAAGATCGCGCGCCCCGAACGGGTCAACTTCCAATTGATCTTGCGCAAGGCAATCACGCAGACCGGAATCATGGTCAACGACCAGACGGCATAGCCAAGCGTTGGCGGAAAAGGCGGGTCAAGCCGCTTCTCCGGAATTTCAGTGAGTGCTCCCCACAGCCCCCACAGCACAGGTACAGCGATCGACAGCCACAGCCATTTCGGCAATCTCATCGGTCAATGCTCCGTTTGCAATTGGATTATTCCGCGGGGTGAATCAATCCACCCTCGTCTTCGACAATGTACGAACAGAGCCGGAAGGAGTCGGGGTCTTCGCCGCGCACCGCGGCCAGCCTTTCAACGGCAATCTGGATGGGAATGATGTCGATCAGGAACTGCCACCGGGCGGGAATGGCGGGCAGGCACAGCACGCAGTCGCCGGCACTCTCTTCAAGTTGCTGTCCGATGAGGAGAACGCTCGCACCCAGTTTCTTCAGGTCGCGGCCGAGCGCGAGGTCCTGCGTGCGCATGCGCTGCGCATCGATCCAAATGCCAACGCGCAGTCCCTTCCTGACAATTTCCTGCGGGCCATGGCGGAAACCGCCCGCGGTAAGTGCCGTAGCCGGCTTTTTGGCCGCTTCTTCCCAAAGCAGACGCGCTTCGTGACAACTGGCGAGGCTGGCTCCGCGAGCCATGAAATAGGTGGGCTCGTTTCCCTCGCCCAGCCAGCCGGATCTTTCGATGATCTCGCACCACCGCGGAATGGCTGCCGCGGCATCCGATATAGACCGCATCAGTTCTACCTGAATGGGATGGGCCGAGCGGCCGGTGGCTTCCAGAGCCAATAAGACACCGGCCAGCGCGATCGCACTGTAAGTCGAAATCGAGACCGCGTGATCGAAGTCCGTGCTTGTATTCAGAACAATATCCGAGCCTTGTGCGAGCGGGCTGTCAGCCTGGTTGGTGATTGTAATAACCGACGCGGAGCGGGCGCGGCACTTTTGAACCAGTTGTACGATCTCAGTGCTTTTTCCGCTGCGCGATAGCAGGACCACGGCTGCACCTTCCGGCACCTCGGCGCAGTGGAGCAACTCCGAAGCATCGATCAGCAACGCCGGAACACCGGCGGCAAGCAATTCAGCCTGCATGGCCATTCCCGCATGCCAACTTGCTCCAATGCCGGTGATCACCACGGATTTGGATGCTCGCAAAACTGTTGCGGCTGAATTCAGCTCGGCTTTGCCGGCGCCCATCATATGCGATAACGATGCAGCAAGCTGTGCGGGCTGCTTGAGAATATCCGCAAAAAGCCTGGTTCCCGGATCTTTCACGATGTTTGTCCCTGTCTCCAAATTCGATCCTGCTTGAGCGATGCCGCTCATTCTCTGCCCTTTTCGATGGCCGTGCATTGAGCGAGTTCCTGCCGGGGTGCAATAGCGCCGCGATGAGACCTGAGAATCCACGCCTGCGCCGCGCCCAACAGGCCAACGTCCTCTCCCACTGAAGCGAGAGAGAGTTGCGTCTTCTCGGCGGGAACCTGCGTACATATCTTCCGGATCACTGCGCGAGCGGTATCCATGAACAAGGAGCTGCTCTTCATGACGCCGCCGCCTAACGCGATCCTGTCTGGCGCGAACATTGTGATCACGTTCGCCAAACCCAGTCCGATGTAATAACCCTCCCGCTCCACCGCCTTGAGAGCCAGAGGATCGCCGCGTTTCGCCCAGTCGCATATCTCTCCGGCCGTGACCGCCGGCGTTTCGGGACGTTGTTCGCGCATCCAGGAAACCATGGCCGGGCCGCTGGCCAGAATCTCCCAGCATCCGCGCGCCCCGCAATAACAGTGCGGACCGGAGTTATCGAGAACCTGGTGACCGATCTCCGGATGGACGCCATCCACGCCGCGATAAAGCTGACCGCCTAAAAGCATGCCACTGCCTATGCCCGTGCTGATGGTCACGTAAAGAAATGTCCCGCCGGTGGACGCGATGCCCCAGCGCGCCTCTCCAAGAGCCGCGGCATCGGCATCGTTCTCAACCACTACCGGAAGGCTCAATCCCGATTGCAACTCCGCTACGAGATTTCCGCCCTGCCATCCAGGCAACGTTCCGACATCGCCAATGATTCCGGTGAACGGGTTCAATGGCCCCGGACACCCGACTCCGATGCCCTCGAACCGGTACCCGCCAGCGGAGAAAGCCCGCAGCATCTCGACGATGCGCCGCATCGCCTGGTCAAAGCCCTTTTCCGCCTCGGTAGGGCATTCAAGGCGGCTTAAAATCGCGCCATCTTCCCGCACCACACCAGCCGCGATCTTCGTTCCGCCGATGTCAACGGCTCCAAGTAGTTTTTGGTGATTCGACATGCCTCTCCAGCAACAGATTACGGAGACGTCAAAACCTGCACCAGAAACCCGAACAGGATCGTCTGCGATTGGCCCGCATCGGCAATGCGATCTGCTTGAAGTCGATTGAGCCCGTAAACACTGCAATCGAAAATCGGAGCGGGCTGCCCGGAAGGCGCCCCATGGCGCCATAGGAAACCGGTTTCATATTTTGTATACTTCTATCTGGTCCGCGCTGTCAAATGTGACTGTGGGCTAAAGGATGGTTGCATGCAATTGTGGAGATTTACCAGGAGTTGCGCGATACCGGCGCTGGTGTTGAGCGCTGGCATGGCCTGCGCGCAGAGTGTTCCGGTGGTCACCGGCGACGAGCGGGTTGACAAACTTCTCAGCCAGATGACATTGGAAGAGAAGCTGAAATTGATTCATGGGACCCAGGAAGATCCCGCGGTCTACCAGGGGCAGGCCGGTTATCTGGGCGGCATTCCCCGGCTGGGGATCCCGGGGATGCGCTTTGCAGACGGCCCGCCCGGGGTACTCACTCGCCATCCCTCTCAGGCGGAAACAGCCACCATGGGCGTGGCCGCGACCTTCAGCCGCAGGACTGCCGAGGCCAACGGCGTGGTGATCGGCCGCGAAGACCGCGCCCTTGGCATCGACGTCTCGCTTCAGCCCTTCGTCAATATAGATCGCGATATGGAGTACGGCCGGGGCTACAACACCTTCGGCGAAGACCCCTGTCTTACGGGCGAGATCGGCGCAGCGGAAATCAAGGGTATACAGTCGCAGCACGTGATGGCGCAGGTAAAGCACTTTGTCGGCTACGATTCAGACAATGAGAACACCTTCATCGACGATCAGACTCTTCACGAGGTCTACGTGGCTCCATTCGATGCCGCCATCCGGGCCGGGGTGGCTTCGATCATGTGCTCCTACAACCGGCTGAATGGAACCTCTGCCTGCGGTAACGAGTCCACGCTGACGAAAATCCTGCGTGAGGAGATCGGCTTCAAGGGCTTCGTCACCTCCGATTGGGGCGCCACGCACGCCGTCACCTTCATCCACGCCGGCCTGGATATGGAGATGCCCGGTGAACCGGCTCCGGGTGCCGACTCCTCATCGCTGGCCTCCTACTTCGATGCCCAGCCGATACCGCCTCCTGCGCCGGCTGCACAGAAGACCGACGAGGGCGATTTAGGCGGCGACATGTTTGGCGGCTATATCCCCGAAGAACCCAGGCCCGGCCCTGACGATGGCTACGATTCCGACGTCAAGCTCCCTCGCGAGAAGATCCTCGCTGCGTTGAAAGACGGCACAGTCAGCGAAGCCGACGTCGACCGCGCTGCCGGCCGCGTGCTCTATGAGATCGCGCGCTTTGGTTATCTCGATGGCCTCTCCAAGCACGAGGTCACCGCCCAGTCGATCGAAGAGAACGCCAGGGTTATCGAGAAGACCGGCGAAGAAGCCGCGGTTCTGCTCAAGAACGACAGCCATGTCTTGCCGCTGAAGGCCTCTGATCTGGGTTCCGTAGTGCTGATCGGACCTACCGCCGCGCAGATCGACGCCATCGGCATCAACGGCGAGCGCTCGGTGGGTCTGCCGGAACGCCAGATCGGGCCGCTCGACGCCCTCAAAAAAATCAGCGGCAACGCCGGCATCCGCTTTGCCGTTGACGACGACATGACCGGCACGACCATTCCCGCCAGCGCCTTCAGCCACAACGGCAAGCCGGGCCTGGTCCGCTCGAGTCCCGTTCGCTCGGGCGCGGGCGCTGAAACGGTAGACGCGCAGATCGACT
>Ga0326727_10006290_pt1 | contig 32751 bp, 24 predicted proteins | sample MB2enrmetagenome_FD_207643 | JGI IMG/M metagenome (GOLD analysis project Ga0326727, IMG submission 207643) | Lab enriched peat soil microbial communities from McLean, Ithaca, NY, United States - MB29MY | ecosystem: Environmental > Terrestrial > Soil > Wetlands > Peat | place: USA: New York...
TCGCGCCAATGAAGGTGCCGTATACATGACATATCAATGGTGGGTTGGCGCCTGCAACGAGCTCACAGTGGATCACTTTGACCCGGTCTCTAAGACTCCCGAATACAAGTACACTGCGGCAAGGCTGGAAAGCATCGAAGATCAGGCGGCGGCTGAAGCCTATTTGCAGACCGAGTACAACGCGATGCGCGAGAAGCTTTCCAGCGTGGCTGGCAACTGAACCATCCCGGGAGGAATGCTTCGCTTCGGACAAGCGACTGAACTCGGAATTGATCCCCCGAATTCTCCGCTTGCATTCAACGAATATCGTAGTCTTATCGATATGGCCCTGAAGGAATGCCGCGCTGCGGCATAGGTCGTGTCCTTGTGGGCGAAATAGGTTTGCCGAGGGAGCAGGGCAGTGAACGCCAATATGGCCCACCCCGCCGAGCGCGGGGACAGCCGGGAGTTGATTCGTGGTCGAGTCACCCTGGGGCAATTCGAAATAACCGTTCTCAGCGACGGCTACTTTCTGCTCGATGGCGGGGCGATGTTTGGTGTAATTCCCAGGCCTCTCTGGCAAAAACGCGCCACGCCCGATCAGGAAAACCGTATTTTGCTCGGTACGAATGTTCTGGTTGTCCGCGACGGCAAGCGGACGGTGGTAATCGAGACCGGCCTGGGCGGCAAACTGGCGCCGAAGGAGCAGGAGTTTCTTGGCGCCAAGCAGTTGTTGCCTTCGGCCTTTGCCGCAGCAGGTATTCGCATGGAAGAGGTAGACGCAGTGATCAACTCTCATCTGCACTTCGACCATTGCGGCTGGAACACCACGCTGGACAAGAATGGAATACCTGCGCCCACCTTTCCCAACGCACGCTACTATGCGCAACGCGGTGAGGTGGAGCATGGGCGGCGGCAATTGGAACGCGATAGGACCTCTTACCTGGAAGCCAACTATGAACCGCTGATTGCCAGCGGACAGATGGAGTTGCTGGAAGGGCCAAAGACGATTTTCCCGGGGATCGCGGTAGAGCTTTATCCTGGGCATACGGCGCATATGATGGCGATCAACCTCGATTCCGGCAGCCGGCGAGCGAGTTTTGTCGGCGACCTGATACCCACCAGCGCCCACCTCGATCTGACCTGGGGCATGGGCTACGACCTTGACCCGTTGACGGTGATCGAGCAGCGCAGACGGCTCTATGCGCGCGCCATTCCCGAGAGCTGGTTGGTCTTTTTCCCTCACGACCACCACACCCCATTCTGTCGCATCGAGCTGAACGAGCGGGGCAAGCCAATAGCCCGAATGAATCAGGCCGAAGACGCGGTTTGAGAGCAGGCATCGACCTCCCGTGCGCCGGCAGTTTTGTCTGAACGGCGTATTTTCGGATATAATGGTGGGGAAGCTCAACGACAACTTCGGCACGGTTGGCTACGTTACCATAGGGATCGCACCGAGTGATCCAGATCACATGGGACGGTGCGTTGGAACACATCTCCGCGCCTTTCCGTGTGGCACCTTTTACCTAAGGCGTGTGTGGCGACGCACACTTCGACCGCCTGCGTTGGGCTCATCCGGCCGTGATTCCGGTTGCGGCGGATCTGAATGACTTGGAACGGCATACGCCGGTGTAGGGCTTTGGTCTTGTGGCAAGAGTCGATCAAAGGTAAGCATCTTGGGTTCCAATGAAGCGGCAGTGCCGTTTCAGGAGCTTTGCGTGAAGCTTGCTATATCGGGAAAAGGCGGCGTAGGGAAGTCGACCGTGGCGGGCACGTTGGCGTGTCTTTATGCTGCCGAAGGAAAGCAGGTATTGGCCGTCGATGCCGATCCGGACGCGAATCTGGCGTCCGCGCTTGGCATGCCGCCTGAGTTGAGATCGACAGTTCACACCATTTCGACGGAACGGCATCTGATCGAGGAGCGCACCGGCGCCAAGCTTCAAGGGTACGGCCAAATCTTCAAAATCAATCCAGAGGTTGCGGATATAGCCGAACGATACGCCACCCGGTACGCTGGCGTGGATCTGCTGGTTCTGGGGGCGGTAAAGCTGGCGGCGGGCGGGTGCGCGTGCCCTGAGAGTGTCTTGCTCAAAAACCTCGTTCTGCACCTCGTCCTGAAGAGCAACCAAATTGTGATTTTGGATATGGAGGCCGGTATCGAGCACCTCGGCCGGGGCACGGCCATGGGCGTGGATTTGATGCTGGTGGTGGTCGAGCCTGGGAAACGAAGTGTGGAAACAGCGCATCGCGTAAAAGACATGGCCGCATCGCTCGGGATCCATCGCTTCGGTATAGTGCTCAATAAAGCCGTCGCTATCGAGTCGGAATCTCAGTGGATTTCCGATGAATTTGGCGCCGACGCACTGCTCGGCGTCATTCCTTTCGACAAGCGGATCGGGCTCGCCGATCGGCTTGGCCAATCCTTGATCGATCTCGGCCAGGAAGATCTCCTTTCGCCTTTTCGAAACCTGAAAGACACACTTGCCTCACGCACGAAGGAGGTACTGCAATGAGCCTGGAGCTCCGATGCGCTGCCACCGCCATCGACCGTCTGCCGCAGAGCGGCCCGCAATCGGTCGTTTACGTGGCCGCTACCGGTTCTCTTTTAGCGGCGGATGCGGAGGGTATCCTCCAGCTGTTGCGCCGAACGGACTAAAGCCTCGGAAACGAGCTGCTGCAAAAGGGTATTTATGATTCTCGCTATGACTGGGAAGGGCGGCGTCGGCAAGACCACTCTTTCTGCCTTGGTAATCAACTGGCTGGTAGAGCAAGGAGAGACGCCCGTTCTTGCTGTGGATGCCGACTCGAATGCGAATTTGCACGAGGCGTTGGGTATTGATTTGAGATCCACAATAGGAGGTATCCGGGAAGACGCAAAGAAAGAGGCGCAGAGCCTCAAGGGTATCTCGAAGCAAGAGTTTTTGGAGCTGCGGGTTCAGGAATCTCTCATTGAGCGAAAGGGGTTCGACTTAATCGTCATGGGCCGCCCTGAAGGCCGTGGTTGTTATTGCTTTGCCAACGACGTACTGCGCGGCGTCCTGGATCGCTTGACAAAAAATTATCGTCACGTGGTCATCGACAGCGAGGCAGGCCTCGAACACATCTCTCGTCGCACCCTGCTCTCGGTCGACCAGTTGATTATGGTTTCCGACTGCTCGGTGCGCGGCGTTCACACCGTCGGCCGCCTCTCCGATCTTGTCGACGAAGTCGAGTTGGACGTGAAAGAACGGGGGCTGATTGTAAATCGTGTCCCCGACGGAGAAATCCCCCCTATAGTCCGGCGTGAGGTAGAGGTCACCGGCTTGCCTCTGCTGGCGGCGATTCCGCTGGATCCCAATATCACCGCGCTGGATGCCGCCGGGAGCGCGTTTTCTACAATCCCACGAGATGCTCCGGCAAGAATGGCGATCGATGCCTTGCTGGAGCGAATGATTGCTTGTCGACAGGAGATAAGTTAATGTCAACAACTTTGCCCACTACCCCCAAAAAAGAGACGGGTCCGGTTTCAGCCGATCCGGCGACCAATGAAATGGTCGTTATCGCCAGCGGTTCCCAGATGCAGACTGTGTGGGATCGTTACGCTGCCCAAAAGCCTCAGTGCAAGTTCGGCACGGAAGGCATTTGCTGCAAGATCTGCCACATGGGGCCATGCCGCATTACTCCCAAAGCCCCGTTGGGAGTCTGCGGAGCAAACGAAGACACGATCGCAGCCCGAAACCTTTTGCGCGAGATAGCCGCTGGCACTGCCGCCCACTCTGACCACGGGCGGCATCTGGTGCGCACCCTCAAGATGGTGGCGCAAGGTAAAACCACGGATTACAAGATCAGCGATCCGAAACGCATGCACGACGCGGCCAAAGAGTTCAACATCGAAACGGCCGGGCGTACGGACATGGAAATCGCCAATGACCTGGCGGATTTCTTTATGTCCCAGTTTGCATTTTCGGAGGAGCCTAACGTCACACTCAAGCTGGCGCCCAAAAAACGGCAGGAACTTTGGGAGAAGCTCGAGATCGCGCCTTCAGGAATCGATTCCTCGGTGGTCGAACTAATGCACCGCACCACCATGGGCGTTGACCATGATTATCGTCACTTGATCATGGGCGGACTCAAGTGCAGCCTGGCAGATGGGTGGGTGGGGTCGATCATCGCCACAACCGTCTCCGACATTCTGTTCGGCACTCCCAAACCCATTCGCAGCCGGGTCAATCTGGGTGTGCTCGCCGAGGATAAGGTCAACATCATCGTCCATGGGCACGAGCCGGCGCTCTCCGAGATGCTGGCTGTAGCTTCGCTGGATGAGGATTTACTGGCCTACGCACGCTCCAAGGGCGCGAACGGCATCAACCTCGGCGGTATTTGCTGCACGGCCAACGAGGTCCTGATGCGTCACGGGTTGCCGGTTATCGGCAACTTCCTGCAGCAGGAACTGGCGATCATGACTGGCGCCATCGAGATCATGGTTGTCGATGTGCAGTGCGTCATGCCTTCCCTGGCACAAGTCGTCAAGTGTTTCCACACCGAACTGGTCAGCACCTCTGAGATTGCGCAAAGCATGGGCGCCGAGCAGGTCACATTCGAACCGAAACACGGATACGAGCAGGCATCTCGACTGATCCGCAAGGCGATCGACAACTTTGAGCGCCGCGACAAGTCGCGTGTCCACATTCCCAAAGAGTCGATGGAAGTGGTAGCAGGTTTTTCCAACGAGACGATCTTCCATATGCTTGGCGGGCACTTCCGCAAGACCTTCCGCCCGCTGAACGACGCCATCATCGACGGCCGCATTCGCGGTGTCGTAGGCGTTGTCGGATGCACCAACCCAAAGATCCAGTCCAACAGCGCGCATGTGAAGTTGACCGAGGAACTGATCAAGCGCAACGTTCTGGTGCTTTCTACCGGCTGTTCTGCCGTTGCCTGCGGTCAAGCTGGATTGTTGACGCCGGAAGCTGCGCTGGAAAAGGCGGGAGCGACCCTGCGCGAGGTTTGCGATGTGGTCGGCATTCCCCCCGTGCTGCATATGGGCGCTTGTGTGGATAACAGCCGCATCCTGATGGCCGCGACCAACGTGCTGCTCGAAGGCGGACTCGGCGACGATCTGTCGGATCTGCCGGTAGCGGGCGCCGCTCCCGAGTGGATGAGCGAAAAGGCAGTTGCGATCGGCCACTATTTTGTGGCCAGCGGGGTCTACGTTGTGCTGGGCCATCCACTTTACGTGGAGGGCAGCGAGAACGTCGACCGTATGCTGCGCGAGGAGATGGAAGGCATTACCGGCGGCAAGTTCGAGTGGGAGCCGGATCCGGTGTTGGCTGCCGACAAGATTCTTGCGCACATCGAGAAGAAGCGCGATGCGCTGCGCATCAACGTGAAGAAGGAACGCAAGGCACTTGATATGAAGGAAAGGCGGGCACTGTAATGAGCGTAAACACGAAACTAATCGCCGCTTCCGCCATTGGCGGAGCTCATAAGGTTGTAGCACAGGCCAAGGATTATCTGGCGCGCGCCATCGCAGCAAAAGGGGCTGACGCGGCCGTGGCTTTTCCGGATACGAACTACGGCTTGCCGGTGATCTATTCAATGCTCGGCGAAAAGGTCAGCAAGCTCTCCGACCTGCAGGGCGTCATAGCCGAATGCGACCGGCTGTTGCCTGCCATTCCATCCGAGAAAGTCTGGCTCCCCTATCTGGGGGACACGCTGGACGCAGGAATGGCGACGCTGTTTGCCTTCGAGATCATCGAAGCCTGCAAGTATCTGATCGGACCGAATCCGGTCAACGGGATTTGGCTTGGAGCTGCATCCGACGTCATCCTGCGCGAGCGCGGCATTGAGTTCGTCGACGGCTCGGCTCCCGGGTTCGCCGCAGTGGTAGGCGCCGCTCCCACCAAGGAAGACGCCGTCCGCATTGCCCGTGAGCTGCAGGAGAAGAACCTGTACACGTTTATCGCTGGCAACACCAACGGAGTTTCCTTCGCCGAACAACTGGAAGAGGCCGGCGTGCAGACAGGCTGGGAAACCCGCCTGGTGCCCTTCGGCAAGGATATCTCGGCGGCCATCTATGCTCTGGGATTCGCCAACCGCGCCGCACTGGCCTTCGGCAATATCAAGCCGGGCGACTACGAGCGAAATTTGCACTACAACAAGGACCGCGTCTTTGCCTTCGTTATGGCGCTTGGCGAAGTGACGGACGAGAAATACGCGGCCGCCGCGGGCGCCATCTCGTATGGCTTCCCGGCCATCGCCGATACGGATATACCGGAGATTCTTCCCACCGGCATTTGCACCTATGAGCACGTTGTCTCCAATGTGCCCATTGACCACATCGTTGAAAAGTGTCTGGAGGTACGTGGCTGCAAGGTCAAAGTGACCAAGATTCCGATTCCGGTTACCTATGGCGCGGCCTTCGCAGGCGAGCGCATTCGCAAGGAAGATACCTACGTCGAATTCGGTGGTAACAAAAGCCTGGCGTTTGAATATGTAACCACACGCAATATCGACGAGATTGAAAACGGGCGGATGACTGTCGTCGGACCGGATATCGATTCGGTTCAGCCCGGCTCGGCGATGCCGCTCGGCATTTGGGTTGAAGTGGCCGGCCGCAAGATGCAGACCGACTTCGAACCGATTCTCGAGCGCCAGATCCACCACTTGATCAACGGTGGCGAGGGCATCTGGCACATGGGACAGCGTGACATCAACTGGATGCGTATCAGCAAAGCCGCCAAGGAAAAGGGATTCACTATTCGGCACTTCGGAGATATTATCCACGCACGGCTGATCAACGACTATCCGGCCATTGTCGATAAGGTTCAGGTCACGCTCTTCACGGAAAAGGAAGAGGTTGAACGCCGGCTGTCGGTGGTTCGCGACGTCTACCGCGCACGTAATCAGCGTATGGAACAGATGACAGATGAATCGGTAGATACGTTCTATTCATGCCTGCTCTGCCAGAGCTTCGCGCCCAGTCACGTTTGCGTCATCACGCCGGAACGCCTCGGCCTCTGCGGCGCCTACAATTGGCTCGACGGCAAAGCTGCTTACGAAATCGACCCCACGGGTGGAAACCAGCCTCTGCTGAAGGGCAAGTGCATCGATCCCGTGCGCGGCCAGTGGGAGAATATCAACAAATACGTGTGGGCCAACTCCAAGCAGGCCGTCACGGAAGTCAACGCCTATTCGATGATGGAAAATCCCATGACCAGCTGTGGATGCTTCGAAGTGGTGGTGGCTCTGTTGCCGGAGTGCAACGGCGTGATGATTGTGAATCGCGAGTATATGGGCGACACGCCGTCCGGGATGAAGTTCTCCACTCTGGCCTCAGCCACGGGCGGCGGGCAGCAAAACCCAGGCTTCGCCGGCGTTGGAAGAACCTACGTTACCAGCCGCAAGTTCATCTCCGCCGAAGGCGGTCATAAACGAATTGTTTGGATGCCGAAGGCCTTGAAAGAAGCCATGAAGGAAGAGCTGGAGCAAATCGGCAAGCGCCTGGAAATTGAGAACTTCATAGACCTGATCGCCGACGAAACCATCACCACGGATCCCAACGAACTTCAGGAACACTTGCAGAAGATCAACCACCCCGCTCTCTCAATGTGGGACATCACTGAACCCTCACCGGAAGCTGCGGCCGTCGATGCGGAACGGGCAGCAGCGCTGGTCTAAACTAGAATGGAGTTTCGGGAACCCTGGACGCGGGAAGCTTGAAGGACCGGTAGATGGAGAATTCTGCAGGCTCTGGAGAGCTTTCCTCTCGTTCAAGCCGCGTGTGCCTGGAACAAGATGCGCAACCAACAATCACGAGGAACGCAATTATGCCATTCAACAGAAAACCGAAAGTATTTACGCCAATTGGCGCCTTGAGTTTTGGAGACGGCGCGCGTGCAGTGACCTTAGGCGGTGGAAATACGCTCCCCCTCTGCTTCTTCGACGCCAAGCCGAATAACCTTCCGGCTGTGGGTGTTGAGATCACCGACACCGGCTTTGACACTGCCGGTCTCCCGCTACTTGCTGCCCCCTATGACGGCGCGGTGACTTTGGCCGAACGGGCCGTGCGCGCCGCGAATCTGAAAGGCGTTGACTTTGTTTGCCTGCGTTTTGAAGGTGCTGACCCTGGCGGGCTTAACCGCTCCGCCGAGGATTGCGCAAAGCTCGCGCAGGAAGTAGCCGCTGCATGTCCCAAACCGCTCTGCATAGCCGGTTGCAAGAATACTGAGAAGGATACCGAACTGTTTAAAGCCTTGGGGACGGCCCTTCAGGATCACAACGTCCTTTTCCTTTCAGCAAAAGAGGACAATTACAAGACAGTCGGCGCCGCTACGGCTCTCGCCTATGGGCACAAAGTAGCGGCGGAATCCGCCGTGGACATCAATCTGGCCAAACAACTCAACATTCTTTTGACCCAGCTTGGAGTTCCCAAAGGCAGCATTGTCATGAACGTCGGTTCTGCCGCCGCTGGTTACGGGTTTGAATATTTGTCCTCTGTCATGGACCTTGTCAAAGCCGCAGCGTTGGAACAGGGCGATGCAATGCTTCAAATGCCGGTTATCACCCCTGTTTCCACCGAAGCATGGATGGTGAAGGAGTCGATCGTATCGCAAGCCGACATGCCCGAATGGGGTGACGTGGAACAACGGGGAATTCAGATGGAGACCGCTACAGCGGCCGCCTGCCTCGCCTCTGGCTCAGATGCCGTGATTCTCAGGCATCCTGTATCGATAGAGAAAACTGCGGCGCTCATCGCCGCGCTGGTCTAGAAAAGGACGGCAAGATATGGCGCTTAAGGGACTCGACATCTTCAAATTGACGCCCAAGACAAACTGCAAGGATTGCGGCAGCCCAACTTGTATGGCATTTGCGATGAAAGTCGCTCAAGGAGCGAATTCTATCTCTGAATGTCCTCATATGTCAGCTGAAGCTCTGGCTAAGCTCTCGGCGGCCACCGAACCTCCGATGAAAACCATCGCGGTCGGCGTTGGAGAATGCGCTTATAAACTGGGCGGAGAAACCGTCATGCTGCGCCACGAGAAGACGCTGGTCAATAAGAACCTCTATGCAGTCTTCCTCACGGCCGAGATGCAGGATGACGCTATCGATGCACTGTTGGCCGAGACAGTAAAAATCGACTACGAACGCATCAGCACCCGTATGTTTGTGGAGTGCGTGTTTCTGAAGTGCGGTGCGGACACGGCACGCAATATCGAGATTGCCAAGAAGGCGATAGGTCTTGGCCGCGTGCCTATTCTCGATTGTGCCGATCCTGAGGTTGCCAAGACCGTCGTCGAGGCAACAAAAGAAGCCAAACCCGTACTCTGCGGAGCCAACGCGGCGAACTGGGAGGCGATGAACGCAGTAGCCAAAACCGCTGGAGTCGTCCTTGGCGTTTCGGGGGCCGATCTGAATGAGCTGCACGACACGGTAGAGAAGCTGGAAGCCGCCGGCAACCGCAATCTCATATTGAATCTCGGCTCAGCTTCTATTAAAGACGCTTTTGCCAACGCAGTGGAGATCCGTCGCGCCGCCCTTAAGAACGGCGATCGCACTTTCGGTTATCCTTCCATCGTAAACTTGGCCGCTTTGGCGCCTGGCGATATCGTCACTCAGACAGCGCTCGCATCGATCTTTACCTTGCGCTATGGCTCGATCATCGTCATGGAGCGCATCGGATACGCCGAGGCACTCCCGCTCTTCGCCCTCCGGCAGAATATCTTTACCGACCCTCAGAAACCCATGAGGGTAAGTCCTGGAATTTATCCGATCGGCGGGGCAAACGAGAATTCCCCCTGCTGCATCACGGTGGATTTCGCGCTCACTTACTTCGTGGTTTCTGGCGAGATCGACCGTTCACGCGCGCCGGTGAATCTGCTTGTTCCCGACGCCGGCGGCTATTCCGTCCTGACTGCCTGGGCGGCAGGAAAGCTCTCTGCCGCCTCCATCGCGAAGTTCATTCAGGAATTTGAAATCGAATCGAAGATCAAAAATCGCACCCTGATCTTGCCCGGCAAGGTAGCCGTCTTGAAGGGCGACCTGGAAGGCAAGCTTCCTGACTGGAAGATCGTGGTTGGCCCCAATGAGGCAATTCAGCTTGTGAAGTTCTTGAAAGACTTCCAATAGAAGGAGCACGTAATGGGCAAATTTGTCATGATCGGCGAGAGAATCCATTGTATTTCGCCGGCCATTCGCGATGCGATGGCAAACAAGGATCCGCAACCGATTCTAGCGCGCGCTAAAGAACAGTTGGACGCGGGCGCAGCCTACCTGGACGTGAACATCGGCCCGGCGGAGAGCACGGGCGAGGAACTCATGAAGTGGGCCGTAAAGCTCCTCCAGGAAAACTTCGACAATGTTCCGCTCTCGCTCGATACCGCGAACAAGAAAGCGATCGAGGCTGGAATCTCGGTTTACAACCGCAGCAAAGGCAAGCCGATCATCAACTCCGCCAATGCCGGCGACCGCATCGAAAATATCGACCTCGCTGCCGCAAACGGCGCCATCATCTTCTCTCTATGTTCTAAGGAGGGTGTAGCGGCGAACAATGACGAACGCATGGCGTATTGCCAGGAGATGCTGGAGAGGGGCATGTCACTGGGCATGGAGGCTGAAGACCTCTGGTTCGACCCGCTCTTCCTCGTGATCAAAGGAATGCAGGAAAAGCTGCTCGAAATCCTGGAATTCATCAGGTTGGTCACTGAAATGGGCCTCAAGACAACCGGCGGCGTTTCCAATTCTTCCAACGGCATGCCGAAGAACATCCGCCCCATCATGAATTCCGCCTTGATCGCAATGTCGATGGCGAACGGTCTCTCTAGCGCGATCGTCAACCCCTGCGAGCAACGGCTAAATGAGACCATCCGATCTTGCGACATAATCCGCAATAACACCCTCTACGCGGATTCGTATCTCGAGATCTAGAGGCATACGCGCTGACGATCGTCGGAGTGAAGCCGCGAAAGGCGGGCGACCTCCTCATTCGCCCGCGGGAAACGTCGAAGTTACTGTGAGACTCAATGGGCAGGATAACATTTCAACTGGAGGGGGGCGAGGAGGTCGCCATTTCTGCCCCCCCCGGCGAGAACCTGCTGGAATTGGCGCGAAAGGCCAATGTCGCCATCGATGCGGTGTGTTCCGGAAACTTCTCCTGCGGAAAATGCAGAGTCCGCCTTCTCAGCGGCGAGCTTGACTCTAAGGAAACGATACATATAGACAAGGCAGCGTGGGAGACCGGTTGGCGCCTCGCATGCGCCAGCACCGTGAGCGGAGATGCCGCGGTTATGGTTCCCGAAATTGCGTCCGCCTATCAGAGCCGCATGAAGGTGGCCGATCTGTCATCTGTGGATGAGATGGCAACATTCAATTCCCTTCAAGCCGCCATGGAAGAAGCGGGCCTCACAAGGAAAAATGACATAAAGTCGTTCACGGTCGAAATGGAGATTCCCACCCTCTCCGACACGATGCCGGATAATGAGCGGCTCTTGCGGGCAATTTACGCGGTGACATGGGTGCGGAATGTCAAATTGCCATACTTCGCGCTTAAGAAATTGCCAAACCTTCTTCGACAAAATGAATTCAAGCTGCGATGCATATCCGAGAGGTCTGGGAATTCGCTTGAAATTCTCGACCTGCTGCCCCAATCAGATACTCTTCCTGTCTGCGGCCTGGCCGTAGATATCGGCACGACGACGGTGTGCGCCCTCTTGGTTGATATGGAAACGGGAAAGATTTTAGCCAAAGCCAGCACCGGAAATGGGCAGATCCGCTATGGCGCGGATGTCATCCATCGAATTGTTGAGCAGCAAAAACCCGGCGGGGTTGAGCGGCTTCAAAGTGCCATCGTCGGCGAGACGCTGTTGCCGCTCATTGACTTTATGTGCCATGCGGCGGGCATCCCAAAGAACCGCATTTACCGCATGACCGTCGCCTCCAACACCACAATGAACCACCTTTTGCTCGGTGTGGACGCAAATGCCTTACGCACGGAGCCGTATATTCCCGCGTTTTTCGAGATTGATCCCATATTCACACAGGATCTCGGCATTGAGCTTGCTCCGTGCGCAAAACTCCAGCTCGCGGCAAATATCGGAAGCTACGTAGGCGGGGATATTACCGCCGGTACTTTGGCGGGCACCATGTGGAACAAGCCGGAGCTTTCACTGCTGATAGACCTCGGCACAAACGGAGAAATAGTATTCGGCAATAACGAGTTTCTCATGGCGTGCGCCTGCTCGGCCGGACCTGCCTTCGAGGGAGGCGATATCAGTTGCGGTATGCGGGCTATGGATGGGGCAATCGAGGCATGCGTGATAGACAAAGATACAATGGAGCCGGTTCTCTCTGTGATTGGCGGCGCACGGCCTGTCGGTCTTTGCGGCTCCGGAATCATCGATGTAATTGCGGAGTTGTTTTATGCAAGGATCATTAACGGCAAAGGCAAGTTCATTCGTGAAGGTAAGCGCGTCCAGTTTGACGAATTCGGTATCGGCAGCTTTGTTTTGGCGTTCGCGGATGAATCGGAAACCGGGCGCAGCATAACGGTTACTGAAGTGGATATTGACAATTTGATACGTGCCAAGGGCGCAATCTTCTCCGCAACTACAACCCTGCTGGGTTCACTCGGATTTTCCCCGGCAAATGTCGAACACATTGCCGTAGCGGGCGGAATCGGCAGTGGCATCAACTTCAGGAATGCAATCCGCATTGGCATGTTCCCCGATGTGCCGCTCGAAAAGTATCGATATATCGGAAACTCGTCTCTCGCCGGAGCTTACGGCGCACTCATTTCAAAAGCAGCGGCAGTCCGCCTGCATGAGCTTTCAAAAAGCATGACCTATATGGAACTGAGCGTTCAGCACGGGTACATGGACGCTTTTACCGCTGCATGTTTCTTGCCACACACCAACGGCGCGTTATTTCCATCGGTAAGTGTTGGGTAAGATTGTTGCCGGCGATTGCTTCCGGCTGTTATCGCGCAACCGCGCGCGCTTCGAGCTTGCGGACGGAGCGAAGCATCTCTGCCAGGGCCGCCTTGCCGATCTCGCCCTCAAATTCCTTTTGCAACCGGTCCAGTGCGGCGATGACGCGCAGTGCGCAGCGTTTGCCCTGCGGCTTCAGCGTGAGCAGGTAGGCGCGCGCATCTTCGGGATCGATCTTGCGCTGTACCAGCCCCTTGGCTTCGAGTGACGAGACGCAGTGACTCAGGTTGCCGCGCGTGGTTTCGAAGGTTGCAGCCAGATGTGACGGCTTGACCTGCCTTGGTGCCTCAAAAAAGAGCGCCGCAAGAACCAGCGCTTCAAGGAAGCCGAGGTTGTCGGTGGCGAGCACGCGCGCGGCGAGCGCTTCAAAGCGGCGCGCCGCCCGGTTGACCGCGAACATGGGGCTCTCATGGAGAAAGGCGTCAATGCGCATGGCTTTCAGAAAGTAGTTTAGCATTCAAACTATTTACTCTTAAACAAAATCGTCCTTGTACGGCGGCGCGCGTCCGGTCATGCTTGAATGCAGACTGTCTATGCATTGCACACGGCTCATTCCGAACACAGGGCTCTTGCTGCTCGCGGTTTTTCTGCGCGCGGCCTTCGCGCAGAATGCCGCGCCGCCGCCCGCTCAGGTCAAAGGCCCCTCCGAAACCATGGTCGTGCTGGGCTCGGCCACGCCCGTGCCGCTGACCGAGTCGCAGCGCTCCGTGGAGATTCTGCCCGTCAAGGGAGAATCGCTCGTCGCCGAGTCGCCGCAGGATTTTCTGCGCACGGACTCGTCGGTTTTTCTCGAAGAGCGCGGCGCGGGCGGGGGACAGGCTGACCTAGTGCTGCGCGGCGGCAGCTTTGAACAAACGCTGGTGCTGCTCAACGGGTTCCGTATCAACGACGCGCAGACTTCGCACCACAATCTCGATTTGCCCGTGCCGCTGGAGGCGATGGACTCGATCCAGGTGCTCGAAGGCTCGGGTTCCACGCTGCACGGCGTGGACGCTCTGAGCGGGGTGGCGGATTTTCTGACCGCCGCTCCCGATCACGACTCAGTCTTTCTGCGTGCGGGCGAGGGCAGCTTCGAGTCGAACGAGGAAACGTTGCTGGCGGGCGCTGCGCGTGGCAGCTTGAGTGGCCGCGTGACCGCGGAGCGCAATTTCTCCACGGGATTTGCGGCCAACCCGGCATACACTGCCCCAACATACGCCCCCGGCTGCAGTCCGCAGCAGATGTACCGCGAGTGCCAGAATGACCGCGATTACCGCAACATGGACGCGTCGGCCGAAGGCTGGATCGGTTCGCGGCCTGGCATTACCGATTTGCTGATTGCCTCAAGCGATCGTTCATTTGGCGCCAATCAGTTCTATGGCCCCTACAACTCGTGGGAGCGGACCAAAGGATGGTTTGCCTCGGCGCGGCAGGAGCTGGGCAGCCGGACGGTGGCAGCCTTTGGCTACCGGCGCCACACCGACGAATTCGTGCTTCTGCGCAACGATCCCACATTCTATGAGAACAACCATATTGACAGCTCGTGGCAGGCGTCGCTGCGGCGTACAGAGAATCTACCCGCCAAACTGCCCGCCGCCTCGCTGCTGCTGATGGGGTTGGAGGCGGATGGCGACAGCATCCACAGTTTCAACTTTTCCGGAGGCGTCACTTCGTTTGCGCTCGGCATCCATGCGCGCAATCGCGGCGCAGGCTACGTGGACCTGGATCTGCGGCCGGCGAAAAAGCGCTGGAGCTTGTCGGCGGGCGCGCGCGAAGAGATTTTTTCCGGCGGTGCGCAAGCGGTGTTTTCTCCGGAGCTGGCGGGCAGCTTCCGCGCGGCGAACAGCTTGAAGCTGCGCGCGAGCGGCGGATACGGATTCAGGATTCCGACATACACCGACCTCTACTATTCCGATCCATCGACATTGGGCAACTCCAGCCTCAAGCCGGAGTCGGCCTGGAGCGGCGACGCGGGCGCGGATTGGACGCCGTCGGCGAAGCTCTCGCTCTCGTTCACCGGCTTTTACTCGCACCAGCACGACACCATCGACTACGTAAAGAGCGCCACCCTTCCGAACGCGTATCTTCCTGTGGGCTGCCCAGCGAACATCTGGTGCGCCGACAACCTGAACGGCTTGCATTTTGCGGGCGTCGAATCCACGCTGACGTGGATTCCGAAGAAATCGCAGAAGGTGCGCATCGCATGGACCGGTTTGCACGGCGCCGAGAGCGCGCTGCACGGGCTCACGTCGGAGTACGTCTTCAATTACCCGGTCCAGAACATTCATGCCTCCTGGACTTGGGCGCTGGGCCGCGATTTCGTTCTCACCAACGCAGTGCAAATTGCCGAGCGATACCAGCAAACTGTGTATCCGGTGTGGAACGCCGCGCTGACGCACGACACTTGGAAGCTGCGGCCGTATCTGCGGGCGATGAATCTGAGCAATACGGGATACCAGGAGATCAGTGGCGTGAACATGCCGCCGCGAACCATCATGGGCGGGGTTGCGCTGCAACTCGGGCGGTGAAAAGTCAGGGGTCAAGGGAGCGGCGGTTACAGCGGAATCCGGGCAGGTGTACCCAGATGCACGCCCTTTAAGTGGCTCTTTCATCGAGAAAAAGCCACCTTGCACGCCTTACAAATGGGCACTCTTGCTCGGATTCCGCTCTAAGCGGTGAAGTGAGCAAATTGGTTTCCCAGGGCTCGAATGTGAGGCCTGGAAAACGAAAAATGCCTTCTGAAAGGATCAGGCCAGATGCTTCTTGAGAAATGCCAGTGACCGTCGGCGTGCCTCCTTGGCCGCCGCGGCGTTGTAACTTGATCGAGCATCGCAGTTGAAACCGTGGCCGGCATCGTACCAGTAGATTTCGACCTCGGGATGCGCGGCGTGAACCTTCGCAACTTCCTCAGCGGGAATGTGCGTATCCTGCTTGCCAAATTGGAGCATGACGGGCGCGGAGGGTTTTTCGCCGATGTAGTTCCCGATGCGGCCGCCGTAGTAGCCCACAGCCGCTGCGGGATGGAGCCGCGCTGCTGTTACCCAGGCCAGCGTGCCGCCCCAGCAATATCCAACGGCGCCAACTTTCTTGCCGGTCGTTTTGGCTGCGTAAGCATAGGCTGCCGCGATGTCGGCCAGCGCCTTCTCCGCATCGAGCTTGGGGATAAGGCCCATTGCGGTCTCCAAGTCGGCGCCTTCGTAGCCGAGCTCGATGCCGGGCTGGATGCGATCGAAGAGCGCCGGCGCCACCGCCAGAAATCCGTCCTTCGCGTAGCCATCGGCCACCGAGCGGATGTGGGGATTGACGCCGAAGATCTCCTGCACCACCACCAGTCCCGCGATTGGCTCTCCGGAGGGATGCGCAACATACGCGCTGAACCCGTGTCCGTCTGCCGCGCGCAACGTTACATATTCACTCACTGTTTTGACCTCCTCACTGCCTCCAGTATCTATGCAGCGAGGAGGGTTGATCAAGCCGGCCCGCAAGCAGTGGTGACGCGCAGGAACGGGCTGCTACACCGGATTAGGAATTGGTGTAGGGCGAGTTGATGCTCAGTAGTGCCGTTTTCCTCAAGAAAACGGCACCCCGTACATTCTTGGATTCCTTACGTGAATTCCTAATCCGGTCTAGTTCAACTGCGGCGGCAGGAGCGCCCTGCGAGGGCCGAGTTCCTCGCGCACCAGCGTCAGGCCCAGGAGCCAGCGCTCAAAGCGGTCAGAGAGGCGCGTGAAGAGCGGCGCTTCCTGCTCGTACTCGAACAGGTTGAACTGGCTGACGATGTAATAGCTTTCTTTGCCGGCGTGGATCAACTCTTCCAGGCTGGGCCGATGGCGCCTTTGCCTGCGATCGGAACCCATGGCCTCGGGATACATGCCGGCCACAAACAGCGAGTAGTCGCCGATGTGCTTGCGCAGCGCGCGCTCCTCATCGAACGAAGCCGCCGTGCCGTTCACGGGGTCCGCGGCGCGCATCATCTCGTCGAGCTCCTCGATGGGCCGCCCGGCCTCGTCGCGCACTTTGTAGAGATTCCCGGCCTCGGAAAACTCGCACAGCAGGTGCGCCACATAGCCGGTGACGTCGGGATCGTGCAATCCCAGCTTGCCTTCGTAACTGTTGCGCACGACTTGCTGGAAGAATGGTTCGAGTGGATGAGCCTGAGCTGACATACACACCTCCCATAAGCGGAACCGGAGAAAGTGTGCCTGTGCAGGAGATCCTCCAAACGAGCCTTCCTGCGAAGGCGACTACTTTACTCAGATGCCTTTTCGGTCGTGCGCGGCAGCCGCCGCTTATTTATATTTCTGTAACACAAAGGTTATCGTATTTGTTGTGGTTTTAGTGAGGGGAGAGCCAACTTTGTTAGCAGTGCGGCGTGGCGATTGCAAATCGCCGCCGCGAAACGGGAAAGGCAGCCGCGTCGGGCTGCCTTTTGTCTGCGCAGAACGAAGCTGGTTCGGTGCTGAAGTTGCGCTCAGACCGCCGCGGGTGTTCGCGATTCCAGCTCGGCCAGCCGCTTGGCGAGCAGCGTCTCCAGCTTGACCAGCGCGGCGGAGAAGCCCTCGATGCCTTCCTTCAGCTTGTCGCTGGCCATGCGGTCGGCGGCGTGCATGCGGTCGAATGCGGCCTTGTCCACGACGATTCTTTCGATCGGCAGCGACGCGGCGGCCCTGGGATCGAGTTTGCGTGGCAGCTCGCTATGTGTGGACTCGAGCTCGGCCAGCAGTTGCGGTGAGATGGTGAGCAGATCGCAGCCGGCCAGCTCGCAGATTTCGCCGATATTGCGGAAGCTCGCGCCCATGATGACGGTTTTGTATCCGAACTTCTTAAAGTAGTTGTAGATACGCGTGACGGATTGCACGCCGGGGTCGTCCGGGCCGCTGTAGTCCTTGCCCGTGTCCTTCTTGTACCAGTCGAGGATGCGGCCCACGAAGGGCGAGATGAGCGTGGCGCCTGCATCGGCGGCGGCGACCGCCTGGTGCATGCCGAACAGGAGCGTCATATTGCAGTGGATGCCTTCCTTTTCCAGCACCTCGGCGGCGCGCATGCCCTCCCAGGTCGACGCGAGCTTGATCAGCACGCGGTCCTTGCCGATGCCTTCCTTGGCGTACATGTCGATAATGCCGCGTGCCGTCTCGATGCTCTTCCCAGTGTCGTACGAAAGGCGCGCGTCCACTTCAGTAGAGACGCGGCCGGGGATGATGGACAGAATCTTCTTGCCGAAGGCGATGGCCAGCCGCTTGAACGCCAGGTTGGCCACGTCCTTGTCGCTTGCGTTCTCGCCCAGCTCCTTGTGCGCGTCCGTCAGCACGCCGTCCACAATGGGCTGATACTGCGACATCTGCGCCACGGTCGTAATCAGCGAAGGGTTAGTGGTCGCATCCTGGGGATGAAACTGCTCCATCGCCTCCATGTCGCCGGTGTCGGCCACCACCACGGTGAATTTACGCAACTGTTCCAATAGATTCTGCGGCATGATTCCTCCTGGGGGAATGCGGGGTTCGACAGGCTGTTACGAAACTCTGCCGGAACTGGGTTTTGTAACAAGGGCACGGCTTCAGCCGGGCCGTAAGCGGCGCAAAATGAGCGAGGGCTTTAGCCCCTGCTGCCTCAAAGCGCCAAAAAATGATTGCGCTCGGCGAGTTTCGTAACAGCCTGTCGAGCGCGCCGTACCAAATCAGTCTACCTCTTCTTTGGATGCGGCGAAGCCGCGCCGGGTGCACCGTTCTCGGCCCCCGCTTACTCCGCTTCCACAGTGTTGGCCAGAGTGCCCAGCCCCGTGATGCTTACCTCCATGTTGTCGCCAGCCTTGAGCGGCCCTACCCCGGATGGGGTTCCGGTGAGAATCAAGTCACCCGGCACAAGCGTGAGCACCGAGGTGATGTAACTGAGCAGCACGGGAACGGGAAAGATGAAATCCAGCGTCGTTGCGTGCTGGCGCACCTCGCCATTGACCCGCGTCTCGATGGTCACGCCGGCATCGAGGTCCAGTTCGTCGCTCACTAGCGGCCCCACGGGACAAAACGTGTCGAAGCCTTTGGCGCGCGTCCATTGCGAGTCTTTCCGTTGCAGGTCGCGCGCGGAGATGTCGTTGGCGATGGTGAAGCCGCGCACCACCTCGCGCCAATTGTCTTCGGGGCTCAGCTTGTAGGCGCGCCGCCCGATGACCAGCGCCAGCTCGCCCTCAAAATCCACGCGTTCTGACACCGCGGGCAGGCGCACGGCTCCGCCCGGGCGCAGCAGCGACGATGGCGGCTTGAAGAACAGCACCGGTTCGGTGGGCATCTCGCTCCCCATCTCGCGCACGTGTTCGCGGTAGTTGCGCCCAACGCAGATAATCTTCGAAGGCGTGACCGGCGGCAGCAGATCGGCCGCGCTCAACGGCATGGATTCAAATTCCAGGCCCCACGCATTAGCGCCCATCGTCTCCAGCTTGTATCGCAAATCCTCTTCGGGCGCCTGGGTTAGAGCAGTAATCTGCAACGCTCCGCCGCGCTTATCCACCGTGCCGTACTGGGTCAGTTCACCAAACATGAAACGGCAATATTTCATCGGGAATCCCCCCTTTCGAGTTTCAGGGCCCTGGAACCGTTTCTTCCGCCACCACCGAGCGCGCGCTTTCGTGACCTTCCTGATCGATGGCGCTCACGGCGTACTCGTAGGCGCGGCCGGGCTCGACGTTGGCATCATGATAGCCGGGCCCCACCACCGGCTGCGCGGACGAAATCCGCTGCCAGCCCGCATTGCTCTCGCTTGCCGCAGCCGGCTCGCGCCGGTAAACAATGTAACCTGCGAGATCGGCTTCAGTATCCGCCTGCCAGCTCAGGTCAATCGCCGGCCCCGCGCCGTTTTCTCCGGCCGTGGCCACCGCGGCCAACCCCTTGGGCACGCCGGGAGGAAACACGTTGACCGCGTCGATGCGCACGGACTCGGAGAGCGGCCCGGCCAGTTCCAGCGTTTGTCCGTCCAGGGTGACGCGCGCCACTCGCTGTGCGCGATACTCGTAGCTCTCGCCGAAGCGGATGTCTTTATCGAGAGCGCGGTCCGTGGCTGCGCCCGCCTCGATCAGCAGAGTTCGCTCCGGCGGCTCAGGCGGCGGCGCCATGAGGCCCTGTTCGTTTCTTTGTGGTCCGGAGTTTTTCACTGGCGGCGTCAGCAGTTTGCGATCCAGCCGCACAGCCACGGGCGCTGGGGTGCCCCCTGGGCCGGGCGGCGCGGCGGTCCAGCGCAGCAATACGCCGTTGCGGCGCATCTCCGCGCGCAGGCCAGCGATCGCGGCCGGAGCTTCGCCGGCCAGAATCTCCGCGCCATTCGACAGCCCTGCCGACCGGCCCTTGCGATTGTCGAGCTCGACAAAATACGTGAGCACGCGCGGCTGGCCCGCGGCCAGCGCGGCAGGGAGCGAGTCGGCAAATGCGGCGCTCGCACCCGGAGCCAGTTGCACTGTGGTGACGGCTGAGCAGCCTGCGGCGCCCTGCTCATTGCGGCACACGCGCACCGCGACGTTGCCCTTCAACAGCAGCTTGTCGGTGTTTTTCGTGGGCATCGTCCAGGTGAGCGCCACCTGGCCGCCGCTGCGCACGGCAGAAAGATCGCCCACGCGATCGGGAAGGTTGAGCGATGGCGGCAACGGCGCGCCCGGCATCCCGCAGCCGGCCACACCCAACGCAGCGCCGAACGCGGCAGCTATGCCCGTCGCACGCGCCGCAAGCCTCAAAATTCTTGCAGATTGCATGGCGTTTTCAGTCTAACGGAGCGGCGCTAGTCTTCGCTGCGCGAAAGTTAATAACAGCCTATAGCCCTGCACAGGCCGCTTTCGTCCCGGAGGGACGAGTCGAAAATAGCCCAGGACAAGCGAAGCGCAGTCCTGGGAAAGCAGCCCAACCCGATGATGCCGCCCTGGAGGGGCGGTGCGAACTTCCGTAAATCTGCGCCTTCACGCCGCCTTTGCGGAGCGCAGGGCGATGAATCCCAGCAGAACAACTGCCAGCACCAACGCCACCCACAACAGTGCCGGATGCTTCTCAGTGAATGGGCGGTCGTCGGGACGTGGCTGATAGGTTGGGTTCGGCTGTTCGGGCCCGGCCTGCACCTTGGCCGCATTGGCTTGCGGCTTAAACAAAGTTGCATAGTCGTAGTGCGGGGCTGCCAGCGCCGCGTCGCCGTAATACAGTGTGTAGCCGGCTCCGGCTGCTGCGTCAAAGCATAGACTCCGTTCCAGCATCTGCAGGCGCACCAAGTCAAACTGGAGCGGCGCGTCGTCTCCGTTGTCGATCGTCACCGTCCACTTGGTCGGAGCATTGAAGTCTGCTTGCGGCGCTTCCACACTCAAATGCTCTTCGTCGATGCGATGGCCATCCTGAGTGCTGTGCACGCGCAGAAGGTTGCCGGAAAAGTTCATCATCGGCGACGCAGGCCCGGCGTCATCGGTGGGTTTTGGCGGGGCGGTGAGAACTGCGCTCACGCTCACATCGCGGCTGAAGCTGGCCGGCGCGGGGCCCGGCGCAAAGGCGACGCGGTCCACCGGCGTGTTTGCGGGCACTGAGAACTCGATCACCGAGGAATGGCCCTTTTGCGTGACGGACGAAGACTCGGCGACCATCACGTATTTCGGATGAGTGGCGGCCAGGCGCACAACCGAAAGTCCATTGACGCTGTCCGGCGCTACGGGTCCGGCAATGCTGAAATGCAGGATGCGGAAGTCCGACTCCGGCAGGTGAAGCACCGTGCTGCGGCCCAGCTTTTGCTTTGTCAAATCGAAGATCGTGTAGGAGCCTATTTTAGTTCCTGCGCTTCCGTCCTGCGCCTGGCTGCCCGTCACCGTCACCGTGGCGATAAAGTCGTGCCCCGTGATGTCGAGTTGAAGGTCGCTGTAATTCCCGGCAGGCATGTCCACATCGAATACGGTTTGTCCGCCGCGCCGGCCCAGATTTACCGGATGGATGGTTTGCTTCGCCGCCGCCGTTGACGCAGAGGTCTGGATCACGTAGGCGGTTTCCGTGCTGTTGCGGTAAAGACGAAGATCGGCAAGCTCGGGCTCCGCGTGGGGAAAAACTCCCGCGTCGAGCGCGAGGCAGGCTTGTCCCGCGGTCTGCGGAATGTTCTCGAGGGGCCGCTCATAGTGGAAATAGCGGATCTCCGGCGCAGGCGCGGCCAGCGCAAGCAGCAGCAGAACGGCGCCGATCCTCATGACTTCCGGCCTCCCTGGCCGCGAAGGTTGAGCCAGTCGCGCTGGTAGACAAAGCTGACAGCCAGCAGGAGCGCGCCCAGTCCCAAAAAACTGAGGATGCGGAATCCCTGGCTCAACTGACTCATATCGAACAGAAAGACCTTGGCGATTGCCACAGCCAGCAGCACCAGCGCCTGCCAGCGCAGAAAGGCCGAGTGCCGCCAGAATCCTGCGCTCAGCAGAACTGCGCCGTAGAACATGAAGAACGCCGAGTAAGTGAACTGCGCGTACATTTGGTAGTTCTGCATTTGGGTCCAGTCGCCGGTCCAGCGCCGGAGCCACCAATAGCTATGAATCTCCCAGCCTATCGCGATCAGGATCAGCAAGCTGATCACGAGAGCTGCCGCGGCGGCAAGTCCAGTCCAGCTCAGGCCTGCATCCGGCTCGCTTTTTTCGTGCGCCTTCCGCGCCACCCAGGCCACGAAGGCGAAGACAGCGATTGCCACGCAGTAGGTTCCGAATCGCTCGTTAAAGAAGGGCACGGTCGAGGCCGGTGGATTCGTTTCGACCAGCGCCAAAAGCCCCAGCGCGAGGCACCCGAGCGCCAGCACGCGCAGCAGCATCGACCGCGCGCGGCTTGCCACCCAAAACAGCGCAGCGCCCTCCGCCAGCCAGCCGATCGTCAGCCAGCGGCCGCCATGCGCCTTGAGCGGAATCGCGATGGTGAGAAAAACCACCGCGGTAGCAAGATGCAGTGCCGAAAGCAGGGCGGTATTGGAACGCAGAACGCCCCAGGCCGGCAGCCTCAGCAACATCAGGTAAAAGGCGCCGAAGGCCACCGCCAGCCACGGCCCCGCCCATTCAGCCGTAGCAGGGTCGAGGAGCATATAAAACGCAAGAAAGCCAAGGCCCGCCGTAGCCATGGGCAAAACCACCATCGCCAGCGCGTCCCATGCGGAGGAGGGTGCGCTGTCGGCAACGTCGATGCGGGTCAGCCGCGGGGCCAGGGCAAAGGTCAGGAAGAAGCAAACGAGGAAAAGTGCGGTGCGTCCTGCTTGCTCCTGCGAATAGAACTCGAACCACCAGCCGGTGACGAACAGCACGGTGCCTACGAAGGCCAGAAAAAGCAGGCGCGACCATGGCCGCAGCGCCGCCAGCGCCAGCACCGCGAGGTCCAGTATCAATAAATAGCTGAAGAGCGTGATCTCGTGGTTCTCACCGGTCGAAACCAGTAGCGGTGTAATCAGGCCGCCGGCGGTAGCATAGAGGGCCAGCAGCTCCGAGTCCTGCGTCCAGCACATAAGCCCGTTGAGGGCGGTCACCACGATCATGGCCCCAAAGGCCGCGCCTGCCGGGATGAGCTGGTAGACCGAGAAAGCAGCCCACAGCGCGAGATAGAGCGTGCCGCTGCCCACGGCCTTCAGCGAATACGCGAAGGGCGCAAAGCCGCGGCGCTGGAAGCGCTCCGACCATGCGATGAGCGCCGCCCCCGCAACCAAGCCGAAGGCCACGCGGCCCAGCGGGCCAATCCAGTGATTGTCGAATGCATATTTGAGGAACCAGGCCACGGCAATCAGCACCGCCAGAATGCCGATGCGGTTGAACCACTGCGATCCGATGCGGCTTTCGAGCGAAGGCCCGTCTTTCTGCGGAGCCGTTGCAGGGTAGCCGAAGTTCGGCGGCCGAACCGGCGGGAACGGCGCGCGCGGCGGCATCTGGGCCGCAGGCCATTGCGGCGGTGGCGGAGCGCCGGGTGGCGGCTGCGGGAAAGGCGGCGGTTGCTGGAGTCCGATGGCCTGTGTCGGCGCGGCAGGCTGCGGTTGCGCCGGGGTTGGCTGTGGCTGCGCCGCGCCGCTTTGCGCGCCTTGCGGCGGAGTCATCTCTCGGGCTTGTGCCGGAAATACGGGCGTCTGCTTTTCGACGACGATGCCGTAGTCCTCAAGCGCCTCTTCCAGCAGGCGGATGCGCGAACGCAACTCACCAATCTGATCTTCAAGACTGCCAGGCAGGTTCGGGTTCATTGCCAAACACTCTACGCCACCCGCCGCGCCATTTCCACCGGCTTTTACGTAAATTTCGATCCACGGCTGGGCGTCGCCCCTCAGGCGCGGCTCTATCGCGTGCGATCCCAAGTCTTCTTGATCTTGCCAAAGGTGTACGCCGTTGTTTGGCCACCAGACGTAAAGTTGGGTCGGCCTGCATGCCGGCGACAGCCAAACCCTTAGCGCAACTTTCGTCCGGATGCGGGGTCTAATCCGGGGAATCCGATTGGGGCGTTGGAAAGCGATGCTAATTCCCCCTTGGCCGTTTTCTTGCGATCTGGCGGTAGGATGCGGCAGGGCACAGCCGTGAAAACTCTTTGCAACTCGCTTGCGAAGGCTGTTCGGCCATCGTGATCAATAGGCCTGTTATCTATAGGTTGCGATTGGACCCTGTGTCATGCAAGCTGCATCCTGTGTCGCGGAGGTAGATTTGTGCTTCTGAACAAGCTTGAATCTGGCTTCTTGCTGTTCCAAACGCGGCAAGGATTAGTGGCCGTTGAGCCCTCCTTTTGGCAACGCGTTTATCTGCTTTGGACGTTCCGCAATTTTCGCCAGCTCTCGCTTCCCCTGTTGAACTCGCGCCAGGCTGCGCTAATCAACAATCTCTTTCTTGAGCACGTAGCGGTGGTTTCGGATGAATACGAGCCTCGGCTGGAGATCGGCGTAGTTGAGAACTTTGTGCCTCCGGCGGTCGAGATCGACGCTGCTCTGGCCGCGAAAACTGACGCTTCGCTGGCGATGAAAACGAAGCTGCCGGAACAAGAGGCCGAACAAGATGTCGCGCCGCGGGTAATGCCGATCGCTGCTGCGCCTGCCTTCGAGTTTGATGTGCCTCCGGCCATGAACGAGGTAGAAGCAGAAAAGGTAGGCGCTGTAATAGATCGTGTGGAAATCGCGCCTACAGCGGTTTCGCAATTACTGCCTCCGGAAGCCACGTCAGCCGAGTGGCTTTTTCCTCAAGAAAAAGCCACCCTTCACTGCGGCCAGAAACGGCTACATCAATTGCGAAACCGCTCTAAGAATGCCCTGGATCGTTTGTTTGCACCGATAGTCTCCTGGTTGAGACTTGCATCGTCGCATCTTGCAGCGTCCAGGCCGGCAGCGTCTCGGCCTCAAGTGTCGAGAATTGCAATGTCCAGGTTTGCAGCCGCGATCGGCGCGCTGTCGCTGTTCGTGTGTTTCATCGTTGCATTGCATCGAATCGGGACCGTACCTGGCTCCCAGGCGCGCAATTCGCCCCCGCAGCTCAACTCGCCGGATTCTCCTTCTGCGCCCGGACCAGCTCCCGTCGACGAAAATCCCGCCACTGTGCCTGAAGGGCCTCCTCAGGCCGGCCCTGACCCCAACGCTGCGGTCAAGCCGAAGCCGTCACCGGCGAAGGTAGCTTCGTCGATCACAACGACGCACCCGATGATGACACCGGAACCTGCATCTCGCGGAGCTGCTGCACGAGTTCCGTCGAGGTCAAGCGGAGGGTCTCAAGCTGCGGCGTTCTCGAGGGTTCCGGCGTCGGCATCGGCTCGCCCTATGACGGCGTCACATGGGTCTCATGCAGCGATGGCGCGTTCCGCGCAGAGTTATTTCGATTTGGCCGACCGGCAGATGCACAAGGGCAATTACGCGGCAGCAGCGGCTAACTATAAACGCGCATGGCAAATCGAAGAGAAAAGCGCCGCCGCCAAGGGCCGCCTGGTGCGCGCACGCCGGGCGATGCAAGCGGAGAAGGAGAGCATTGCCAATGGGAGATAAACCTGCGCGCAATGACACTACGTTTCTGACCGTGTGAATCTGTACCAATGATGGGTGCCCCACATCTCGATTTTGAGATGTGGGAGAGCGCGAACCTCAAAGTACCTACTTCAGCCTGGCACGAACAATGGGTGCCCCACATCTCGATTTTGAGATGTGGGATAGCACGGACCTAAATACTTCTTTACGCGGTCACGGGCCCAGCTCCGCTAACTCGCTCCTTAGAACGCCAGCCACGCCAGCGGCACAAGTCCGGCAACCGCCAGCCCCACCAGGAAGGCCAGGCTTTGCCTGCCGGTCTTGCGGTCGGCCATTGAGTAGGCGTAGATGCCTTTCACCACGTTGTTGCTGGCGGCGGCAATCAGGATGGCGCCCGCCGCAACCTTCAGCGGCGTCAGCGTTCCGGCGGCCTGCGTGAGCCCCATAATGAACGGGTCCACATCGGTGACGCCCATGATGGCGGCCAGCGTATTCACGCCTGCCTGTCCCAGATAAGTGACGGCCAGTTGGGTGAGGACCATCATGAGCAGAAACAGCGCCGCAAACATCAGAGCCGTCATCATCTCCAGCGGATTCTTGGGCTCGGCCTCTGCCTGCAGCTCCTGCGCGTTCTTGTCCGCTCGGCGCGTCCAAAGCCAGCCGCCGCCCGCCGCCAGCGCCGCCAGTACCAGAAAAGGTGCCCACAGCAGCAACATCAGTCCCCGGTTGAAGAGCGCCAGCAGGATCGCCAGCCGCACGTACATCACTCCCGAAGCCATGAGGATGCCGCCGGCGAACAGGTGCGGATGCTGCTCGCGCGCGGCCCGTTTGGCCATCACCACCGTGGTCACCGTAGAGGAATACGCGCCGCCCAACAGCGCCGCCAGCACAATTCCCCCCTGCCCCTTGGTCAGCTTTTGCAGCACATAACTGCCGTAAGAGATGGCGCTGATAGCCACCACCACCAGCCATGTTTTGAAAGGATTGATGTGAAACGGACCGAACTCCTGGTTGGGCAGCACGGGCAGAATCACGCCGCTCAAAAGTAGGAATTTGGCAAACGTGAGAATCTCGTGCGGAGCGATGGTCGTCGCCAGCTTTTCCAGAGCCGCTTTAAGGTCCAGCAGGATCAGGCTCGCCACGGCGAGCGTGGTCGCGAACCAGAAATGCCCGTAGCAGACCAGCGCGCCCACAAGAAACGTAGCCAGGCCCGACATCTCGGTGGTCACGCCGGGAATTGCCGCCCCCTGGGCCGCGACGCTTGTCAGCTTGCGCCAATAAGAGAGCAGCAGGAAAGCGCCGACAACCAGAAAGCCCACGGTCAGCGGCAGCGACTGCGCGCCCGCAACCAGGGCGATGGAGTAGCCGATGAGGCCGATCAGCGGGAAGGTGCGCACCCCGCCGAAGGAATACGCAGTGCCTGCCGCCTTGTGCTCTTCCCGTTCCAGTCCGATGAGAAACGAAAGGAACAGCGCCAGGGCAATCTTTGCCGCTTCCGGTGGCAATTGCTGAAAGATCTGCATTCGATTCGAGCCTCCGAGTTCTCCCCGATTTGACCTGAAAGACAGCTTACACTCTGCGCGCCGCAAACCGAGAGGGAAATTTGTCCTCTGACCACTGATCACTGACCCTGGGTGTTAGCCTGAATGATTAGGCAAATGAATCAGGCAAAGGGTCTATGACGAAGGGCTCGCAAGTCGATTTTCTCGTTGTCGGCGCGGGAGTTGCGGGGCTTCGCGCGGCAGTTGAGCTGGCTCGCCACGGCGAGGTTCTGGTCGTCACCAAGGAGTCGGTCGGCGAATCGAACACCCACTACGCGCAGGGCGGCATTGCCGTGGCCATGGAAGGCGACGAAGACATTGCCCTGCACCTTGAAGACACCGTGAATGCCGGCGACGGACTCGTTTACCGCCCTGCCGCCAAGGCGCTGGTGAGCGAAGGGCCGCTGCGCGTGGCCGAGCTGATCGAGTGGGGCGCGCAGTTCGATCGTAAAACCGGCCCCGAAGGCAGCCCTGCGAGCGGCGAGTTCCTGCGCACGCGCGAAGGCGCTCATTCTCTGGCCCGCATTCTGCACGCGAGCGGCGACGCGACCGGTGCCGAGATCAGCCGCTCGCTCGCTGCCTTTGCCCGCGTCCGCAAGCGCATCCGTTTTGCCGAGTGGACGCGGGTTTCCGGGCTGGTCGTTGCCGATGGCCGCGTGGTCGCCGCCGATCTGGCCAGCGCAGAGCTTTCCGCGGCCGAGCTTTCCGCAGCCGAGGCGAGCGGCGGAAGCCGTCAGCACCATCAAGCCAACCTGCGAGCGCGTGTGCGAGTTGGCGCGCGTGCTGTCCTGATTGCTGCTGGCGGCGCGGGCCAGGTCTACTCCGACACGACCAATCCCGCCGTAGCTACCGGCGACGGCATCGCTCTGGCGGCCTTGGCCGGCGCCGAGTTGGCCGACATGGAGTTCTACCAGTTCCATCCCACCGCGCTTGCGCTCCCCGGCGCGCCGCGCTTCCTCATCTCCGAGTCCCTGCGCGGCGAGGGCGCATACCTGCGCAATGATCGCGGCGAGCGCTTTATGGAGCGCTACCATCCCAACCTGGAACTCGCACCGCGCGATGTGGTGGCTCGCGCCATCGCCCGCGAAGGCATGGCCGAGCCGGGCATACAGGGCGTCATTGCTCCCGAGCCGCGGCCCGTCTACCTCGACATGCGTCACGTGCGGAATCTCGATCTTGCCAAGCGCTTTCCCGGCATCAGCGCTTTTTTAGCGAAATACGGCATCGAGCTCGCCCACGACCTCATCCCCGTTCGCCCCGCGGCGCATTACCTCATGGGCGGCATCCGCACCGATTTGGGCGGGCGCACCAGCGTCGGCGGGCTCTACGCTGCCGGCGAGGCCGCCTGCACCGGCGTGCACGGCGCCAACCGCCTCGCCTCCAATTCCCTGCTAGAAGGGCTTGTCTTCGGCGCGCGCGCCGCGCAATCCATGCTGGCCGACGGGCTGCCGCTTGCGCCCGCTCCAATTGTGGCGGACGCCGGACTCGCCCCAAAGCGCCTCCCGGCAAGGGAAGCCATGCGTGTCGAAGAGCTTATTGCCTCCCTGCAAGCCTCCATGTGGACCCATGCCGGCCTGCTGCGCGAGGAATCGTCGTTGCGCCAGGGCCTGTCTGCGCAGGTTGCTTGCGAAGCCGCTCTGGCCGAAATCGCCGCGGGTGGCCGCGCCAGCCGCCGCCTGGCCGAGGCACGGTCTATGAGCCGCGTCGCCCACGCCATCCTGGTCTCCGCTCTGGCCCGCACCGAGAGCCGCGGCGCCCACTTCCGTAACGACTACCCCCGGCGCGACGACGAGAACTTCAGAAAGCATTCAGTGATCGACCGCGATGGGAAGGTCCGATTCGAAGAGTGGTAGCGCTGCCCCAACAAGTGCCGATGCGAAAGCCTTCCATCCCGCAAAGTGCCGCGGCAGTTCAAGAGCTTTGACACGAAAGCCTCTGTGGTTATTGAACTTTCTCCCCGGCAACAGGCGCTTTCGTCAATGCCCTTTTTTTAGGAGCCGAACGCATGCCATCAGCGGCACACTGATCGAGCAGCCAAAAGATAGCGTCCCTGTGCTGCGCCCAGGCGAATCCCACGGCATCCATGCAGAGCACTGCCTCCTCTTCGCTCCCTGGAGAGTACATCTCCGGCAGCTCTTCAGGAATGGGCATCTTCGCTGTCATGTACTGCACTACAAAGCGGTTGGCCTTGCGCGCCTTTTCGAGCGCCGCGCGCGCGGCCCTGCGGTCGCCTGCCAGGAACCGCTCCAGCACGCGGCCCCAGGCAAAGTTAGCCATTGAGTCTTCTTTGTACTTGTTTAACAAGCTGCCCGCTCCTATCAAGTCGTTGACGGCCAAATACAGGCCCAGTAGCTGATCCCGCACGCCCTGGTTGTCGTTTGGATTCAGCTTCAACATCCTATCGTAGATTCGGATCGCGTCCGTGAGCAGCCCTACGCCTTTCATCGCGGCCGCCAGCTCCGCCATAGCGCGCATCCAGGGCCGTGTTTCGATCAGCATCCAAAAGTGGCCCTCGTTTTCCCGAATGAACTTCACGCCCAGCGAGCGCTCACCGGCCGCAACTGCCTTTTGCAGGCCCTCAATCACCTCACGCGGCGTGCGCGCGTCGAGCTGGGTCATGACTACCAGCGCATCCACGCAATCGGGATCCAGGCGCAAGGCGCGTTTTGCCAGCTTGCGCGCCTGGGTATCGTTTTCGGCCTCCATGGCGTCGAAGGCGATCTGCTGCGCCTCATTCTTCGCGTCCGCTTCCTTATCGCTCAGGCGATCGTGGGCCGATGGCGCACGAAGGGAGTTTACCAGCGCGCTCAGATCGTCTTTCGTGACAATCTCATCCCCGCCACCGAGCATCGCCACAAACTCGCGTAGAATCGCTTCCATTCCGGCGGGCGCAGACGGAGCGGTTTTTTTCTTAGCGGCGGGCTTGGGGGTTGTTTTTTTCTTCATCGCTATCTCACCTTCCTGGATTGGCAGCCGGCTCCTACCTTTGCGGCGCCCCTTTCAAGGTTTCCATACCCCCCCAGATAAAGCAGTGGAAATCCGGGAGGTATAGGTACTTCCTCGGCATTTCCAGCGCCCGATCTCATCCTTTTTGCTGCTGCTTTGGCCGTGCATACCGCCAGAATCCTCTTAAGCGCCGGAGCGCGTAATGGCACATGAACGCCTGGCGAACTGAGGCATGCGTGATCGCGCGTTAGCCTCGTTGACTCGCTGACTTGCCGACTCGCCGGCTCGCTGCTTCCGCCACCGCGCACACCGCCAGAATCGCTCCAATTACCGCCAGCGAAAGCGTTACTGACACGTTGATCCAGGGTGCAGCGAGCATCTTCAGCGCGGCAAAGGCCAGAATCGCGCCCAACCCGTAGTGCAGATACCGGAAGCGGTCCAGCAGCGCCGCCAGCGCGAAGTAGAGCGAGCGCAGGGCGAGAATAGCCGCCACATTCGACGTGTACGCCACAAAGGGATTGTGCGTGACCGACAGCACGGCGGGAATGGAATCGGTGGCGAAGAGCAGGTCGGCGGCTTCGACGGCCAGTATGACCGGCAGCAGAGAACCCTTCGCACGCTGCAGCTTTACAATCCATGCCGGGATGGCCATGCGCGCCGACCCGCCGCGCAGCGTCCGCCATGCCGCGTAGAGTAAGAACGCGCCGAAGATCCATGTGATCCACTCGAAGCGCCGCAACAGAGTAATGCCCGCGCCAATAAAGATGGCTCGCAGCAGGAACGCGCCCCAGACGCCCCACAGAAGAGCTTTGTGCTGGTCCTCGCGGCCAATCTGGAACCCCCGAAAGAGAAGCAGAAAGACCAAAAGATTGTCGATGCTGAGCGAGGCCTCGATGGTATAGCCGGCCGCGAACTCGAGAGCCGTCTGCCGGCCCATGGTTACGGCGATCCAGTAGGCGAATCCGGCGGCTGCAACAGCCAGTCCCGCGGTTCCCAACCACACGATGGCCTGCGCGTGCCGCGACTCGCGCCGGTAACCGGGGACGAGTGAGTCGGCCACCAGCACCGCCGCCACCACCGCGTGAAACCCCGCCCACCAAGCCCAACTAGCGCCCGCAATCATACCTGGATGCTATCGCAGCGCCGAGCAAGTCAGTCCGCCGCGGCGGACGAGTCAGCAGGCCGGCAGAATCTATACGGAACGCAGTTCCCCGGGAGCAGAACACGCATCTCTTAGGTAGAGAGGCAGTCGAGAACTTCTTTTGGCAAAGAGGCATTTCGTGGGAGAACTGACCAGACCGCTCGATTACGCGCAACAGCCGGCGCGCCGCCCTCGCGTGGTGATTGTTGGCGGAGGGTTTGCCGGCCTTCACGCGGCCAAGGGGCTCGCGCGCCTGCCCGTGGACGTGACCGTGGTAGACCGCCGCAACCATCATACCTTTCAACCGCTGCTCTACCAGGTGGCGCTGGCGGTGCTTTCGCCGGCCGACATCGCCCAGCCCATCCGCACCATCCTGCGTGGCCAGGGCAACACGCAGGTGATCATGGATGAAGTCGTCGGCATCGACGTCGTGGCGCGCGAACTCTCCCTGTCGAGCGGGGCGCATTTGAACTACGATTACCTCGCTCTGGCCACCGGCGCTACCCACTCCTACTTTGGCAACGAGCAGTGGGCGCCGCTCGCTCCGGGCCTCAAGACCATTGAGGACGCCATCGAGATTCGCCGCCGCGTGCTGCTGGCCTTTGAGCTGGCCGAGCGGCAGATGCTGGAGCAGGGCTGGCATCCGCCGCTGAATTTCGCCGTCATTGGCGGGGGTCCCACTGGAGTGGAGCTTGCCGGCGCCATCAGCGACATCGCCCAGCTTTACATGCGCCGCGATTTCCGGCACATCGATCCCGCCAAAAGCCGCGTGATGCTGCTTGATGGCGGTCCGCGGGTTCTCGCCGCTTACCCCGAGGATCTCTCCGCCAAGGCCGATGCCACACTCAAGCGGCTGGGCGTGGAGGTGCATACGCAGACCAATGTGACCGCGGTCGGACCCGGCTGGGTTGAAGCGCGGAGCCAAGCCGGCGACGTCAGGATTGAAGCCGCCGTTACGCTTTGGGCCGCCGGTGTGCAGGCCTCGTCGCTGGGCAAACTGCTGGGCGCGCCAACAGACAAGCGGGGCTGCGTGATCGTCGACGACCGGCTCAACCCTCCCGGCCTTCCTGAGGTCTTCGTCCTTGGCGACCTCGCCTATCTGGAGCAGGATGGTCGGCAAATTCCCGGCGTAGCTCAGCCGGCCATGCAGATGGGCGATCACCTGGCCAAAATCATCGCTGCCGATCTCGCCGGACAGCCGCGCCCCGCCTTCCGCTACTTCGACAAGGGCGATATGGCCACTATCGGCCGCATGGACGCTGTGGCC
>Ga0326727_10006292_pt1 | contig 32738 bp, 31 predicted proteins | sample MB2enrmetagenome_FD_207643 | JGI IMG/M metagenome (GOLD analysis project Ga0326727, IMG submission 207643) | Lab enriched peat soil microbial communities from McLean, Ithaca, NY, United States - MB29MY | ecosystem: Environmental > Terrestrial > Soil > Wetlands > Peat | place: USA: New York...
GTTGTATCCGAAGCCGCCGGCAGAGTCGATGGACTTCTTAGCAGTACCGTATTCATGCGAAGCCTCTAGCGAAAAAACAAGAGCAAGCCATTTCGCCTGCTCTTGTGATTCGAGACGCCTAAAAAGGTTAGGCTTTTGCCTTTCCTCTATTGTTCAAAGTAAGCACGACTATTCCAACGATAAGCAATACAGCTCCGATCAGGAGCCACCTACGATGTCCTGAGGCGAAAAGGTTAAGAACCTTAATCCCGTCAAGGCCTAATACAATACCACCCGCCATCAATATGACACTAACGATGTTCAATGCTGCTTTCATCGGCCCACCCCTTGTAGTATGCTTTATTTGAGCATTTCGCGAATCGACTGGGTATCTTTAGTATCCGCCTTGTTGTAGGCATCATCGATACGTTTGACGCTCTTGATTCGCCTTCCTTCTATTTTTATTTTATCGATACTTAAGCCCTGTTCCTTCTGCTCAATGAATGATTCAATCTCAGCACCTGAAATCGGAGCGACTGCTCCAGTCGTCCGTACCCGCTTGCCGCCGCCTCGGGTTGCTTTAGTTACCTTAGTAGCCCTGGCAGCCTTAGGACTTGCAGTATCGATTGCTTCATGGAACAGGCTCTTGTATTGATCCTTGAGCGATTCTGCATGTTGAAGGGTCTTGTCATACTCTTTCCGAAGCTCCGATTTCGCTTTCTTAGTGACAGCTTCGAGCTCAGCCTGTTTCTTAAGAAGCTCATCGAAGCCTTTCAAGGCTCTCGCCTTTTGAGGTCCTCGCGTTTTTTTCATAGTAATTGGCTTTTCAAGCCTTTCTATATTCGACTTTGCGGCCTCGACGGTTAGCTTCCTTGCCGCTTTCGTCGTTGCTTTCGCCCTTGCGGCCGGCTTTGTCTTTGAAGCTGTCGATTTCTTCGTAGCCCTCGGTTTGCTGGTTTCTGCCATGAACTTTCTCCTTTATCGAGTCCTTCAATAGTACTACATTAGTGATAATCTAATGGCTTCCTTCAGAATTAGCAATAACTAATAACAGTTGTGTTCTTTGCTAACCATTGAAGAATTGACGAAGTATAATTAGCCAAGTATATGTCAAGAAACGCCTTTGTTTAGTTGGAAATACAGCGCAAGGCCTCGCGCGCGATACAAGGATGAAAAGGCTTATATCCCGTTCATCCTTGTATCGTGGGTTTATTTCTTCCTGTTCTTTAGCAAGTCCGCGAAAGGATTGTAGGTCATCCCATCGTCATCCTTGTCGTTCCGAGGAGAAGGCCGTTTGTCGTAGCTCTTCTCGGGCCGCGGAGTAGGCGCTCCCGGCTTGCGCGCCACGACTACTCTCCTGGCCCCTTCCTGCCGAGGCCCTTCGCCGCCGGAAGCGTTTGCCAAGGCGCTCTCGCGATGCTGCTCTCCACCGCCGCGCGATCCTGTCTTGAGCGATAGGCCGATGCGCCTGCGGCTGGGGTCTATCGAGATGATACGGAACTCTTTAACGTCGCCGACCTTGAGGCACTCCATAGGGTCCTTCACGAAGCGATCGGACATCTCGGAGACGTGAATGAGGGCGCTCTCCTTGATGCCGATCTCGACGAAGGCACCGAAGTCGACAACGTTCTTGACCTTGCCCGTGACCTTCATGCCTTCGGTCAGGTCTTCGAACTTGATGACGCCCTTCTGCAGGACGGGCTTAGGGAAGCCCTCGCGGGGATCTCGGTTGGGCTTCTTGAGCTCGGCGACGATATCGGCAATTGTGGTGTCGCCGACACTGTACTTCTCTTTAAGCGCCGCGCGCGTCTCCGTGGTAGGCTCGGCTCCGGCTTTTGCCGTAGGCAGAAGCTCAAGCGCAAGCTCGTAGTTCTCGGGGTGGACCCAGGTGTTATCGAGAATATTGCTGCTCTCGGGAATCTTGAGGAAGCCCGCACACTGTTCGAAAGTCTTGTCCCCGAGCCCCGGTATAGACTTTAGCTGATCGCGGGCGGTGATCGCGCCCTTCTCCTCGCGGTACTTAACGATCTTCTTCGCTGTGCCACCGTTGATGCCCGACACGTACTTGAGGAGGGAAGCGCTCGCGGTGTTGAGGTTGACGCCGACGTTGTTGACGACCGAGCCGACGACCTCGTCGAGGGTATCGGAGAGGCGCTTCTGGTTGACATCGTGTTGGTAGAGGCCTACGCCGATGGACTTGGGATCGATCTTCACGAGCTCTGCCAGGGGGTCCTGGAGGCGCCGACCTATCGAGATGGCACCGCGGATCGTGAGGTCGAGCTCGGGAAACTCGTCACGGGCAGTATCGCTGGCGGAGTAGACCGAGGCTCCGTCCTCGTCGACGACCGTGAACTCGCAGTCGAGGCCTCCCTCGGCTATGGCTTGTGCAACCGCCTCCTGGGTCTCGTGGCTCGCCGTGCCGTTGCCCACCGCGATGAGCTTGAGGCCGTGCTTCTTGACCGCGGCGATGATCGCCTTCTTGGAGCCCTCGAGGTCGCGCTCCTGATTGATCACGAAGTAGTCGAGGAACTTGCCCGTCTCGTCCAGCGCCGCGCACTTGGTGCCCGTGCGGATGCCGGGGTCCACGCCCAGCACGCGCGTGCCCTTGATGGGCGGCTGCATGAGGAGATTGCGCAGGTTTTGGGAGAAGACATCGATGCCGTGGCCGTCGGCGAGTTCGGAGGCCTCGCTGCGAATCTCGCGTAAAACCGCGGGTCCGAGGAGCCGCTGAAGGCCGTCGGCGATCGCCTCGCGGTGGTAGCGGTTGAAGGTGCGATTCTTCTCTTGCAAAAGAGCGACTGCTCCGTCCTCATCGACGTCGAGGCTCACCTCGAGCTCGCCCTCGCGCTCACCGCGGTTGATAGCCAGTATCCGGTGCGGCTTCAGAGCCGACAGAGGCTCGGCGTAGTCCCAGTACATCTGGTAGGTCGACTTTTCCTTTTTGGCCTCGTCGCCTACACCCTTCACCTTGAGATGGCCGCCCGAGACGTAGAAGCGCTTGACCGCGGTCCGCATGTCCGGGTCCTGCGACAAGCGCTCGGCCACGATGTCCATAGCTCCCTGCACTGCGTCGCGGGCCGTGGCGACGGATAGTTCCGGCGTCTCGGGAACCTCGCGAACGAACTTAGGAGCTGCCTCGTCGACCGTGTCCTCGCCTGAACTCGTCATGATATCCGCCAAGGGCCCCAAGCCGCGCTCTAGGGCGAGCATGCCTCGGGTCTTCTTCTTTTTCTTGAACGGAGTCCAGATGTCCTCGAGCTCCGCGAGCGTATCGGCCTTGCGGAGATTCTCGTAGAGAGCGGCATCGAGCTTGCCGAGAGCGAAGATGCCCCGGATCACCTCGAGCCTACGCTCCTCGAGGGCCTTGCCCGACTCGAACTTGTGTGCGGAGTCGCGAACCTGCACCTCGTCGAGGCTCCCTGTGCGCTCCTTGCGGTAGCGGCTGATGAACGGCACGGTGCAACCCTCAGCGACGAGCGATATGACCGCCGAGACCTGGCTCGTGCGTATGCCGAGCTCTCTGGCGATCCTGTCCATGATGGCGACCTCGTCGACTTTCAGTTCGGCGATGGCGCTTTCGGTCAATTCCATGGCGGTTACGGTACGGGCTCGGGGCTAAAAAATCAATATGCCGCGGCGACTTGTCGCGAAGCAGAAAGGCTCGCGAAAGTTCACTTTACAGATTAGATATAATAGCTATAATAACACTACCCTTTCTTAGGAAGGTCTATGGCTAAAAACATTAAGAAGATAAAAATTTTCTCCGCCCTGGAAGTAGCCAATCTCTGCGGGGTCGTCAATCAGACGGCTATCAACTGGATACGCAACGGTTATCTCAAGGCCTTCACTACACCGGGCGGTCAGTATCGAATCTACGCCGAAGACCTCGTCAGCTTCCTCGACTCGCGCGGCATGCGCATTCCCATCGAGATAGAGGAGCGGTTCAAGGAGGACGTCGACTGGGGGGCCGTCCTCGTCGTCGACGACGACGCCGAGCTCAACGACCTCCTCAAGCGCTGGTTCTCCCGTAAGCTAGCCGATTACACCGTGCATCAGGCCTTCGACGGCTTCGAGGCGGGAAGGCTCCTTGCGGAGAAGCGCCCGGGTTTCGTCGTCCTCGACATAGACCTGCCCGGGATAGATGGCCACGCCCTCTGCCGCAAGATCAAGGAAGATCCCGGTTTCGGCAAGCCCTTCATCATTGCGATGACCGGTCTCGACCGGCCCGAGGAGGCTCAGGCGATGCTCTCCGAAGGTGCGGACGCCTTTTTCGCCAAGCCTCTGGACTTCGACGCGGTCGCTCAGTCAGTCGCCGATTTCGCCGCGAAGACGAAGGCCCGCGATGCCGTCTAGGGGTCTCGTGCTTCTTGTCGAGGATGAGGATGCCATACGCCTCTCCCTGCGCGACTACCTGGTAAAAAAAGGATACGAGATCCTCGTGGCCTCCGACGGCGTTGGGGCGCTCAAGCAACTTCTCGATTACGATGTCGACCTCATCGTCTCCGACTACCGCATGGACGTCCTGGGCGGCGATTACTGGATCAAGTTCCTCAAGAAATACTGCTCGGGCAAGCGCATTCTCATCACCTCGGGCTTCCTCAGGCCTGACTTCGAGATTCCCTTCGACGTCCTCTACAAGCCCTTCGACTACGGAGACCTCGAAGCCCGCATCGCGACCCTTATGGGGGCTCCTGCTGGCAGCCGCGGCTAAGTCCGGCTTCGGGGCCTTTCACGCCGTCGTCTCAGGCTCGGTCCAAGGAGTCGGTTTCCGCTACTGGGCCAAAAGGGAGGCCGAGAGCCTTGGCCTCGTCGGCTATATCCGCAACCTCGACTCGGGCAACGTCGAGCTCTGGGCAGAAGGCTCCCGCGATGCGCTCGCCGACTTCCGAACATGGCTCGAGGAGGGGCCGCCCGGGGCGGTCGTCGACTCCGTCCGGGCAACGGCGCAAGATCCGACGGGGCGTTATACGGCTTTTACAATCGATTTTTAGGCGAATCCTATCCTAAAACACAAGTGAAAACTCTGTTTTCCCCTTTTTTCCGTCCCGCGCGTTAGGATGTATGCCGATAATGATATAGGAGAGATATAAACAAGCGGGGGCAATTAGTATGGCATCGCAGCGCGTCTCGGACTTCGTCGCCTCTCTGCCGAAGACCGAGATACACATCCACGCCGAGGCTACGGTCAGCTTCGAGAGCTATTTTCTCCTCAACCAGAAATACAAGGCGGATCCCTCACTCAAGAGCCCTGCGGATTTCCACAAGCTCCTCGAAATGGACTCGCTCGGGGTCATGCTCAAGAACTTCATGTACCTGCAGACTCTCTTCCGCGCCTCCGAGGATTTCACCTGTATCGTCTCCGACGTCGAGTCCTACGCTCGTCGCAACAACATCTACTACCTCGAGATATTCGTCGCTCCCTCGATGGTACTCAAGCAGGGCGTAGTCGACTTCGAGGGCATCATGGATCCTCTCGTCGAAGGTTTCGCGAATCTCGCCGAGCGCGGCGGGCCAGATGTGCGCCTGCTCATAGACGTGTCGCGCAGCTTCGGCCGCGACAATGCTAGTCGCAACCTCGCCCACCTCTTGAGCTACCAGAGCCGCCGCCCAAACGACCGTGTCCTTGGCATAGGCTTAGGCGGCCAAGAGATCGGTAACCCGTGCATCGCCTACAAGGACGTCTTCCGCGCAGCCCGCGAGGCGGGCCTCCACACTGTCGCTCATGCGGGAGAGGAAGTGGGCCCCGAGTCCATTCGCGACGCGGTCGTCGAGTTAGGCGCCGAACGCATAGGCCACGGTACCTCCGCCATTCAAGACTCATCCCTCATGGACCTGCTGAAGGAGCGTGACGTAGCGCTCGAAGTATGTCCCACAAGCAACGTCGTCACCGGAAAGTACGTCCATCGCTATGAGGAACATCCCTTAAAAGACTTCCTGAAGCGCGGCCTCTGCACTACTCTCAACACTGATGACCCAAACCTCTTCGACATCGAGCTGAACGGCGAATACGAGCGCGTCCTCGAGCGCCTCGATATCGGGGCCGAGGGCGTTTCCCGCCTCCTGCACAACGGCATCCGCGCGTCTTTTATGGAAGAGAAGCGCAAGGCCCTTGCCATCGGGAAGCTCGAGGCGGCGCTTAAAGCCGACTCTCACCTCAAAAGCTAATCTACAAAGAGTTGTACCTCAAAGCGCAAGGGAGCCGCCTTTTAAAGGCGGCCTCCTAAGCCTTCGTGCCAGGCATGAAGGCAGCATTCCTCAGCATTCTCGCCGCTTCTTTAGTCGACACGATCTTGTCGATCGAGCTCACCAAGAAGGACTCCTTGAAAGAGTAAAACGGCTTCGCGACAGGCCACATATGCGTGAGGATTATATCCTCTTCGACCGGGTTGAGGGCGAAGCGAGCGCGAGCGTTAGCGAGGGCGACACCGGGATGCCGACTAGGGTGGTGGCGCCCCTTCGACGTACGCCAATCGTAGAGGAAAAAGTCGTGGAGGAGCGCGCCACGCGCGGTCGAAGCGGCGTCCAGGCCCGTGCCCTTCGCGACATAGTACGCGACGAGCGATACGGTCAGGGAGTGTCTGAGGACGCTGTCGTCGTGGTGCCGTATCCCGGCCATGCTTCTCACTTTCTCGTCAGCGAGCACGTCGGCCACGATGGACAGGTATTCGGGATCGAGCCCCTCAGCGGATGAAGGCCTATCGTGCATCGCCTTGAGAGCCTTAGCGAAGCAGTTCTCGTCGACCGATACTTCCCGCGAGAGACGGGAGAGGTCCGCACCGAAACCCTCGAAACTCAGCTTCACCAGATGGGGGAAGGCGCGGAAAAGGCGTCGCTCTATGCCTCGGGCTGAGTCTTTCAAAGCGGCCACATCGAAGCTCTCGATAGCGCCGCGCAGAGGCATGACGGGCAGGTGCAGTCGAGCGCTCGCTCGGAGCTTAGCGATGAAGCGCGAGGTGATGGCGAGGGAACGGAAGCTCATGGCCGCGTCGACGGCGAAGCCGGCAGCGGCCGCTGTGACCGCCCAGCGTGACCAGGATAAGGACAAGAAATCATCGACCAATCGCTCCGCCACGGGGCGGACAAAATAGATAAAGAGCACGGCGAGACCGGCCCATGCAAGCGTGAAGGAGAGGCAGACCCGACCTTTCACGTTGAAGCGATTGTGCGAGTAGTCCCAGAGCCTTGTCTTGAAGACGACTTCAAAGAACCAGCCTACCACATACTCTAGCGCGGCGCAGATCAGCGTAAACGCGACGATTCGCACCGGGAACACGAGACCGCGCGTAGCGTCGTCGAAGAGCATGATGCACAGCGCACCGCATCCGTAGATTGGCACCACTGGCCCGTAGAGAAGCCCTGAGTTGACGAAACCCTGCTGCCTGCGGACCGTCTTGAAGCCGGACTCGATTATCCAACCGAGGAAGGAATATGCAAGAAACAAGGCGACAAGAGGAAAGAGAGACGACGGCATAGTTCATTTAATATTGACGAAGAGAAGGCAGCAAGTCAAAGCCTGATGTAGACAATCCACCATTATCAGTAACTATTCAGGAGGATTGGGTACCCCTATGATGTTGCCTTTCGGCATATCGGAGAAGGGTCATCATGTATTTATAATTGACGCTTTTAATCTTATTTCATATATTGAATGAGGATAGCAGCCTAATCAGGCTAGTTCGGGGCAGGCCGGCGTTAGCCGACCAATCAGCGAAACTGATAAATCAGCGGAGCTGATTAAGCACGGGACCGTTCGCGGATGATATCCGGTTCGGTCTTTCGGCTGATTCGCGAGGCGAGCGTATGAGGTATCTTTTGTCTTCTTGCTTCCTTACTCGAAAGTTCCCCACAATCTCTATCCTCATCCCTTTCCGTCGTCGCAATTCCCCGAGCACATGCAAAGGGAAAATCTGCGGCTGGACGCAAAACGCGGCCTTAACTCGCAAAAACATGGAAATCTCCACTTTTTACTTGATGCTTAGCTGCTGATTGGTTATCTTACTAAATAAGTTAGATCATTAATTATTTAGCAACTAATGTGATTATCGTCATGGAGGTCGGGCGTGGATGAAAAAGGCATACTAGGGGCTCAGGATCTCGCCGCCCAGCTCAAACGCGTCGACTTTCTTATTCATCACAGATTTTGGCACGAGCTCAAGTTCAAGGAGCGGCCGGCCAGCTTCATGCTCCTGGCGAGGATTCTCAAGGCATCGAAGATGGGTGAGGACGGAGCGCGCGTCAGCGAACTGGCGCTGGCCACAGGCATCACGGCCTCAGGCATAACGCAGATGGTCACCGCGCTCGAGGAGCGCGGCATGGTCGGCAGGAAGATGGATCCCGAAGACCGTCGGGCCGTGCGCGTCTTTCTCACCGAAGAAGGCAAGCGCGCCACCGATCAGATGATGGATTCCCTGGATTCGGTCTTCGGCGGCCTCGCCGAGTATCTTGGGCAGGAGAAGAGCCGGGCGTTTCTCGAAATTCTCAACGAAGTTATCCAGTATTTTGGCGACCAGAGCCCTCTCGACTGTCAGGATTCGGACGCGAAAGCATCGAAATGATAAGGAGCCGGAGTTTGAAAAGAGCCAACATAGGCGCGGCTATCGTTTTCTTGGCGATGGCCGCCTGCATCCAAAGCCTGAGCGCCGAGCCCAAAACGCTCTCGCAGGAAGACACGGTCGCGGCCGCACTATCGGGCGATCCCCGCATCGAGAGCGCGCGCTGGGACGAGCTCTCAGCGCAACAGAAGGCGAAAGAGGCCGAGCTGCGCAAGCTGCCCTCCCTGTCCCTGTCGGCCGGCTATACGAGGCTGAGTGACCTGTCGATTCCTTTGTCGAGCCTACTGGGCTCGGCGTCTAAGTACATTCCGGCTAATTACGCGGCGTTGATCGACAGCATAACCATCCCTTCCCTCGACAACGAGTTTTCGCTCGGCGCCAACATGCAGTATCCCGTCTTTGCCGGCTTCCGTCTCCAGGAATCGGCCAAGCTCGCCCATCTGCAGGCCGAGGGCAAGGGCATCGCGACCGAGATGATCAGGCGCTCCATCGTCTTTGAAGCCCAACGCGCCTACTGGGAGGCCAAGAGGGCGACCAAGAACGTCGACATGCTCAAGGAAAGCCTGGATTTGGCGACGCAGGACCTTGATCTCGCGAGGAAACAGATCGCACAGGGCACGGCCATGAAGGCCGACCTGCTTTCCGCTCAGATGCGCGCTGACCAGGCCCAGATGGACCTCGACGCCGGAGTGAGTGTTCAACGGCGCGCGTTCTGGAACCTCGCCGCGCTCGTCGAGCCCACAACAGGGAGCGAGGCCTCTCCAGCCGCCGATCCGACTCCCGAGGCCGACTATTCTCTGACTTCCGAGTCGCAGCCTGTTCCCGACGGCCGTTTCCCGACCCTGGAAGAGTCCGCGCTCATCCGCCAGGCTCTCGACAACCGCCCCGAAACGCGGGCCTCGGCCCTTTCCGCCGTCGCCGCGGAAGTCGGGCGCAAGATCGCTGAAGCGCCCCTTTACCCGACTCTTTCGATCAGCGGCAGTTATCTCTACGCAGACCCCAATCCCCGAGAGGCCTTCCAGACCGACCCCACGCTGTTCACGGGCACGTGGAGCATCGGCGCCGCCTTGACCTACGACCTTGGCGGCCTCCCGGCCAATCTCGCCGAGCGCGATGCGCAGGCGGATGCCGTGAGGAAAAGCCAGGCGGACGATAGCCGCCAACGCGAGAACGTAATCATCGACCTGCGGACTTGCCTGCAGAGCTTCCTGCAGGCGCGCAAGGACTACGGCCTAGTGTCCGGCATGATCGATCAAGCAAAAGAGAACGAACGCGTCACCGAGCAGAAGGTCGCCGCGGGCACGGCCTCGGACCTGGACCTCCTGACCGCGAGATTGGCTCGCCTCAAGGTCGAGTTCGCCATCACGAACAAGCTGATCGACGAGCAGATAGCGGCCGCGGACCTCGAGCGCGCCGCGGCCCTCGCGAAGCTCTAGCAGGCGGCAGCGAATGCTCAAACTCCTGAAGATGCTGCGACCTTTCCTCGTGCCTATCGTGGCCGCCTTGGTGGTCGTCTTCTGCCAGTGCATGTGCGACCTCTACTTGCCCACACTCATGTCCGATATCGTCAACAATGGCATCACGAATAACGATATCGACTATATAACACGCACCGGCATTCTGATGCTCGTCGTCGCCTTCGTGTCGTCCGTCTGCGCCGTCATCTCGAGCTATCTTTCCTCACACATCTCGATGGGGCTGGGCGAGGAGATCCGTGAGCGCATCTTTCGCAAAGTCTCGGATTATTCCCTCGTGGAGTTCGACAAGATCGGCACGCCGTCCCTCATCACACGCAGTACGAACGACGTAACACAGGTGCAAAACGTGATGATGTTCGCGATGCGCATGCTGATCCAGGCGCCTATCACGGCCATCGGCGGTATCATCCTCGCCCTCCAAAAGGATTCAGGGCTGGCCTGGATCATCGTAGTCGTCATTCCCATCCTCGGAGCCATTATCGGTATCGTCGCGGCGAAGGGCTTCCCGCTTTTCCAGGCGATCCAGAAGAAGATTGACAAGATCAATCTCATCCTCCGCGAGAATCTCACCGGCATCAGAGTCATTAGAGCCTTCGACCGCGGCCCGTCCGAGAAGGCGCGCTTCGACGAAGCGAACGTCGATCTCACCGATACGTCGATCCGCGTCAACCGCCTATTCGCCGCGCTCATGCCGGCCATGATGCTCATCATGAACCTCACTACGCTTGCCATCCTCTGGTTCGGCACGAAGCGCGTCGACGTCGGCCTCTCCAACGTCGGTAATATGATGGCCTTCCTTCAGTACGCGATGCAGATCCTCTTCTCCTTCCTCATGGCCTCGTTCATGTTCATCATGATCCCGAGGGCCCAGGCCTCGGCGGACCGCATCAACGAGGTCCTCGAGCTCGAGAGCGAGGTCGTCGACCCTGCGCGGCCACAGCGGCCGGCCGCAGGCACGCGCGGCTATGTCGAGTTCCGTGACGTTACCTTCACGTATCATGGCGCCGAAGAACCCGTACTCCGCGGCGTCTCCTTCGATGCCAGGCCGGGGGAGACGACCGCGATCATCGGCAGCACCGGCTCGGGTAAGAGCACGCTGCTTTCGCTCATCCCGCGCTTCTACGACGCGACCGAGGGAGCCGTTCTCGTGGATGGCATGGACGTGCGCGAGATGGCCCAGGAGGAGCTGCGCTCGCGCATCGGCTACGTGCCGCAGAAAGCCATCCTGTTCAGCGGCACAGTCGCGGAGAACATCCGCTACGGCAGGGAGGACGCTACCGACGAAGAGGTGCGCAAGGCGGCCGAGACTGCCCAGGCTCTCGACTTCGTGTCGGCAATGGAGATGGGCTTCGGTTCGCCGATCGCCCAGGGCGGCACGAACGTATCGGGTGGTCAGAAGCAACGCCTCTCGATCGCGCGGGCCCTCATCAAGCGCCCCGATATCTACCTCTTTGATGACAGCTTCTCCGCCCTCGACTTCAAGACCGATGCGGCCCTTCGCGCAGCCCTTCACAGGGAGACGGCGGGTTCGACGGTCATCATCGTGGGCCAGCGCGTCGCCACCATCATGGACGCGGACAGGATCATAGTCATGGACGAGGGCAGGATCGCGGGTATGGGAACCCATAAGGAGCTCTACGCTTCCTGCGCCGTCTACAAAGAGATCGTGGCCTCGCAGCTCTCGGAGGAGGAGATAGCATGAGCGACACAAGCCGCCCGGGGCAGGGGGTTGGCGCGGGCGGACAGGGACAGCCGCGGCAACAACAGCGACCGATGGGCTTCGGACCTCGGGGTGGGGGCGGCCCGGTCGAGAAGGCCAAGGATTTCAAGGGAACCGTGCGCCGGCTTATCAGGTACTTCGGCCCCCGCAGGCGCCAGATACTCTCGGTGCTTTTCCTGGCGGTGGCAAGCACGGCCTTCAGCATCGTCGGGCCCAAGCTCATGGGCAAGGTCACGACGAAGCTCTTCGACGGCCTCATAGGAAAATATGCGGCGGCGGCCCTCCATCAACCTTTGCCCGCGATCGACTTCGGGTACATAGGCCGGATGATCGCGATCCTCATCGTCCTGTATGTAGTCAGCGCGCTTCTGGGCTTCGCGCAACAGTACCTGATGTCCGATGTCGCTCAGACTCTCGTCTGCGACTTGCGCCGCGACGCCAACGACAAGCTTCAGCGGCTGCCGCTCAAGTACTTCGACGCTCGCAGCCACGGCGAAGTCATGAGTCGCATAACGAACGACATCGATAATATCGGCACTACGCTGCAGCAGAGCCTCACGCAGCTCATAACGTCGGTCTGCACGATAGTGGGCATACTCATCATGATGCTTACTATCAGCCCGCTCCTGACCCTCATCAGCGTCCTCACGATACCGACGGCCTTCCTGGCCACGACGAGGATCACGAAGCTCTCGCAGAAGAATTTCGCGGCCCAGCAGAAGAATCTCGGGGATCTGAATGGGCACGTCGAGGAGATGTACTCAGGCTTCACGATCGTGAAGGCCTTCGGGCGCGAGAAGGAGTCGGTCGACCGGTTTTGTTCGATCAACGGCAAACTAACGGAGGCCTCGTGGCGGGCGCAGTTCGTCTCGGGCATCGTCATGCCGATCATGATCTTCATCAACAACATCGGTTACGTCCTGGTCTGCGTGATCGGCGGTATCATGACGGCCCGGAAGTTCCTCAAGCTCGGCGATATCCAGGCCTTTATCCAGTATTCGCGACAATTCACGCAGCCCATAGCTCAGACCGCGAACATAGCCAACGCCCTCCAATCGGCCATAGCCTCGGCTGAGCGCGTCTTCGAGGTGCTCAACGAGACGGAGGAAGCGCCGGACCAGAGCGATGCCATTGGTCTCGACGCTCCGCGCGGCCACGTCTCTTTCAGGGGGGTGCGCTTCGGCTACAGCGACGACAATATTTTAATGAAGAATATCAACATCGAGGTGCACACGGGCGACACGGTCGCCATCGTCGGGCCGACGGGGGCCGGAAAGACGACTCTCGTCAACCTCCTCATGCGCTTCTACGAGATCCAGGGCGGGGCGATCCTCATCGACGGCGTGGACATCAGGACAATGCCGCGCGGAGACCTGCGCAAGATCTTCGGCATGGTCCTCCAGGACACATGGCTCTTCAACGGCACGATCCGCGACAATATCGCCTACGGCCGCGAGGGAGCGAGCTTCGAGGATATCGTCAACGCCGCCACCGCGGCTCATGCCGACCACTTCATCAGGGCCCAGCCCGAAGGCTACGACACCGTCATCAACGAGGACGCCTCGAACCTCTCCCAGGGTGAGAAGCAACTGCTCACTATAGCGCGGGCTATTCTCGCTGATCCGCGCATCCTGATACTCGACGAGGCGACGAGCAGCGTCGACACGAGGACCGAGGCCTACATCCAGAAGGCCATGCGCGCGCTCATGAAGGGTCGCACCAATTTCGTCATCGCCCACCGGCTCTCCACGATCCGGGACTCCGAGAACATACTCGTCATGAACAAGGGCGATATCATCGAGGTAGGCAATCACGAGGAACTGCTCGCCAAGGGAGGCTTCTACGCAGATCTGTACAATAGTCAGTTCGCCGGCGCGGCGATCGACGAGCAATCGGCATAAGGAGAGTAGAGAATGAGCTCGAACAACGAAAAGTCAGGTGGGAAGGGCGCTCCTGCCGATAAGAAGATCCGCAAAGGCCCCAAGGTGCTAGGCAGAATCATCATCATTGTCGCAGTGGTCGGCGGACTCGGTTACGGGGCTTTGTGGTGGATCGACTCTATGGCCTACGTCAGCACCGACGACGCCACGGTCGACGGCAGGCAGGTGAAGCTGAGCTCGAAGATGCTCGGCCGCATCAGCGCGGTCAAGGTCGTCGAAGGCGAGCAGGTGAAGGCGGGTCAGGAACTCATCGTCCTCGAGGTCAAGGACCTCAAGGCTCAGGAGGCCCAGGCCGCCGCCTCGCTCGCCTACGCGAAGCAGAACCTGGTGGTCTCCAAGATCGGGCTCGACAGGAGCCAGGACGACTTCGACCGTATCTCGAAGCTCTATGCAGGGGGTGCCACGACCAAGGAAAACTACGACCACGCGCAGAAGACTCTGGATAGCTCCCAGGCGCAGTACACACTCGCCGCGGCCTCGGTCGATACCGCTTCCGCGCAGCTCGGGGTAATCGAAGCCCAGCTGCTCAACGCACACATCAGCACGCCCATCGACGGCACGGTGGAGAAGATCTCGCTCAATCCCGGCGACCTGGCCCAGCCTGGCCAGACCATCCTCTCGGTCAACAACCTTGGCTCGATCTGGGTGACCGCGAACTACGAGGAGACGAAGGTCGGCCGCATCCGCATCGGGGCTCCTGTGCTCATCAACGTGGATGCCTATCCCGGCCGGGTTTTCGAGGGCAAGGTCGAACTTATCCACGCGGGTACTCTGCCCGCATCCTTCCAGATCGGCGACTTCACCAAGACGACCCAGCGTGTGCCAGTGAAGATCGACTTGACCTCCCCGATGGACGGCGCGATCCTGGTACCCGGTATGTCCGTCGAGGTCAAGGTGCGCACGGATACGGTTCTGCCCGCCTTCACCCAGAGCTTCCATCTCTAACGACCGGCGAGTTTTCACTTGACCGATCGCCCGCCGGCCTTGAGAATAACCCGGGGGTACGAAGTGTTCGAGTTGGGCGAGAAGGTGGTCGAGCAGATCGTCTTCGCCATGGAAGATCAGGAACTCGACTCGGTCGTGGACCTGGAGACGGGCGAGGTCCTGCCGGCGGCGGCTCATTCCAGCGAAGGTTACGCGAAACCGCCGGTCTGGTCCTCTCGCGAGGGCTTTAAGCTGATGGAGGATTTCCTGGCCTCGGTCAGGCAGCCCTCGGCCAGGCGCGAGCTCTCGGCGGCCCTTGGCCGCGGGCGAGGCGTGTTCAAGGCCTTCAAGGCGGTCCTCGCGGAGAATGAAGAGCTCGAGCGAGCCTTCCGCGATTTCAAAATCCGCGCGATGCGACGCACGATCGCGATCTGGTACGACGACCTCCGCGAGGCGCAGGGGCTCGAGCGCCTGGGGCCCGAGCCCGAAGAGACATCAGAGCTGGTCTTGAGCGATCTCGAGATCGAGCTTCTCGATCTCGATGCCGCTCGTTCCTATATAATGGATCTCATAGCCATAGCCGAGGACGAGAGCGTCGAATTCCTGCCCGGGCCCATCGCGGCCTTCGAGCTGCGGGCTTTGCGAGGAGAGATAGAATCCTCGACCGACGCCCTCTGCGCAGTAGCCTGTGACGGAGAGGGCGGCGCCCTCGGCGTAGCCCTAGGCTTCCGCGAGGTGACGGGCGATCGCGGCTTCGGGCGCATAGTATTCCTGTGGGTCAAGCGCGACTTCAGGCACATGGGCCTCGGCACGACTCTCTTGGGCTCCCTCGCCAAAGCCTTCGCGGCAGAGGGCTTGGGACTTGTCAGCCTTGACTCTGCCCTCCTGCCTCCGGAGCTCGGGCATAGCCTCGAGAGCCTCGGCTTTAAGACGTACGGTCTGCGAGCCCTGTCGCGGCAGGATTAGAGCCACCAACCGAAGCGCATGAGGTCGACTTTCCCTTCCGGTGATACTTCCACGCCCTCGGCCTCGAGAAGCTGACGCTGGAGCTCGAAGCCCTCGCCTCGCGCGAGGGCTATGCTGCCGTCCTTTTTCAGGAGACGATGCCAAGGTAGGTGCTCCTTCTCGGAGCTCGAGTGAAGAACGCGCACGACCTGACGCGCTCCGTTTGCGAGGCCGGCCATGGCGGCAATCCGACCATAGCTCGCGACTCGACCCTCGGGAATCTGTTTAATCGTTTCTATAATTAGCTGAGTAGCGGTCGAGGCCATACTCAGAGTATACATCCTTCGTGCTCGTCAACAAGCTTCGCTAGTTACGGAATAGACCTTTACAAAATGTCCTTTTTTGTAAATATTGACAGACAGGCTACTTTCTTTAAAAGGAGGTCTATGTGAAGACCTGTTTTCTCTTCCCGGGCCAGGGCGCCCAGTATTCCGGCATGGCTAAGGATTTCTACGAAACGAGTCAGGCGGTCAGGGACCTCTTTGCCATTGGATCCGACGTTTCCGGCATAGATCTCAAGCATCTGCTCTTCGAGGGCAGCGAGGACGAGCTCAAGCAGACCCGCAATACGCAGATCGCCGTGGCCCTCGCCGGGGCCGCCGCAGCCACTTGCGCCCGCGAGTACGGGGCCGAGCCCGAGCTCTGCGCTGGTTTTTCGGTCGGCGAATGGCCGGCCCTCGCCGAAGCGGGCGTTGTTTCGTACAAGGATATGTTCGCTCTGGTCGCCGAGCGCGGCCGGCTCATGGACGAGGCGGGGAGGAACTCGGGTAGCGGGACTATGAGTGCAATCCTCGGCCTTGCTCCCGAGGCGATAGAAGCGGCTATCGCCAAGGCCTCTCTCAAGCAGGTCTGGGTCGCGAACTACAACAGCCCGATGCAGTCGGTCATCTCAGGCACCGAGGCCGACGTCGCCGCGGCCGAGGAGGTAGTCAAGGCCGCGGGCGCGAAGCGCGCCATCAGGCTTAAGGTCTCCGGAGCCTTCCACTCGCCCATCATGGAGTATGCCCGCGAGCGCTTCGCCGCCGCGGTAGAGCCGGTCGTATTCAGCGATCCCAAGATAATCATCTTCTCCAATGTGACCGGTAAACGCATTCTGAGCGGCGCCGAGGCAAAGGAGCTCGCGGTGAGGCAGATCGTCAGTCCCGTGCGCTGGATAGCCGAAGAGACGCTGATCGCCGGGGAGAAACCTGACTATTGCGCGGAAACCGGCCCTGGCACGGTCCTCGGCGGGCTGTGGAAGGCCATGGGCGGCGATATTCCCTGCCACGCCTTCGGTACGGTCGATCAGATCGCCTCCAATTCTCTGTAGGAAAGGACGGCATTATGGACAAGCTGCTTGCGGGCAAGACCTGCGTGGTCACCGGCGGTTCCAAAGGTATAGGCCGCGCTATCGTGGAGCTTTTCCTCCACGAGGGCTCTAGCCTGTTTTATTTCTCACGCGGCGAGGCCGAGGATCCGGCCGGCCTGGCCGCGGCTGCTCAGGTCGGCGGCGGAGCCGTGAAATGGGTCTCCTGCGACGTCACCGACGAGAAGGCGGTGAACGGGGCGATCGAGTCGATCGTAGCCGAGGCCGGAAAGATCGACGCCCTCGTGAACAATGCCGGAATAACGCGCGACGGCCTCGTGTTCCGCATGAGCCTGGACGATTGGGACGCTGTCCTGCGCGCGAACCTCACGAGCGCTTTTCTCGTCTCCCGCGCCGCAGCGCGGCATATGATCAAAGCCCGATCGGGCAGCATAGTGAACATGGCGAGCGTCGTGGGTATCATAGGCAACGGCGGTCAGACGAACTACGCAGCCTCGAAAGCGGGTGTCATAGGCTTCACGAAGAGCCTGGCGCGCGAGCTCTCCTCGCGCGGGGTGCGCGTCAACGCGATAGCCCCCGGTTTCATCGAAACGGCCATGTCGGATAAGATCCCCGCGGAGGCCAAGGAGAAGCTGAAGCTCAGCATCCCCCTCGGGCGCACCGGAAAGCCAGAGGACGTCGCTAAGGCGGCCCTCTTTCTCTGCTCCGACTTCTCGTCCTACATCACCGGAGAAATTCTCAAGGTCGACGGCGGTATGGCCATGTAGTATACTCGCCCCGGTGCAAAAAAAAATGTTCGCGGTAAAGCCAGGTAGTCCTCTATCTTTAGGCGCCCAGCCCGAGGCAGATGGAGTCAACTTCGCGATCTTCTCGCGTGACGCGGAGTCGATGACCCTCTGCCTCTTCGAAGCCTCGACCGACGGTGAAGTTTCCTTCGAGTATCGCCTCGATCCTCGTCTCAACCGCACGGGCGACATCTGGCACGTCTTAGTCGTCGGCCTCCAAACGGGTGCCCTCTATCTCTGGCGGGCGGACGGCCCCTATCTTCCCGACAAGGGACATCGCTTCAACGTACATAAGGCTCTCCTCGATCCCTACGCCAAGGCCCTCTCGGGGGATTTCATCTGGGAGCTTGGTAAGGCCCTTTCGTACGACCCCTCGTCCCCGGATAGCGATCTCTCCTTCTCCTCGGAGGACGATGCCCGCTATATACCCAAATGTATCGTGGTCGCCGACGACTTCGACTGGAAGGGCGACCGGCCCCTCAACTATCCACTGCGCCACTGTGTGATCTATGAAACCCACGTACGCGGGATCTCTATGCATCCCTCCTCGGATGTCGCCCATCCGGGGACCTTCTGTGGCGTGGCCGAACTCGCACCCTACCTGAAGGAACTCGGCGTCACGAGCCTCGAGCTCCTGCCGGTCCAGGAGTTCGACCGCTTCGAAAACCCGCGCAGCAATCCCGCCACGGGCGAGAAGCTCACGAACTATTGGGGCTACTCTACCCTCGCTTTCTTCGCGCCTAAGGGTAGTTATTCGGCCTCGGGTTCCCGGGGCGAACAGGTGGTCGAGTTCAAGGAAATGGTGCGGACCCTCCATGCCGCGGGCATAGAGGTGATCCTCGACATAGTATTCAACCATTCCGCCGAAGGCAGCGAGATGGGCCCGACCCTGAGCTTCCGGGGACTCGATAACCGCATCTACTACATCCTGGATGAGGACAAGCGCTACTACAAGAACTACTCGGGCTGCGGCAACACCCTCAACTGCAACCATCCGGTGGTTCGCACCTTCATCCGCGACTGCCTCCACTACTGGGTGGTGGAAATGCACGTCGACGGTTTCCGCTTTGACTTAGGCTCCATTCTGGGACGCGACCAGTCGGGGAAGCTCCTAGAGAATCCGCCCATGATCGAGGGCATAGCCGAGGACCCTATACTCAGGCACACAAAAATCATCGCCGAGGCCTGGGACGCCGGAGGAGCCTACCAAGTGGGCTGGTTCCCGGGAGGGCGTTGGGCCGAGTGGAACGACCGCTATCGCGACGACGTCAGGCGATTCTGGCGTGGAGATTCAGGCGCTACGGCAAGCCTTGCGACACGCATCACCGGCTCGAGCGATCTCTATCTCCGAGACGGCCGAAAGCCTTTCCACTCGATCAACTTCATCTCCGCCCATGACGGCTTCACTCTGAACGACCTTGTGAGCTACGAACATAAGCGCAACGAGAGCAACGGCGAAGGTTCCCACGACGGCTTGGACTCGAATCTTTCTTGCAACTATGGCGAGGAAGGCCCCACCCGCAGCGCGGCCTTGGAAGCGGTGCGTAACAAACAAGCAAAGAACTTCCTCGCGACGCTCCTCTTGTCGATCGGCACGCCGATGATCCTCGGTGGGGACGAATTCAGGCGAACCCAGGGGGGAAACAATAATGCCTACTGTCAAGACAACGCCATAAGCTGGTACGACTGGCGCTTCATGGCCATCCATGCCGACCTCCTGCGCTTCGCGAAAAATCTCATCGCCTTCCGCATGTGGCATACCGCCTTCCGCAGGCCCGAGTTCTTCACCGGAAAGGACGCGGACTTCAATGCCACGCCCGATATTACCTGGTTCGACGAGACGGGAAAGAGCCCGGACTGGGCTTCCATCGACGATCGAATAGCTGCGCGCATCGACGGGTCCAAGGCTGACATCCTCGCCGACCGGGACGACAACGACTTCTACCTAATCTTCAACGCGAAGGACGCCTCGGCGATCTTCAAGATCGGCCCTGCGCCCGGTGGGCGCTTCTGGTATCGCGCTATCGACACCTCGCTGCCGAGCCCCGAGGACTTCTCCGAGGCGGGAAAAGAGCCGATCATCGTTCCGCAGGACGAGTACGCGGTGGCTCCTCGTTCCTTCGTCCTCTTCATTTCCCGCGACATATAAGCTTGCCCCAACTCTTCTTGCTCTATATCTTAACTCTATGAGGATTTATGGGACGGGGGGAACAGACCGCGACTTCCGATGCGGCATGAGGAAGCTCGCCGATCATAGGCCGGACCTCGCTCTGCGCAGCTTCCGTCAAGCCGCGGATTCCTGCCCCGCCACTCGTGCATCTGAGCTATCGCGCAACCTTTATTACCTAGCCCTCGCGCTCTTGCGCATGGACCGCCCGGAGCTCGCCCTTAAGAGTCTCGCCTCGGCGCAGAAGCTCAGGCCCCGCGGCATAGCCCGCTCGGCCTACCTCCATCGCTCGAACGCATATGGGATGTGCCGGCGAGCGAGCCCAGAGCTCGACGATTTCTACGCCTTCTACTCAATCCAAGCCTGCATCTATCTCGAGAGAAAGGGCTCCTGCCGCTTCGACTCGAATGCGGAAAAGGACGCTATCACCCACCTCATCGGAGACGCCTGGCTTCTCCTGTCCCGCTCTGGCAGGCTATCCGGGCTTACTGCCGGGCGTAAGCTCGAACTCTTCAAGGCCCAGAAAGTCTCGTTTCCCCTCTTCGGCTTCGATGACGCCGTGCATGGGAAGATTCTCGTCGCCGACTTCCGCAGAGGCCGAGCGGTCAGCTGCGACGATAACTGCCCCTGCGGCTCCGGCCTCCCTTATATCCGCTGCTGCGGGCGTAGCGCCTCCCCTCGCGAACGCTCTAGTGAGTAGTTCTGACACAATCTCCGTTTTTTTGCACAGCTCTGTGTAAAAACGATACGGTTGCAAACCTTTGTTTTAAAATACGTAGTACTTTGATGCAATGCCTGTCTAATTGCTGAAGATCCCGCGGTTTCTCTAATCTATAAATATATAGATAATGCTATTTAAACTATTGGGGTTATTCTTATAAATACAATACGTACAAAGGAATACCATTATTAACTCAAAATGTCCATAAATCAACAAGCCATGGCACGGTGCTTGCTTATTAATTAGTGCACGTGGAGGTTACCATGGCACATATGAATGATTGCATCAACGACAATTGCTCTGGAGACGAAAATGTCCTTTCCATGTACCTTAAGGAGATAAACCGCATCCCCCTCCTCTCCCGAGAGGACGAAGACAAATATGCTCGTGCAGCTGCCCTGGGAGATAAGCACGCCAAGGATATGCTCGTAAAGTCAAACCTTCGCTTTGTCGTAAACGTCGCTAAAAAATATCAGAACCAGGGCATGCCTCTCGCCGATCTAATTTCCGAAGGTAACATCGGGCTCATTAACGCTATCGAGCGCTACGATGTCGACAAAGGCTATCACTTCATCTCCTACGCCGTATGGTGGATCCGCCAGGCTATTCTCAAGGCCATCTGCGAGAAGTCGCGTATGATCCGCCTACCCCTCAACCGAGCGAACGAGCTAGTCCAGATCGAGAAGGCGCGTAAAACCCTCGAGGGCGCCATGACTGAGGATGACGAGATCAAGGAGATTGCGCGCCTGCTTGAGATGGACGCCGATCACGTCGCCGATCTCGTGGCCGTGAGCCGAGAGCTCATCTCCCTCGAGACCCCCGTCTTCGACGAGCGAGACTCCTCGGTCGTCGGCGACTTTGTCGAGAACGACAACTACATAGCCCCCGAGACCGCAGCCATCGAGCAGAACCTCAGGGATGACATCAACGCCGTCCTCAGGACCCTTTCCGACAAGGAGCGCGAGGTCATCGAGTACCGCTTCGGCCTCAATGGTCACCGAGCCATGAGCCTCAAGGAGATCGGCGACAGGTTCAAGCTCACCAAAGAGCGCATCCGCCAGATCGAGAAGAGCGCTCTTAAACGCCTTTCCCAGCCTGGCCGCACAGAGATTCTCGAGAGCTATGTCGCCTGATGAATCGCCGGAAGCGATTCATCTAGCAGATTCGCTACGCGAATCTGCGTAAAAGGAGAGCCGCGCTCGTTCATAAAGCGAGCGTGTTATATACAGGAGCCCGGCCGAAAGGTCGGGTTTTTTAATTGGGCGCGCCTGGCAAGCTTTACGCATGAAGGTAATTTGACAGCCCATATCGATGGCCTTATTGTATGCACGAGGAATCATCAAAAGGAATGGCTGCGATGCCTGAAGAGATACAAGCGAGAGAGTCGCGCTACAAGATCCTCTCAGAGGCCCAGGGCGAGCTTATCGCCTGCGCCAATACTCCCAACGTACACCTGCGCGTCCAACGAGGCGTCACGGTGACCAAGCGCGGCCTTAAGCGCTATCCCCGGCAGAGCATCTTCCTCGACGGGGCTTTCTCGGGCGCGCCCTTCCTCGACAACGCGAGGCGCCAGTATTCCCTCGATCATCATGCCGGCTGCGTCCGTTCCTTCACCCTTGCCTCCTGCGAGCAGGCGGCAACTATGGTTTTCCATGGTATACCCCTTCACGAAGGACGGTGGCTCCTCGTGGTCAACGGCATAGACCTCGACTCGATACTCGCCTCGTGGATTCTCATGAATCAGCCTGAGCTCGCGCGGGACGAGAACAAGCTGTTAATCGAGATCATGCCCTTCGTGCGTCTTGAGGGCGCCATCGACGCGCATGGCCTCGAGGCGGGCACGCTAAGCGGTCTGCCCAAAGCGCTCCGCGAGGCCGTGGGAACGAAGATCAAAGAGATACTTCCGGCCACGCGCCTACCGCCGAACTTAAGTGGGGCCGAGGTGCTCCAGGGGACGATCCGTATCCTGGATGCCCTCGATAAAGTCCTCTTGCCCGAAGTTTGCCTCGTCGAGCTAGGCCGCTACGCCGAGCTCGGCCGGGTCGCCTTGTCCCACGGCAAGATAGCGGTGGCTTGCCGCTCCGACTCAGGCGTTTACGAGGCCGAGGCGTTCTATAAGGCGCGCTTCGGCTCCGCCATCGGCCTCATCATCCTCGATCGAGGCGCCTTCCAGTACAGCCTCCGTCTCACGAGTGGTTTCCTCGACCGAGACATCGAAGAGCTGTACAAGAAGCTAAATAAAATCGACCCCGCGGTCAGCGCCTCCCGCGACAGCGAGAACCGCTGGGGAGGTTCTTCTGACATAGGCGGCTCGCCCCGACTCTCTGGCTCTCAGCTGGGGCCTGGCCGCATCCTCGCCGCCGCCGAGGAGGTTTACGGCGAGCAGCCGCCTTTCTTGGCCCGGCTATTCAAGCGGAAATAGGCGTCTGTTGGCCGAAATCCGAGCTCGGGTATACTCGAAGCGATGAAGGATAAATATACCGAGCTACGCGATCTAATAGCTCTCCGCCCCTCCTCGAGCACGGAGAGCTCGAGGGGATTCGTGACGTTCTCATCGACATATTCCTCCTGCGTGGAGATGATTTCCAACGCAGCACGCTCGAGACACGGCTCATGTCGATGTACGCGATCTTGACCATCCCTCCCGCGCCTGGGTATAGTGAAATTATAGGCAACTGTCGTATGGCGCCCCCAGGATTCCAAGGCGATAAACGACAGTTACCTTGCTTTTAGTCGCCGAAGGCGACGACGTTCTATCGCGACTGTCGTATAACGGTATTACTCGAGCTTCCCAAGCTCGTAAAGCGGGTCCGACTCCCGTCAGTCGCTCTTTCATGAAAGGCCTGTAAACAAAGGGCCTTTCGCTTCGACCGAAAAACGGAGAAGCGTCAAATCTACCTGGTTGCACCCGAAATGACACCTTTCGGGCGCCCGAGGGGGTTCGATGCGTGCTCCGTTTTCTCTTTTTACGAGGGTTTCCCCTTCTGGTACGCGTGTCTGGTACGCGAAGTTTTGGGATTCAGAAGTAGGAAAGTATAGAGATTTCAAGACTACGGGAATCGTCTATGAGGGTAAACGCCGAGGACGCGACCTTGCCGCAAAGGCGGCTGAGGCCTTCCTCGCCGAAGTTTCCCGTGCCTCCGACCCCTTTATCCTTGACTTCGTGCGTGCATTCTGGGCGCCCGATAGTCCCCATGTCCGCGCCCGTGCCCTCGTCGATCAACACCGCTTGTCCGTCGACTATCTCGAACACAACCGCCGCGCCCTCAAGCTGCACCTTGAGCCATTCCCCGGCTTCCAAGGTCTACGCCTCTCGAAGCTTCGCGCTGGCATCGTCAAGGACTGGCAACTCTGGGCGCTCGAGCATGGCACAGGTCCGCGTGCTTGCAATATCGCCCTCCAGGCTCTCCGGGTCCCCATTCGTGAAGCCGTGGCCCGTGGCGATATTCCCGCCGATCCTCTCGCGATCGTGAAAAAGATTCCTGAAAATCCACGCGAGCGTGGAGTCTTAGGCCCTCGAGAGATTGAAGCACTCATCCGCGCCCCGGAGGATGACCCGCGCATCCGAGGGGCGGTACTTCTCGGCGCCTTGGCCGGTCTTCGCCGTGGCGAAATACGAGGCCTCCGCTGGGGCGATATCGACGAAGAGAAGGGGCTTCTCTATATCCAGCACAATGCGGTTTTCTGTGAAGACGACAAGGCGCCGAAAACAGGGAGCGCGCGGACGGTTCCACTTCATGAATCAGTGGCCCAGGCCCTCGAGCAAATCCGGGGCATTGCTCCAAGTGTCGAAGATGATGCCTTCATCTTCGCGTCCCTCCAGAAAGCCGGCTCGCCTATCTCTGGAGCCGCGCTCCTCACTGGATTAGGCCGCATGCTCACGGCTATCGGCATTGATGACGCCGAGCGCAGACGGCGGAACCTCAATCTTCATGCGCTTCGACACAGCTTTATAACCCTGGCCCGCTCTCTCGGAATGCCCGACGTTTCCGTCATGGCCCTGTCCGGGCATAAGTCGCCCGAGATGCTCACGCGCTACAGCCACGGGGCGCAGGTCCTCGACTTCGTGGCCGCGCGTGAATCGCTCGAGCGGGCAGTCTCTGGAAAGGCCGTAATATGACAGCCCTCGATATCCTCCGCGACCACCTCAAGGCCGCCGAGGCCGACGCGCTCCGAGTGTACGAAGCCAATAAAGACACGCCCTCCGAGGCTTTCGACTCGGGGCGTTACGACGGGCTGAAACAAGCTATCGAAATACTCGACGACATCGCCGAGGCAATGGGGAAACTATGAGCAGTTGCCCACACTTCATAGCGTGCAATGCGCCACTCTGCCCGGACGATGCGAACCTTGAAAAGGCCGCATGGTTACCCGGTGAGGAAGTCTGTAAGCGCCAAGGGGTCGACTTCGCGGCTGTACAACGCCGAATCGTCCGAGTGGGCATAGACTCCGATACATGTTTCACCGTCTCGATGCTGAGGCGCAATATCGCGGTTACGAAGACTTTCCGGGGTCTCGATCCTGAAAGGCCTCGATGGGAAGCTCTTGAATCCTGGCTTAGACAGCACAAAGGCAGGATGCCGTTATCCGAGAAGGAGAAGGCCAGGCGCCGGGACTTGATACAGCGCTTCAAAAGGGCCGGATAGCTCGAAAAAGGGCAATCGGCACGGGCTTCTAGGGGTACCCCTTGGCTTAGACGTGAAAGTATGCGTTAGGGCCTCGGCCACCCCTTTACGATGCTTCCCGAGGCCCTCGGGGTTTGCGGATGGGAGACGCGCGCGCACTGGGCATAATCCCCCAATCCGATTGGATGAGATATCAAAATGAGTAGCCCAAGGGCGGGCGATTCAGAGGACAATTCAGAGGACAATTGTTAACTGAATGGCTGTTTCATGCATCCCAGTACTTAGCGCATACTCATGACATTCAACTTCCTAAGTACGAGAGCGGGCGAGAGATATCAATATGTATTCTAGGCAAGCATTTAGCGATACTCAAAGCCTGGCCACGTTCGAGGTTTTTGGATGTATTACCCTTTCATGTAGTCGGCGAAGGCGTTTTCAACATCGAGCGTAATAGAGTCTTTCAGCTTAAGCATCAGCGAGGCGAGTTTTTCGTACTCTTGCAGCTTAACCCGAGATTCCTTGTTTTCGTAGAAAAGCTCAGACGTGCGGAGCGAAAGGGCTTCCGCGATCCTGTCGAGGTTCTCGGCCGAAGGGAACTTCTTGCATATCTCGATATCACCGATAAGGGAGGTCGAACAGCCGACCTTCTCGGCTAGCTTCATCTGTGAATAGCCGAGTCGGGCACGAGCCGCTTTCATGTTCTGAGCCAGTAGTTCCCGTGCGTTTGCCATGTCCCCTCTCTGAGCGTGTTCTCATTGTTGCCCAAAGAGGAAGCTTGACAATAATCTTATGACGGGTAACAATTATTACCAATAGAGATTGACTATTTCTGTGAAACGATCTGGTTTATAAACTAAGAATTCCCGGCAGACGATTGGACAAGAACATTATTAACTAAAAGGGGGCATTATGAAACGAACAGTCGGTTTTCTATTAGCCAGTATTTCTATACTTGTTCTTTTAGTCGGCTGTGAAACCATGAAAATAACAATAGCCGCGGAGCCTGAGGACTCAAAAATATATGTTAATGGCGAATATATCGGCAATGACACAGTGACTTATGACATAGGGCGTAAATATGGGAACTCAAGAGAGCTCGTCGTAAGCATTCAACATCCTGATTATAAAACTTTGAATACGCTAATTGAAACCAAGTTTGATGTTGGCTATGCGGCCGGCCTAGGCGCTTTATCTCTCGGCTCTGCTGGAGTCTTTGCTATTCAGGGCATAACTGCAAACTCATTGGCAGGACAGGAAATTGATGACATTGGTGCATTGCTACTTGTGCTAATCTGTGGTGGGGGAATTGCGGCCAGCGACAAATACGAAAAGGCTTATTATTTTACCTTGACAAGGAATGATTAAAAATGACAGGAAAATTGGTCCTTCCGGGTAACGGTAATTGTCCGTGTAATCGGAGGATATAAGAATGAAAAGGGTAGTTTTAGGTGTGCTGATTACATTGTCTACGGTGTTTTTAGTATTTGCTCAGGGGCAAGATGATTCAGCCGCACTGCAAGATTTAGCAGATAGATTGAATGATTCGGCCCAACAAGCAGATCAGGCAGACTTTTTTAATTTATGCGCGAAGGGAACTTCAGATCAAATAATACAAGCGCTCAAGAATGGGGCTGACATAAATGAACGTAATGAGGTGGGCAATACACCCTTAATGCAAGCTGCCACTTTCAACCAAAATCCTGAAGTAATTTCTGTTCTTCTAAATGCTGGCGCAGAAGTGAATGCACGCAGTAACGATGGCAAGACCCCGCTATTATTCGCCGCCCTAAGCCAGCCACCTGAGATAATTAACCAGCTCCTAAAAGCTGGTGCAGATGCGAAAAACCGAGATAATGTTGGCGATACGCCACTAATGGTCGCTGCAAAATACAATGCGAACCCAGAAGTGATTACCACACTACTGAATGCCGGTGCAGTCGTGAATGTTAAAAATGCGGACGGTGAAACCCCGCTAATGATCGCCGCGGGATACAATGAGAACCCCGGAGTCTTTACCACACTACTGAATGCTGGCTCAGTTGTGAATGTTAAAAATGCGGACGGTGAAACCCCGCTGATGTACGCGGCGATGAATGGCAAAAGCCCTGAAGTGATCAGTATGCTCCTTAAGGCTGGAGCTGACGGGACGACAAAGGACGGGGCTGGTAAGACTGCCTTTGATTATGCCCAAGAAAATGGAAAACTGAAAGGTACAAAGGCCTATTGGGCGCTCAATGATGCGCAGTATTGACCCCAAAATTACTACTTATTTATTGCTTGGATTAGTAATTATTAATATTTATGGGCGGGCGGGATAGTAAGTAGTTTAAGAGTATGGAGTTAATAAAAGAAATCTGTTGACATAGCCTGAGAAACTATGTATAATATTCCCACCGTCGATGAGAAATTATTGATCGCACGCAGACAGGCCTTCTTGTAGCTATGCAGGAATCCTCCCCCTGGCTTTCAAAGTTGGGCGTGCGACGGGAATCCCTTGTTTGAGGAATTACCCGTGCAGAATGGGTGTCTTTTCGCTAACGCAACTGCGTTTGAAGAGAGGTACCCATATGCAGACAACTGCATTCTTATCGATTCCTGAAATTGCCAAAGCCCTTGGTATTTCACGCATCACGGCCTATCGTCACGCCGAAGCTGGCACAATTCCAAGCGTAAGAGTTGGCGCTCGCCGATTGGTGCCCGCGTCATATCTGCAATCGCTAGAGGACGAAGCTCTCGTCGCCATAATGTCTATCAAGGCGAACGGGGAGAAATAGCCATGCCTGCCACCGACAACGGGGCGGCACTTCTCGAATCCCTCCGCCCGGAACTCCTCAAAGCTTTTCGAGATATTCCGGCCTTCGGGTCAATTGGCTTTCGGGTTCATTTTTCCGAAGGCGAAGTCTCGCGAATCGAATACGAGGCAAGCCTCTCCCGTCGACTTTCTCCGAAGGTGTCTCGGTCATGAGCGCCGCCCCTGAGCTTTTCGAGCCGGGAGAGTATCTCGATCAACGTGGCCCTGGCTATTTCTCAATCTTCGCTAAACCGAACGGAAAGGCGAAACAAGAATCCTTCGAGCTTCGCTTTCTTCCACAGGTCGTATCCGGACTAAATCCTCGGATAGATACGTGGATTTCACAAGCAGTCTTTGACCGGCCGAATCGCCGAGCGGTGAATCTTCGAAGTGTCGGGTTATTGTTTGCGGACCTCGACACATACCACAGGCCCGGCTTAGCCGATAAGACCCCGGAAGAACAGACCGCTCTCCTGCTTGCTTTTTGCGGACAAGAGTCAATACCTGGGCCTTCGATAGTCTTGTATTCCGGTCGAGGCCTCCAAGCGAAATGGTTGCTAGACAATGCTATCGAGCCTGTCTCACTTTACGAATGGAATCAGGCACAACTTGCACTTGTGCAGGTTCTGGAGCCTTTCGCGGCGGACATGGCCTCAAAGGATGTGAGTCGTGTTCTTCGCGTTGATCGAACTGTAAATACAAAGAGTGGCGAAACCGTCCGCATTTTGCATATAACAAGGGGCTCGGACCTGTACCCTGCCCGCTACTCATTTGAAAACCTTCGCACCGTGCTCCTAAAACTATACCCCACCGCAGTACCAAAAACTCGGCAAGCTCGGATTGAGTCAAGGCCGGATACAATGTTAGCCTTGCCGAGGGCAATGAACCTACGGCGTTTGAACTGGTATCGGCTTCGCGATTTACAAAGGCTGTGGGAGTTACGGGGAGGAGTCCGGGAGGGCTTCCGGGAGCTTACGTTATTCTGGTCCCTTTGCTTCCTACTACACGCCGAGCCTGGCAGAGTTGAAGATTTATGGGCTGAGAGTGAAGCGCTTGCCCATCGCATTGACCCAGAGCATGTTTTCTATACTCCTTCCGATCTTTCAACGCTTTACCGACGTGCAAAGGCGATGAAGGCCGGCGAGATGGTTGAGTTTCAAGGACGAACTTATCCAACACTGTACACTCCGCAAAATCAGACCCTTATCGAAATATTCAAGATATCCCCTACAGAAGAGCGAGAAATGTTGACTATTATTTCTCAAGCCGAAAAGAATCGCCGTCGAGTAGAGAAGCGTAGGGCTGAAGGAATTATTTCACGTTCGGAATACATAGCTAAATCCAAAGAATCCGCTAAGCCTTGGGATTTGTATGGCATAAGTCGAGGGACATATTACCGATATATTGAGATAATGCCTGATATACTGGTAGACAAGTCTGGCCTTATTCTTGGTAATTAGAGCCTAGCAGTGAGCACGGAAGGGGAGAGTTTGAAATATTTCGGTATTGATCTCTATGCGAGTTGCAAAAGGTGATGGGGGTTTGACCTTCCCGCTTACGATAGCCTACGAAGACATTGACCGGATCGAGGCGTACGTCTCTCGCCATTGTACGCTCATCGGTGAGGGAAGCTCCGAGGACTTATGGTATGATCGGATATTCGATTTGTACTCGATACTGATAAGGCCTCGGGATATGGACGAAGGACGCAGGGACCGAAATTATAGCTACGCGTTAGGCGAAAGAGAGTTACACCTTTAAATGCACCTTTCTTTTCTTGCTACTTTCGATAACTTGTGATAAACTGAAGTTAACAGAGAGGGCAGTATTGCCCTTTCAAATATATGTTTAAGGGCGCCTAAGGCGTCGGTTGCAACAACGTAGACAAAGAGCGAAAAGGCCCCGGTTGAGCTTCCCAAGCTCGTAAAGCGGGTCCGACTCCCGTCAGTCGCTCTGAAATAAAGCCTTAGATAATAAGGCTTTATGCTTCGACCGTAAAAACGGAGAAGCGTCAAATCATCCAAAGTCACACGAAAAGTCACACTTTTCGGGTGTCCGGGAGGTTTCGATGCATTCTCCGTTTTCGCTTTATGTACGCCTTCGTCCTGACGGTGAGCGCTATTGGTACGGCCGGTTCTGGAATGAGGGAGCCGGGCGCTATAGCCGCTATCGCGCGCTCGGGGTTCCTTTCGGAGGGCGCCGAGGCGGGCGCGACCTCGCCACAAAAGCGGCCGAGGCCCTCCTCGCCGATGTTTCCCGCGCCTCCGACCCCTTCATTCTCGACTTCGTGCGCGCATTCTGGGCGCCCGATAGTCCCCATATCCGCCGCTCGTGCCCTCGTCGATCGGCACCCCTTGTCCGTCGACTACCTCGAGCACAACCGCCGCGTCTTAAGGCTGCACCTTGAGCCGTTCCCCGGTTTCCAAGGTCTGCGTCTCTCGAAGCTTCGCGCTGGCATCGTCAAGGACTGGCAACTCTGGCGCTCGAGCATGGTACGGGGCCGCGTGTTTGCAATATGGCCCTCCAAGCTTTACGGATCCCCATTCGTGATGCCGTGGCCCGCGGCGACATTCCCGCCGATCCTTTAGCAATCGTGAAGAAGGTCCCCGAAAATCCACGAGAGCGTGGAGTCTTAGGCCCTCGAGAGATAGAAGCGCTTATCCGCGCTCCGGAGGATGACCCGCGCATCCGGGGAGCCGTACTTCTCGGCGCCTTGGCCGGTCTTCGCCGCGGCGAGATTCGAGGCCTCCGCTAGGGCGATATCGACGAAGCGAAGGGGCTTCTCTACATCCGGCACAATGCAGTCGACTTCGAGGACGATAAGGCACCGAAGACCGGAAGCGCGCGGACGGTCCCTCTTCATGAATCAGTGTCCGAGGCCCTCGAGCAAATCCGAGGCATTGCTCCAAGCGTCGAAGATGATGCTTTCGTCTTCGCATCCCTCCAGAAAGCGGACTCGCCTATCTCTGGAGCCGCGCTCCTCACTGGATTAGGCCGAATGCTTATTGCTATCGGTATTGATGGCGCCGAGCACAGACGGCGTAACCTCAATCTTCATGCGCTCCGACACAGCTTTATAACCCTGGCCCGTTCTCTTGGTATGCCTGACGTTTCCGTTATGGCCCTGTCCGGGCATCGGTCGCCCGAAATGCTCACGCGCTACAGCCACGGGGCGCAGGTTCTCGACTTCGTAGCCGCGCGAAAATCGCTCGAGCGTGCAGTCTCAGGAAAGGCCGTAGTATGACGGCCCTCGATATCCTCCGTGACCACCTCAAGGCCGCCGAGGCCGACGCCCTCCGCGGCCTTCGACTCGGGGCGGTACGATGGGTTGAGGCAGGCTATCGAGATACTTGATGGTCCCGACAGGACGATGGCGGCGTTGGGATGGTTAAGTGAAACAGCACTCGGAACAACACTTCGGAGTCTACGCTTTTTAGTCATGGCGCGGTACTACTTCGGATCAGACGCGAGCAAGTATTTACATTGGCTCGCGCTCCGGAGGTCCACATGGTGAATATTGGCGTGCTAAAAACGCTCGTCGGACGGAAAGTCCCGTGCCCCAAGAACTACGTGTTGACAGCGATGGTCCTATTCCTTTGGCTGGTCGCACCCTCGCTCGTCGCCGAAGGCGCGACATCGCTGAACCAAGACAACCCTCTCGTTGTTCAGATATTCGCCGGCAGGGAACAGTTCGCGGGCGCCCTAGCAGACCAGCTGAATGCTGGGCCTACCTATGGACTCTGCGTCGCCTTCGAGCCATGGTCGTTCTTGGGGATCGAGATGGGCTATTCGGGCAGTGTCACTCAGCTAAAGAGTTCGCCGCAAGGCAGCCTCGATTTGAACCGCGACGGTTTGTATCTAGCGATCACCCCCGGCTTCACGTTTTCAGTTACGAAAAATCTCAGTTTAAAACCGTATCTTTTGGGTGGGATCGGATTGGACTCTTTTTCGGTCCACGACAGCGCCCCGGCTGCCGGCTTCACCGCAGAGACCGACGGCTCGCTACCTTTCGGCGGTGGATTGGAGCTGAGAATGCAACCGGTAGTCCTCAACGCCCGATTCAACGCCGTTTATGAATTCGGGCCAGCCTTCAATCCATTCGATCCCGAACCCATTCACTTCCAAGGCATGGTCTCCTTTGGCACCGCCTTTGATCCCTTCGCGGCACGGACGAAGGGTGCCGCGCCGGATTCCGGTTCGGCATCCTCCACTGACGCGCGTGCCCAAGATCAACCCTGGATTGTCGAGATATTTGGCGGCGTGGAAGGGTTTTCGGGGTCCTTGGCATCGAAATTTAATGTGGGCCCTAGCTACGCGCTCGCAGTTTCCTACGAACGATGGCAATTCCTGGGGATAGAGACAGGCTATTCCGGGAGCGTTCTACGCCTTAAAAGCTCGCCTCCGGGGAATACTGATGTCGATCGCGATGCCGCGTACCTGGCGATCACTCCCGGCTTTACCTTCGCTTTAAATAGGGCGAATTCGATCCATCTAAAGCCATACTTGCTGACGGGGATCGGACTAGACGCGTTTACGGCCCATGACAACGGGCCTACTGCTGGCTACACTAACCAGAACGATGGCTTCGTTCCTTTTGGCGTTGGACTGGAACTGCGTCTGGATCGGGTCGAGCTCAATGCCCGTTTCTACGGTTCTTACGAATTTGGGGCTCCCTTCAACACGTTTGATCCGAATCCCCTGCGCTATCAAGGGATGTTCGGTTTGGGCGCCGCGTTTTAGGAGGT
>Ga0326727_10006296_pt1 | contig 32716 bp, 24 predicted proteins | sample MB2enrmetagenome_FD_207643 | JGI IMG/M metagenome (GOLD analysis project Ga0326727, IMG submission 207643) | Lab enriched peat soil microbial communities from McLean, Ithaca, NY, United States - MB29MY | ecosystem: Environmental > Terrestrial > Soil > Wetlands > Peat | place: USA: New York...
TCGCCAGCGCCAGCGACCCGGCGAGCGCCAGATCCTCGGGGGCGATCTCGGCCGAATTGGCGAGCGCCGGCTGCGGCAGGGTCAGGGTTCCCGTCTTGTCGAACACGATCGCATCGACGTCGGCGAAACGCTCCAGCGCGTCGCCGGAATTGAGCATCACGCCGTGCCGGAACATCGCGCTCGCCGCCACCACCTGCACCGCGGGGACCGCCAGGCCAAGCGCGCAGGGACAGGTGATGATCAGCACGGTGATCGCGATGACCAGGGCCGGCTGCCAGGAGAGGCCCATCGCGAGCCAGGCGAGGAACGTCGCCAGCGCGGTCAGATGCACGACCGGGGCATAGAGCCGCGCGGCGCGATCGGCGAGCTGGACATAGGACGAGCGCTGCTCGATCGCCTTGCCCAGCAGCGCGTTGACTTCGTCGAGCAGCGTGCCGGCGGCGGCGTGGCTGACGCGCACGCGCAGCGCGCCGGATAGGTTGAGCGCGCCCGCGTAGACCATCGCCCCCGGAGCGACCGCGACGGCCGCGGTTTCGCCGGTCACCAGGCTCTGATCGACCTCGGATCGCCCGTCTTCGACGACGCCGTCGACCGCGATCCTGTCCCCGGCGCGCGCCAGCACCAGATCGCCGGGCGCCACCGCCGCGATCGGCGTTTCCACCGCCTCGCCGCCGTCGATGAGCTTGATCGCCTTTTCCGCCTTGATCGCCGCCAGGTTGGTCGCCACGTCGCGCGTCTTGCGCCGAATGCGAGAATCGAGAAAGCGCCCGGCGAGCAGGAACAGCAGCAGCATCGCCGCGCTGTCGAAATAGGCCGCGCGCGCGTGCTGCAGCGTCTGCGCCACCGACAGCAGCAGCGCCAGCACGACGCCGAGAGTGATCGGCACGTCCATGTTGAGCGAGGCCTGGCGCACCCCGCGCAACGCGTTGTCGAAGAACGGCCGCCCGGCGTAGGCGACGGTCGGCAGCACGATGAGCGCGGACAGCCAATGGAAGAAATCGCGCGTCGCCCACCCCTCGGCGTCCGCCGCGCCCGACCATAGCGCCACCGAGACGAGCATGACGTTCATCGCGCCGAACGCGGCGACCGCGAGGCACTTGAGCAGGCGCTTCTCCTCGGCCGCCTCGACGCTGTCGGCGGTTCTCGCGGCGAAGGGATAGGCGGGATAGCCGAGGCCGCTGAGGCGGTCGAGAATCGCCTCGGGCGCCAGCGCGCCCTCGTCCCATTCGACGGTGACGCGCTTGCTCGCGAGGTTGACGCGCGCGCCGCGCACCCCGTTTTCGCGGCCGAGCCCCTTTTCGATCGTGCTGATGCAGGCGCCGCAATGGACGCCCTCGACCACCAGGTCCATCGCCGCCACCCCTTCGGCGGGATGGCGAACGAACACCGACAAATCCTGCGTTTCGGCCACCGGTCAGTCCCCGACGGCGGTCTCCGCGAGCGTGATTCTGTTCTCGCTCGTGAACTTCGGCCGGCCGTCCTGCTTGGCCTCGATGACGAGCGTCCAGCGGCCCGAATGCAGGGGCGCGGCGACGCCTTCGTAAGCCCCCCCGTCGGAGTTGAGGATCGCTTGGCGATCGGCGCCCCGATCGAACGGATGCATGAAGCGCGCGACCACGTCGAGGCCAGCGATCGGCGCGCCGTCGCGATCGCGAAAATCGGCGACGACGCGCGCGCCCTCGCCCTCCTGGCGCGTCGTCACGTTGGCGACCCAGCCCAGTTGGTCCTGCGTGCGCGCCTCGGCGATGCGCTGGTTGTAGACTTGGCTCGCGTCATAGGAATTCGCCAGCTCCGCGCCGTGCAGCGTGCTGAGCGCGGTGTAGATCAACGCGCCATTGGCGACGAACATCAGGCCGAAGAACAGCCCGAGCAAGATCATCACGTGGCGGCCGGTCAGCGGCCGCGTGAGGCAGGGACGTTCGGGAAAGCCGCGCCGCGCCATCTCTCGATCCGAATTGAGAAGCATGATGTCTAATCCTTCGCAGCGCATCGGCGCAACCCTCACGGCCCGAAGAAGTGATCGCTCGCGCTGACGGTCTCGCCGCTCTTAAGGTCGGTCGCCCTCATGATGATCGGAACGCCCGCCTCGGTCGCCGAGGAGCGCGGCGCGGTCACGTAGAATTCGATTTCTTGCGTCGCGTCGGGATCGACGCTGACCTTAAGGCGTCCGTCCGGCAGCGCGTCGGCCTGCTCGCTCTTGGCGAGCGCGTCCTTGACCCCGCTGATGTCGATGGCGAATTGGCGCGTATCGCTCCACTTGTTGGAGAAACGCAAGGCGTAGCCGTTGCGCACGGCGTCCTGCCCGCTCGTCGTGTACATCGGCGCGCGCACGTGCAGCACGCTCAGGCCCATATGCTGGCGCGTCGTCAGCTTATAGACCATCAAAGAGCCGACGATCGTCATGACGACCACGTAGAGGATGGTGCGCGAACGCGCCAGCCGGTAGACGGGCGCCTCGCCGCGCTGGCGGCGTTTCATGTTCTCTTCGGTGTCGTAGCTGATCAGCCGGGTCGGGCGGCGAACCTTCGCCATCACCGCGTCGCAGGCGTCGATGCACAGACCGCACTGGATGCAGCCGAGCTGCGAACCCTGGCGGATGTCGACCCCCGTCGGGCACACCGCGACGCACTGATAGCAATCGATGCAGTCGCCGGCTGGCTGACCCGCCGCCCGCCTCTTGCTTGCGTCCTTGAGCGACATGCGCGGTTCGCCGCGATCGCTCCGGTAGGCGACGTTGAGCGCGTCGACGTCGGTCAGCGCGGCCTGGATGCGCGGCCACGGACACATGTAGAGGCACACCTGCTCGCGCATGTGCCCCGCCAGGTAATAGGTCGTGGCGGTGAGAATGCCGATCCAGACATAAGCGACAAACGAGGCATGAAATGTCGCGAGATCGCCGACCAGCGTCGGCGCGTCGGCGAAATAAAGCACCCAGGCGCCGCCCGTCCACCAGGCGATCAGAAGCCACATCCCGTGTTTGGCGGCGCGCTTGGCGATTTTGTTCGCGTCCCAGGGCGCCGCGTCGAGCTTGATGCGGTCGCGCCGGTCGCCCTCGATCCACCGTTCGACGGTCATGAACAGATCGGTCCATACCGTCTGCGGGCAGAAATAGCCGCACCACACGCGCCCGAACAGCGCGTTCGACAGGAACAGCCCGAGCGAGGCGAGAATGAGCAGGCCGGTGAAGTAATAGACTTCCTGCGGCCATAGCTCGACGAAGAAGAAGTAGAAACGCGAATGCGCGAGATCGGCGAGAACCGCCTGAGGCGGCTCGTTCGGCCCGCGATCCCAACGGACAAACGGGAGAAAGTAGTAAATCCCCAGGCAGAGGAGCAGCAGGCCCCATTTCAGACGGCGAAAAGTCCCGTGGACCTTTTGCGGATAGACCTTCGCCGCCGCGACGTAGAGAGGACCCTCGCCGTGAACCCCGTGGGCCCGCTCGATCTGCGCTCGACTCACTGTCCGGTGCCCAGGCTATGCACGAACACCGCCAACGCCTTGATGGTCACGGGATCGAGGCGGGTGCCCCAGGCCGGCATCGTGCTGTTCCGGGCGAACATAATCGTCTGGATCAGGTCTTTAAAGTCCCCGCCGTAGAGTTGCAGGCCGTCGGTCAGGTTAGCCGAGCCCATCGCCAGGTTGCCTTTGCCGTCGTCGCCGTGGCAGACCGCGCAATTGTCGGCGAAGATCTTCTTGCCGGCGTCGACGTCGACGCCCGGTTCGGGCGCGAGCTTGCTCAGCGTGCGCACGTAGCTGGCGACCTGATGGATCTCCTCCGGCTTCAAGATGCCGTCGCGGCCAAAGGCCGGCATCGCGCTGGAGCGCGTGTCCTTGTCGTAGTCGGCGCGAATGCCGTGCGTGATCGTCGTCTGGATGTCGTCGAGCGCGCCGCCCCACAGCCAGTCTTCGTTGGTGAGGTTCCGGTAGCCTTTCCCGCCCTGGCCGCCCGAACCGTGGCACGGCGCGCAGTCCTCGGCGAACGCCGCCTTGCCGTGCGCCAACGCCAGTCCCAGCAGCTTCTTGTCGGCCACGATCTCCGTCACGCTGGCCTTTTCCAGGCCCGCCTCCGTTTGCGCGCGCTGCGCGTGGATCGCTTGGAGATCCTCGGCGACCTGGCCGCGCGAGGAAAACCCCAGCACGCCGTGCGAGAAGGTGGTGGCCAGCGGCCAGGCCGGATAAAGAACCCAATAGACGACCGCGAAGAGGATGCTGGCGTAGAAGGTCCATAGCCACCAGCGCGGCAACGGCGTGTTGAGTTCGCAGATGCCGTCCCACTCGTGCGCCGTGGTGGTCTGGCCCGTGATCGAATCGAGTTGGTTTGGTCCTAACGTCGCCATCGCTCAATCCTCGCGCAGCGGCGTCCGGGCCGCTTCATCGAAAGCCTCGCCATTGGCGGGCCACAGCGCATAGACCAGCACCCCCAGGAACAACACGAAGCAGTAAATCGTTCCGCCGGACCGCGCGAATTGCGCGAGCATTTCATAGGTCGAATCCATGACGCTTCCCCCTCAGCGCAGGTTGGCCTTGTCGTCGTAGAGATTGAAGTCGACCAGCGTGCCGAGCATCTGCAGATAGGCCACCACCGCGTCCGCCTCGGTCAGCGCGGCGCTCTCCCCGTTGAACTTGCGCAGTTGCGCCTTCGGGTAACGCTTCTGGAACGCCGCCGCGTCCTTGCTGTCCGGATCGATCTGCGTCTTCAGATCGGCGTCGGCGTCGGCGATCATCTCGTCGGTGTAGGGGACGCCGACGAGCCGGTTCGCGCGCATGGCGTCGGCGATCTCGCGGGCGTCCAGCTCGGCGCTCGCGAGGAACGCATAGCTCGGCATGATCGATTGCGGCACGACCGAGCGCGGATCCTTGAGATGCGCGATGTGCCAGGAGTCGGTGTATCTCAGGCCGACGCGCGCCAGATCGGGAGCGTTGCGCTTCGAGCCCCACTGGAACGGATGGTCGTACATGCTTTCCGCCGCAAGGGAATAGTGGCCGTAGCGCTCCACCTCGTCGCGCAGGGAACGGATCATCTGGCTGTGGCAGAGATAACAGCCCTCGCGCACGTAGACGTTGCGCCCGGCGATTTCGAGCGGCGAATAGGGCCGCATGCCCTCGACCTTCTCGACCGTGCCTTCCAGGTAGAACAGAGGCGCGATCTGAACGACGCCGCCGATCGCGACGACGATCAGGATGGCGATCAAGAGGAGGATCGGGTTCTTTTCCAAGATGTAATGCTTGGCGAAGAGACCCCCGGCGTTGGGATTTGGCGTCCCGCTGCTCATGGCTCAGTTCCTCATTCGGCGGGCTGGAGGGAAGGCCGGGCGGAAGCGGCCGCTTCCTCGCCCGCGCGAATCGTCATGAAGACGTTGTAGACCATGAGCAGATAGCCGGTGACGAAGAGGACGCCGCCGAGCGCGCGGATGACAAAAAAGGGATGCATCGCCGCTACGGTCTCGATGAAGGAATATTCGAGATAGCCTTGCGCGGTGTACGACCGCCACATCAGGCCCTCAAGAATTCCCGACACCCACATCGAAGTGATGTAGAGCACGATGCCGAGGGTCGAGATCCAGAAGTGCCAGTTCACTAAGCGGATCGAATAGAGCTCACGCTTGTTCCACAGCCAAGGAACCATGCAGTAGAGCGCGCCGAACGACACAAAGGCGACCCAGCCAAGCGCGCCCGAATGAACGTGCCCGATGGTCCAATCGGTGTAGTGCGACAGCGAATTGACCGTCTTGATCGCCATCACCGGACCCTCGAAGGTCGACATGCCGTAGAAGGCGACCGACACCACCAGCATGCGCAGGACGGGATCGGTGCGCAGTTTGTCCCACGCGCCCGACAGCGTCAGCAGGCCATTGATCATGCCGCCCCACGAAGGCATCCACAGCATCAGCGAGAAGGTCATGCCGAGGGTCTGCGCCCAGTCGGGAAGAGCCGTGTAGTGCAGATGGTGCGGGCCCGCCCAGATGTAGAGAAAAATCAGCGCCCAGAAGTGGATGATCGACAACCGGTAAGAATAAACCGGCCGCTCCGCCCGCTTCGGCACGAAGTAGTACATGATGCCGAGGAAACCGGCGGTGAGGAAGAAGCCGACCGCGTTGTGGCCGTACCACCATTCGAACATCGCGTCCTGCACGCCGCCCCAAAGGATGACCGACTTGGCCGAGAACGGCGAAATCGGGATCGTCGCGTTGTTGCCGAGATGCAGCATCGCAATGGTGACGATGAACGCCAGATAGAACCAGTTGGCGACGTAAATATGGGGCTCCTTGCGGCGCCACAACGTGCCGAGGAACACCAGGAGATAGGTGACCCAGACGATGGTCAGCCAGACATCGGAGTACCATTCCGGCTCGGCGTATTCCTTGCCCTGGGTGACGCCGAGCAGGTAGCCCGTCCCGGCGACGACGATGAACGCGTTGTAGCCGAGCGCCACGAACCACGGCGCGAGATCGCCGGCGAGCCGCGCGCGGCTGGTGCGCTGCACGACATAGAACGAAGACGCCACCAGCACGTTGCCGCCGAAAGCGAAGATCACCGCCGAAGTATGCAGCGGCCGCAAGCGGCCAAAATTGAACCACGGCGCGATGTTGAGCCAGGGATAAGCGAGTTCGAAGGCGATGTAGACGCCGACCGCCATGCCCGCCACGCCCCACAACAGGGCCGCAAGGGTGCAGAACTTGACGGGCCCGAAATTATAGTTGGGCTTGCCGTCGATTTCGAGCGGCGGCGTCTCGGCCGCCCGTCCCGAATAGCGCTGGAGGATGGCGTAGATCCCCGCCGTGCTCGCGACGACGCCGAGCGCCATGTGAAAAGCGAAGGCCGGCTCGATCGTCTTGACGGCGATAGTGAGGCACGCCAGCGCTGCGATCGCCAAAACGGCGATAAGACTGATTTCGCCGCCGCGCATCGACTTTTTCGTCGTGACCGCCTGCATATGGAACCCCCTGCGCCTCTAGCGAAATTTCCGCCGCAAACGAGACGACGAGTCGCCGTTAGACTTGAGCTGGATCAATAAATATTTTGATTCAAATCAAAGTATACGTCGTCCCTCCTCCGTTCGACCATCCGCTCGACGAGCGGCGCCTCACGACACTTGCGCTTTAGCCTTCGACGCGCGCCCGCGTCTAGCCCGCCCTCAGGCGAAGGCGGGGCCGAGACGCGCGCCGCCATCGCCGCGGGCGCGAAGCCGAACGGGCGCCCAGCCCCGCCTTCCGGGGCTCCTGGCGCGCCGCGACGCCATGCGGGGGAAGCGCTCGCGTGAACGCAATGTGACCCTGTGTCGCAGTGCGGCAGGAGTCGCGTCGCAGCGCGCGAGGCCTCGCCGGGCGCCGAGCGTCGATCGGGCGAGGGCGAGGCGCGCTCGAATCGGTCGGCTTGATTTATGTCAATCGGCCTCGGCTCGACTTTGCGCGCTCGGCGCCGAGCTGCGATCGCAAGGCGCCGCGCGAATCGGCCAGCTTGACTTATGTCAACAGACTTCGCCCGCGTGCGCCTAGCTTCCGGCTGCGCGGCTGCGTTGCGGCGACGTGAGCGGCGGCGCGCGGACTTCAGGAGAGTTCAGGCCATGGCGGCCGTCGATTTGGCGATTGCGAAAGTGTCCGCGGCGAGCGGGTTCCGGGACGTGCTGGTGCCGCAGGACGAATCGGACGCCGCCATCCACGCGCTCGTCTACGCCGACATGTTGTGCTCGGCGTTCGGCGCCCATTTGACCGGACTGATGTTCGGGCTGGTGCCGTTCTATCCCATGTCGCTCGCCGCCGCGAAGGTTCCCGAAGCCTGGATTCACGCCCAGCGCCAGGCGAGCGAAGAGGCGGAGCAGTCGGAAAACCGGCTCAAGGCGATTTACGGCAAGCTGACGGCGCATAACGAACTGCGCCGAGTCGACGCCTTCGAGCAGGAGGTCGGCGATATCTGCGCGCGCCACGCCCGCAGCGCCGACGTCACCGTGCTCGGCTGGTCGCCCGACGGCGGGGCCGACATCGAGCGCGCCTTTTTCGAGAGCTGCCTGTTCGATTCGGGCCGACCCGTCCTGGTCGTTCCCGTCCGCTATCCGTTCCGCGCCATTCCCCAACGCGCGCTGGTCGCCTGGAACGGCAGCCGGGAGGCGACGCGCGCGCTGCGCGAGGCCTTGCCGCTGCTGCGCCAAACCCGCCTGACCCGTTTCGTCACCGTCGACGCCGAAGAAAACGCCTTCAGCGACGCCGTGGACCCTTGCGCGAGCATCGCGCGGCACATGGGGCGCCACGAAATTCCCATCGAAACCAAACGCGCCCACAGCCGCGGGCGCGACGTGGCCACGGTGTTGGCGGACGAAGCCGATCAATTCGGGGCCTCGATCCTGGTGCTCGGCGGCTACGGCCATATGCGCGCCAACGAATGGATCTACGGGGGGACGACGCGCGCTTCGCTCGCCCTCGCGCGCATGCCGATGTTCTTCGCCAACTGAGTTGTCGAGGCGCGCGGCGAGCCAACGGGATCACGTCTCTCGAAGGCGGCGAATCCCTTCCCCCACAAGGGGGAAGGCGTTCTCGCCTCACGTCGCCTGCGGTCGGCGCGGCGCCTTTAGCAAACGGCTCGGTAATCGCGGATCGGCGCGTCGCGGTCGGCGGAGGCCAGGCGCGTCAGCAAATCCGGCCTAAGGATGTTGACCCGGCGCGTCGTCGGCAGGGCGATGAGACCCTGCGCCTTCAGATGGGTGAACGTCCGGCTGACGGTTTCGATGGTGAGGCCGAGATAATCGGCGATGTCCTGGCGCTGCATGGTCAGTTCGATCGAAGCGGAGCGGCGCGCGGCGCCGCGCGCGCTCAGCATCGACAGGAACCAGGCCAGGCGCTCCTCGGCCGAACTGCGTCCGACCATCGTCATATGATCGACGGCGTGGGTCAACGCGCGCGTCACGTTGTCGAAAATGGCGGCGTTGAACTGCGGGTCGCGATTCATCCGGGCGCGGCACATCTGGCGCGAAAGCGTCGCCATGGCGGCGGCGTTGACGGCCTCGATCGTCAGCCCGTGCGTATTCTCCGGTTCGAGCCCGCACATGTCGCCCGGCATGTAAAAGGCGAAAATCTGTCGCCGTCCGTCGCGGGTCACCTTCACGGCGCGAAAAACGCCCCTGACGACCAGATAGTAGTTTTCCGTCGGATCGCCCTCGCCGACCACTTCTTGGCCGGACGCGTAGGAAACGACGACCGCGTCGGTATAGGGAAACTTCAGCGCCGCCAGGTCGGCGAAGGCGAACGGATCGCCGGAAGGCCGCAACGCCGGATCAGACGGAAGAATCGCAATGGTCATGACCCGACTCCGTTTTTCGCGCCGGACCATTGACCCAAATCCGCGCCGGGCGCCATTCGCCAGACGCGCTAGCCCGAACCTATGCCAAAGGGCATAGGCCGTTTGGGGCTTGCCATTGGCCACCGCGCCGCACAAACTTGAAGGTTGTGGCCATGCGAAAGCGGGGAAACGCTTGGGATGAACAAACCGGAGCCGCCTTTTCACTGCCTCGGCGCGGAGCGCGCCACGCGCTTCTTGTGCGACGCGCAAATGCTCAACGTCATGGCGGACGGCCTGCCTGGCGTCGTTGCGTATTATGATCTTGATTTTGTGTGTCATTTCGTAAACGCGGCGGTCGAGGCGTGGACCGGGGCGCGGCCTTCGGCGTACCTCGGCAGACGCCTCGGTGAAGTCGAACGGGAGTTCGCCGCCGGAGCGCGCGCGCACATCGAACGGGCGCTGGCCGGGGCGCACGCCGAATTCGAGGCGTCGGTCGATTTCGCCGGCGGCATGATTAACGTCGTGCGTGGGTTCGCCTATCCCGACGCCGACGCCGACGGCCGCGTTCTCGGTTGCTTCGTGCTGCTGCTCGACATCACCCGCGAGCGCGCGTTCGAGGCTCAATTGCAGAGCGCGCGCGACGAGGCGGTCGAGGCCGTCCGCTCCAAGTCGCGGTTCCTCGCCGCGGCGAGCCATGATCTGCGCCAGCCGCTGCACGCGATGACGCTGTTCGTCAGCGCGCTGTCGCGGCGCCTCAAGGAGGGCGAGGCGGCCGAGCTGGTGGGCGACGTCGAAAGTTCGCTGCGCTCGTTGCGCGCGATGATCGACACGCTGCTCGACATCTCGAAGATCGAGGCGGGCCTGGTCAAGCCGAACCTGGCGCCGATTTCGCTCGCCGAGCTGTTCCAGGCGCTCCGCCCCGGCTTCGACGCGACGGCGCGCGAGCGGCGGCTCGAATTCCGCGTCGCGCCGACCAGCGCCAAGGTCGTCGCCGACCGCACGCTGGTCGAACTGGCGCTGCGCAACCTGCTCGCCAATGCGTTCAAATTCACGCGCAGCGGCGGCGTGCTGCTCGGCGCCCGGCGCCGGCGCGGCGAAATCGGCCTCGCCGTGGTCGACACCGGCGTCGGCGTGGCGCCCGAGCGGGTCGAGCGCGTATTCGACGAATTTCATCGCGACAAGACGACCGCGACCGGCCCCAACGAGGGCATCGGCCTCGGGCTCGCCATCGTCAGGCGTCTGGCGGCGTTGATGGGCGGCAGGGTCACGCTGCGCTCGCGGCCGGGCAAGAGCAGCGTCTTCACCCTCTGGCTGCGCGAGGCCGCGTCGGGGCCGCGCCCGGAACGGCGCCCGGAGGCCCAGGCCGAATCGCTCGCCGGCCGGCGCATTCTCATCCTCGAGGACGATGCGCTGTGCGCCGCCGCGATGAGGCAGGAATTTCTCGATCAGGGCGCCGTCGTCGCCGCCGCGGCGTCCATTTCCGCCGCCCGAGCGTCGATCGACGCCACGGGAATGCCCGAGGCGCTGGTGGTCGATTACGACCTCAGCGAGGGGGCGACCGGGCTGCAATTCGTCGAGTCGTTACGCGCCCGGGGCGCCGAGGCCCCGGTCGTCATGATCACCGGCTCGACCGACGCCGAGGCGGTCGCCGCGCTACGCGGCTCGGGCCTGCCATGGCTCACCAAGCCGGTCGACTCGCGCGTGCTGCGCGCGACCTTGATTGACGCGCTCGTGCGGTAGTGGTGAATGTCTGGCGGGTGACGCCGCGCGTTGGACGATCGCAAGCGACCCGAAGCGGAAGTTTCCGTCTGCCCGATGATCGATTGCCGATCCTTAGCGGCCGTTTTGCGCGGCGCGGCGGCGTCTTCGGGGTTCAGTCTGTCAGGATGTCGAGTTCGATCCCCAGCATGCCGCAGGCCTTGGAGATGTCCTCGATATGGCTGCCGTAGACGGCATGGCAGTGATTGGCGTCGAACTTGTCGATGAACTTCCGATAGTCGAACGGCAGCTTGGCGAAGACGTGCGGCCACTCCTCAGTGGTCTCCTTCATCACCTCTCGCGGCAGTTCGACGAATTCGGCGTCGAACATGACCATCCGATAGGCTCCGTTCTTGCGGCACAGCCGGGCGATGGTCGCCTTGCCGGCGTGGGTCATCAGGTTCACGTGGGCGCCGCCGCCGGAATAGATGCTGAGCGCCGGGTAGAGAGTCGTCTTGGCGAGGTTGGCGCGATAGTTGTCGGTCCCGGTGGCGTAATAGGTCGATTCAGAGCCGCAGTTGCAGAACACCATCACGCCCCGCTCGGCGTCCCAGTGCCTGACGTCCATGAACAGCACCGGTTCGTCGGTCAGGAGCTTGAGCATCTGCATCGTCAGGCCGGCGTCGGAGTCGGCCTCGCAGGCGAAGGCGGTGGGCTCCTTCGGGCCGTCCCAGTCATAGGGATCGTTCATGAAGGCGGCGCTGATGCACTGCGTGCAGTGATGACGGCTCAACTCGTAGTGGCATTTGACGCCGACGAAATCGAGCTTCTTGTCCTTGACTAGCCGCTTGGTCGCCTCGTAGTGGCGGATCTGGCGCTTGAGCTTCTCCGGGGTCAACTGGACGCCGTCGTACTTGATCTCCTTTAGGTTTTCCGTCAGCCAAGCAAAGGCCTTTTCGACCTGGGGCGCCGGAACCTCCTCGGCGAGCCGGATGATCTCCGACTGATCGATGTGCTCGATGTCGATGCCGAACTTTTGCTGCCAGTCCTGCATGCTGACTGTGGCGCTGTACATGCCGAGGCTGCGGCCGCCGACCAGCCCATAGGTCGAGCCGCGAAGCCGGCTGACGACATAGGCGCACCGGGCGAAGCTGACGACCTTGCCGCGGATTTCCGGATCGCGGATGTCGCCGGCCGCCCGGAGGTGGTGGATGCCGAGCTGGTTGAGGCCGCCGCCGCTCGCCAGCATGGACACCATGCCTGGCCAATCCGGATTGAGGTTCGCCATCAGCAGGCAGGGCAGCTTCAGGAATTGCGCCGCCGCCACCGAGAAATTGGGGAACGAAAAAACGCCGTAGGAAAAGATAACGCCGTCCACGCCCTGTGAAACCATTTCGAGAGCCATGCTCTTTGCTGTCGAAACCGAATTCACCAGCGTGGAGGCGACGACGATGTCGAGGACGTCGAGAGCGCGGACCTCGGAAACGATGGAGTCAACCTGTTTCTGGACGATGTCCTTCAGCTGGTCGTGAACCGCCGGCTCCCCGTCGGAAAAGCCGATGATGCCGATTTTCGGCCTGCCGCCCATTGATTCCCCCATCCTTGATTTTCGCTAATGAAAGTGGCATTTCATCTGTGAATATAGAAGCGGGGTGAGTTCTGTCAATATGTTGCCGCCGGGCCGTCGGTCCGAACGGGTCGGCAACATTGTCGCACTAGGTTGTCGGTCCTGGAAACAACGCCTGACGGAAGGCCCGAATTGGCCCGCCACGAGGCGCTATTTCGGGGTATCATGCTCGATGCGACTCAATTCCGCCTCCGCAGTTGCAGCATCCGGCCGCGGGAACGGCTTGGGACCGGGTGCCGGGCGCAAGTGTCGATTGACATCGCCGGGCAAGGCGGCCGTCGATGGCGCAGGTTGAGCCGCACCCCGGCGATCAGCGCCCCGTTGCGGCGCGCCGATCCGGCGCTTAGGAGTTTCGATAAATGAACGTCAATATAGAAGGCACATCTGACGCTCCTGCATTGGATCGTGGACTAAGCGTACTTGAATACGTCATGGAAGCCAACCATCCCGTCAGCATGAAGGAAATATCCAAGAGGATGTCGATCCCTTCGGCCTCGGCGTTCCGCTTAATAAAGACGCTCGTGCAACGAGGGTATCTCGAGGAGATCAACCTTTCTCAGCAGTTTTACCTGCCTGGCAACAAGGTCTTCCAGATGGTTCAGTTCTATCAACTGAACCATTCCCTGCATTCGGTGGCGCGCATGCCGCTCCGGGACCTGGCGGAACGAACCGGCCAGACGGCGCAGCTCGCCATCCTGACAGGCACCTCGGTGATGTACATCGAGCAGGCGCTCCCGAAGGAGCCGGTGTCGATCGTCGCCCCGTTGCATAGCTTCCTTCCGATTAACGTCAGCGCCGCCGGAAAGATCCTCTGCTCTTATTTGACCGACGAGCAACTGAAGGCCTTCCTCGTATCGGACAACCTTCAGAAGAAGGCGAAGAACACCATTTCCGATCCCGACGCCCTGGTGGAGGCCATCGGTCTGTCGCGTAAGTACGGATACGCGATCGACATCGAGGAATTCGCCCGCGGCATCGGCTGCCTCGCCGGCGCCATCTGGGACAGTCACAACCATTGTATCGGCGCGCTGGGCGTCACCGGACACGTCGACCAGTATCAGAACAAGGCGACCCTCGATCACATCATCAAATCCGTGCTGGCGCTAGCCGAGGAGGTGTCGCGTCTGATGGGCTATGCCGGCTCCTATCCCCGTCCCTAGAGTGTCCGTTTTGGTCAAGCGGGTTTGAGCGTCCGAGGGCGATGCGCGACTCCGTCAGCGGCTTGCCGCGTTCGGCCGTCAGAAACTAGGCGATCGCCTCGGCGTTCTCGTCGATCAGGCCCGCGAGCTTTGTGCAGGAAGCCGGCGCGCTCCATCGGCGTCAGAGCGTTCCAGCCCGGTTGCGCCTTGCCGGCCGCTGCAACGGCGCCGTCGGCCTCTTCCAGCGAACTCGACGCGACGGCGTCGACACGGCGTCATTCTCCGGGTTGCGCGCTTCCCGCTGATCGCTGCTCGCCGACTCGACCTATTTTCCACCGCTGACAAGCTCGCTGGCGCCGACGCGGAAGTCTTCGATGGTTTGATCGGTCATGGCGACACGTCCCGTCTCATTTGATGATGCCGATCTTCTTGCGGTCGATGGTGACGAAAACAGACAAAATCAACACCAAACCTTTGACGATATTTTGGAAATAAGGGTCGAGGCCGCTGATGTTCATGCCGTTGGAAAGGATGGTGATGATGAGCGTGCCGAGAATCGTTCCCTGAATGCTGCCGACGCCGCCCGTGAGCGGCGTGCCGCCGACCACCACGGCCGCGATCGCATCGAGCTCGAGGCCTTCGCCGAGCTGGGCGGTGGCCGCCATCGCGCGCGCCGCTTGCAACAGTCCCGCCATGCCGCACAGAAGCCCGACGAGGCCGAAGACCGCGATCTTGACCCGCTGCACATTGATGCCGGTGAGAAAGGCGATGCGCTCGCCGCCGCCAATGGCGCGAACTTCGCGGCCGAACACCGTCAGGTTCAGCACGATGGCCGTGACGGCGATGAGGCCGACCGCGATCATCGCCGAGTGAGGGATGGAGAAGCTTCGGCCGGAATAGACGTCCAGGAAGGCGTCGTCCTCGATCGAGATGGGCGCGCCGCGCGTGAAATAGAGAACAATGCCGCGGTAGACCACCATCGTTCCCAAGGTGACGATGAACGACGGCACCTTGCCCTTGGCGACGACGACTCCGTTCACCAGACCGGACAGGAGACCCATGAGACAGGCCGGCGCGACAGCGAAAACACCGAGGCTCGCCGACGTCTGGGCGGCCACCAGCGCGGAGAGCGCGACGATCGCGCCGACCGACAGGTCGATCGAGCCGGCGATGATCACGAAAGTCATGCCCAGCGCCGAAACCAACAGCACCACCGCCTGCTGGGCGACAATCATCAGATTGTTGAACTGAAGGAACCTTGACGACGTAAGCGCGAAGGCCGCGGCCAGGACGGCGAGCAGCAGGATCGGAAAGAACCGCCTCGCCTCCTCGCGGCCGAACCGCCGGCCCCCCTGCTCAGAAGCAGGGGCTTGAACGTCCGCGGGCGTCATCGCAGGGTCCTCATGTCATGTGCCGTATGAGAGCGTCCTCGGAGGCGCTCGACGGGTCGTCGATCTCAGCGGCGACGACGCCCGCCCGCATCACCAGAATGCGGTCGGTCAGGCCGATGAGCTCGTTCAGGTCCTCGCTCACGACGAGCATGGCCAGCCCTTTCATAGCGGATTCGCGCAGCGAGCGATAGATTTCGAACCGCGCTCCCACGTCGACGCCGCGCGTCGGATTGTTGAGCAGCAGAATGCGCGGATTGGCGGCGAGGCACTTGCCCAGCACGAGCTTCTGAAGGTTGCCGCCGCTGAGCGAGCTCGTGGGGTCCTTGGCCGAGGAAGTCTTGATACGAAGGCGGCGAATCATCTCCGTCGCCAGCTCGAGAGCGCGGCGTCGGTCAAACCAAGGTCCTTGGCGCGGCGGCCGCGCCATGACGAGGTTGTCGAGGACGCTCGCGCCGGCGATGAGCCCTTCTGCGGCGCGATCGCCGGGCAGATAAGCGACGCCCTTGGCCCAGCTTTCCGACGGCGCGCGGGCGGCGCCCAACAGGGGGCCGATGCGTATCTCGCCGCCGCTCGGCCGCTCGACGCCCGCCACGATCTCGAGCAGCCGCTCGCCGCCCGCCCCCTTCAGGCCCGCGACGCCCACTATCTCGCCCTCGCGCAGGGTGAGCGACAGAGGAGCGAGGCGAGGGATCGCGGCGACATTTGTGAGCGTGAGAGCCGGAGGGCCGTCGAGCCTCTCGGCGCGCGGAGGGTACATGCCTTCCGACATGTCGCGACCGACCATTCGGCTCTGGATCTGTTCGCGATCCAATTCGCCGGCCTCGAAGTCGCCGACCTTGCGGCCGTCCTTGAGGATCGTGAGGCGGTCGGCGACGGCGCCCACTTCGGCGAGGTGATGCGACACGAAGGCGACGGTCAAGCCCTGAGCCTTCAGCGCCCGGAACGCGTTCAGCACCACCTCGACCTCGCGGTGATTGAGAAACGCGGTCGACTCGTCGAAGAAGACGGCCTGCGGCCGGGTGGACAGGGCGCGGGCGATTTCGATGCATTTCCATTGCCCAAGATCGAGCGAGGATAGCGGCCGCCGCACGGAAATGTTCGCTGAAAAACTGTCGAGCAACTCCTGCGCCTTGCCCGCAAGGGTCTTCTCGGTCAGCAGACCGCCGCGGCGGAAGCGACGGAGCTGCCCGGCGAAGACGTTCTCCGCCACCGTCAGGGACGGGTTGATCGTGATTTCCTGGAACACGAGGCCTATGCCGCACGAAATGGCCTCGTTGAGCGACTGCGGCGCGTAGGGCTCGCCGTCGATCGTGATGGCGCCAGCGTCCGGCCGTTCGGTGCCGCCGAGAATCTTGAGCAAGGTCGATTTGCCGGCGCCGTTCTCGCCGACCAGCGCGTGGATCGCGCCGCCTCGAAGTGTGATGGACACATCCGCAAGCGCCTTGGTGTTTCCGTAGGCGCGCGAAATGTTCGTTGCGACGATCTGCACTGCATAAACCTAAATCAACGCGATGGCGCTGCGCCCGCGGCCTGGCCGCGGGCGCAGAAACCGATGTTACTTGCTGTACTTCAGCTCGAAGGAGGCTGCCGGAGCGTCAGGCGTATAGAACCGGGAATGCGCCTTGAAATCATAGGGAGGCACGAGGCCCGGGAAGTCCGCCTCGAACTGCGCCACCTTGTTCTGGGTGAGGGGCAGCAGCTTCAGCTTGACGTTGGCCTGATCCTTCGGGACGGGAAAGCCCTTGAGGTCGTCGAAGAGCAGCACCTCCGCGAAGCCTCCCTGCAGCCAATGCCCGCCGATGTCGAACAGCAGATCGCCGTTCTTCACCGCTTGCACGTTCTCCTGGTTCAAGTCCATGGCGACGACGAGCACGTCCTTGCCCGGCTTCTTGCCCGCGTTCTTCAGCGCGGTCATCACGCCTGTCGCCGTGCCGCCGTTGGCCGCCCAGACGCCTTTGATGTCGGGATGTCCCTGATAGAGGGATTCGAACACCGTCTGCGACGTGTCGCGGACGAAGTTGCCGTCGACCTCTCCGGCCACCACGACTTCCGGATGCAGCTTTAGCGCGTCCTCAAGACCCTTGCGTCGGTCGATTGCAACCGTCGTGCCGGCGGTGCCATTGACCACGCCGATCACCTTCTTGCCATTGGCGTCCGGCGTCATAGCCGCAAACAGCGCCTCGGCCATCTGCTTGCCCGCGTCCTCGTCGCTCGGTCCGACGAAGGCCAGGTAGTTCGGGAAGCGGGACGACTGGGGCGGGAAGTCCGCATAGACGTCCGTGAGGATCACCGGGATGTTGGCGTCCTTCGCAAGGCTCAGGCCGCGCGCCGCGGTCGCCCAGTAGGGCACGAAGATGATGCCGTCGACTGGACGGGCGACGAGGTCCTCAAGGGACTTCACCATCTGATCCGACTTGTTGTCGGCGTTCAGCACGACGAGATCGACGCCTAGCGCAGAGGCCCCCTTCTTCATGAAGTCGACATAGTTGTTCCAGAATTGCGCGTCCAGCGTCGGCACGACAGCGCCGATCACCGGCTTGTCCTTGGACGCCATTGCGGGCGCCGCGCCCAGCAGGAGCGGGACCGCCAGGGCCGCGAGAGTGTTGCGAAGACATCTCGAAAACATAAAATCCTCCTCCTTCACCGGCTGCTGAAAGGCTGCAATCGGTCCGGCATGCCGATCCGCCTAAACTTGTGCGAACGCCGCGCCTCACCGCCGGTTCAGCGCGACGGCGAGAATGATGATGGCTCCCTTGACGACCTCCTGGATGCTGGTCGACAGGCCCATGACGAGAAGGTCGAAGCCCAAGATGCCGATGAAGATCGCGCCCGATCACCGAGCGGAGGATGTCGCCGACGGCCAGCAATACTGTTGCGCCCGTGCTCCCGTGGCGATTAAGGCCGACGTTGCTAGCGCAGTCAAAGCCGATAGCGAATCTGTAGAGCTTCATGGACAGGGTTTCTTCTACAAGTTTCTGCTATTAAAAACCCGCCGAACCTACGACCAGTGGAATCGCGCTCCGGTCAGGTGCCGTTTATCACTTTATTTCTTGCGCAATACGCCCCATTGCCGAAAATGGGCTGCCCCCGTCCTGTGGCGCATGCCGACCTTCTGATTTCATAGGTGATTATGTCTTTTCATATGTGAGAATAGAGGGTCTTTGGTCGGTTGTCAACTCTCTCGTGCGCGGCGGTGGGCCGCCGCGGCGCGGGAGGAGCGGATCTAGTGCGCGGTTCGGCGCGTGTCTTGATCGGAACCGGTCGGTCAGACCGTTCCGCCGGAAGGTGTCGGCGGCGGGGCGTTTGCTCCGGCCTAGTGTCCCATCCCACAAGGGACTTTAGGTAGACGCCGCGAGAGACGATGATGCATGAACTGAAGAGGAGCGCGGATCATGGCGCTTCGCCGCCGTCGGCGATGTGGCGCGCGAATGACCAGAGTCCGCCCGATGCAGACCATCCAAGCCGCGCGCCACGCATTAGCTTGCACCGCCAGCCGGCGAAACGAAACGCGCCCCTCAGATATCCAGCGCGCTCGCCTTCAGCACCGCCTCGGTGCGGTTGCGCACGTCGAGCAGGCGGAAGATCGCGGCGAGGTGGATCTTCACCGTGCCTTCGGAAATGTCGAGCGCGCGCGCGATCTCCTTGTTCGCCTGGCCCTTGCCGAGCAGGCGCAACACGTCGCATTGGCGCGGCGTCAGCATGGCGATGATGTTGGCGTCGAGGGAGGGCGAAGGATCGGGGGTCTTGACGGGGTCGGTCAACAGCAGCGTCGGCGCATAGATGCCGCCGCCGAGGACTTGCTGGAACGCGGCGACCATCGCCTCGGGCTCCAGCGATTTGGGGATATAGCCGAACGCGCCGGCGGCGAGCGCGTCGAGCACGTCCTGGCGCTGCTCCGAGCCGGACATGACGACGAATCTGAGCTGGGCGAACGCATGGCGCAGCTCGCGGATCGAAGCGCCGCCGTTCATGCCGGGCATGGCGAGGTCGACGACGGCCAGATCGACCGCCGCGTCCTCGTCGAGCAGCGCGCGCAACTCGGGCAGGCTCCCGGCCTCGCGCACTTCGGCCGGCCCGCAGCCGTCGCTGAGCAGCAACCGCAGGCCGGCGCGGAACAGGGCGTGATCGTCGGCGATGACGAACTGGCGAGGCATTTCCCTTCCATGACAATTCGCGCGCGGCTTGGCAAGCCGGCCCCTCCTCGCCAAAATTCCGGCGAGGCGGGCCGATTCGCCCCTCTTTGGGCCCGGCTACCGGATTCACACATCCCCTTTCGACATCTTCGAGGTCGGAAGCGCCGCATCGGAACGGCGCAGTCATCGCGCAGCGACCGCAGCGAAGCGGAGGAGCCGCGTAGCGGCTTGACGGCGACGGGCCGATGTGGCTCGCGCCAGCCGAAAGATGTGTGAATGTCGTAGGGGGGCCCAGCGAGGCCAAAAGCCGGGCCCCCGTCGGGGTCAGGCGCCGGCCTTGCTCGCCGCCCACGGCACGATGAAGGGCTCGCCGCGATGTTCGCCGCGCACGACGTCGACGCCGTAGGCGGCGCTGAGGACCGCGTCGGTGAGCGCCGAGGGCGGTCCGTCGGCGACGACGCGCCCGCCCGCGAGCACAATCAACCGATCGCAAAAGCGCACCGCCAGGGTCAGATCGTGCAAGACCGCGACCACCCCGGCGCCGCCTCTGGCGACCGAACGCAGCAGCGCCATCGCGCTGAGCTGGTGCAGCGGGTCGAGCGCCGCGACGGGCTCGTCGGCCAGAAGCATTTCCGCTTGAACCGCGAGCGCGCGCGCCAGCAGCACGCGCGCCCGTTCGCCGCCCGAGAGGGCGCCAAGCGTTCGCGCGCGCAAGTGCGCGACGTCCGCCGATCGAAGCGCGGCCTCGATCGCGGCGCGGTCGGCGGCGCTCGGCCCGGAGAAGACGCGCCGATGCGGCAGGCGGCCCAACGCCACGAGATGATCGACCCGCAGCGGCCAAGTGGCCTCGCCCCCTTGCGCGAGGAAGGCGACGCGCCGGGCGAGTTCCCCGCGCGCGAGTTCGTGCGCGCATCTGCCGTCGTAGCGCGCCTCGCCCGCCTGCAACGGCTGAAGATCGGCGAGGACGCGCATCAGCGTCGTCTTGCCGGCGCCGTTCGGTCCGATCAGGCCGACCATCTCGCCGGAGCGAACGGCGCAATCGACGCCCGTTAGCGCGCTGTAGCCGCCGAAGTGGACCGTGGCGTTGATCGCTTCGATGCGCATCAGGCCTCCCGCCGCAGGCGATCGATCAGCAAGACCAGGAACGGCGCGCCGATCAGCGCGGTCACCACCCCCAGTTTGAGTTCGGGATGGATCGGCAAGAGGCGCACCGCGATGTCGGCGACGAGCAGAGCGATCGCGCCGCCCAATCCGCTGACCAGCAGCAGTCGGCCCGGCCGATGGCCGACCAGCGGACGCAAGAGGTGCGGAACCACCAGGCCGACGAAACCGATGGCGCCGGTGACGGCGACCGCCCCGCCGACCGCCAGCGCCGATCCCGCCACCAGCGTCAGGCGCAGGCGCTTGAGGTCGAAGCCGAGGCTCATCGCGGTGTCCTCGCCCAGAGTCAGCGCGTCGAGCGCCGGCGCCGAGGACAGCAGCAGACCCCAGCCGACGAGCATCAGCGGCAGCGCCAGCCATAGCTGGGGCAGGCTACGATCGGCGAGCGAACCCATCAGCCAGAACATGATTTCGTAAGCGGCGTAGGGGTTGGGGGATAGATTGAGCGCGAGCGCGGTCAGCGCGCCGGCGAAGCTGTTGATCGTCACCCCCGCCAGGATCAGCGTCATCGTGCCGGCGCCTAGCCCGGCCAGAACATAGAGGGCGAGCGCGGCGAGAAGCGCGCCGGCGACGCCGCCGAGCGGCAGCGCAAGCGAAAAGGCGCCGGCGAGCCCGGAATAGAACACGACGACCGCGCCGAGCGCCGCGCCGCCCGAGACGCCGACGACGCCGGGATCGGCGAGCGGATTGCGCAGCAGCCCCTGCATCGCCGCGCCGGTCAGCCCGAGGCTGAAGCCGACGGCGCAGCCGAGCGCGGCGCGCGGCAGGCGCAGTTGAACGAGCACCAGCGCGGGCAGGCTGGGGCGGCCGTGCGCGATGTCGCCGAGCGCCGCGAGAACGTCGAGACGGACGTAGCCGACGAGGAGCGAGCCGAAGGTCGCCGCGAGCGCCAGGCCGCCGAGCGCGGCGGCGAGCGGCCAATAGGCCTCAGCGCGTGCGGGCGCGCCGCTCAATTGCGCCTCTCCCGCGTTTTGCCCTCTGCAGTCGCCTCGACGAGCCTCTCAACGGCGTCGACCAGCGCAGGGCCGGCGCAGGTCCACAGCCGCGAGGGCAGCGCGACGACTTTCAGGCGGCGCCCCAGCGCGGCGACGATCGGGTGGCTGAGCGCCTCGCCGGCCAGCGACGGCGCCGCGAAGCCTTCGCTGTCGAGGATCAGCGCGTCCGCGTCCAGCAGCGCCAGCCTTTCCAGCGGAATCTGCTGATAGGCGCCGATGTCGAGCTCGGCGGCGAGATTGGTCATTCCCGCGCGCCGCAGAATTTCGTCGACCAGCGATCCCGGCCCAACCGTAAAGCCGTTCGGCCTGAGGATGATCGCGCGCAGCGGCGGCCGGCTCGGATCGAGCGAAATCCTGGCCAAACGACGATCGATTTCCGCCGCCAGCGCCTCGCCTCGCTCCGGCTCGCCGAGGACGGCCGCGACCTCGCGAATCTGGCGCCGGACGCCGTCGAGGGTCTCGGGAACGGAGAATTCGACCACCGGCGCGCCGACCTCTTTGAGCAGCGCGACGGTCGAGCGCTCGGTGAACGGCCCGGCGAGCAGCAGGTCGGGATGGTAGGACAGCGCCTCCTCCGCCAGCCCGTGATTGACCGGCAGGCCCCTCGCCGCGTCCGCCATGTTGGCGTTAAGCGGATCCTGCGAAAGCCAGGTGACCGAGGCGATGGCGTCGCGGTCGGCCAGGCGCAGGACCAGTTCGTCCATGCACATGTTGATCGAAACGATGCGCCTGGGCTTTCCCGCCGCATCGGCCGCCGGCGCTGCGCCGGCGCCCGCCAGAGCGGCGATGAGCGCGAGCAGGCCGAGGCGGAGCAAGGCGAGCCCGCTGGGCGTCCTCGTCGTCACCAACTGTAGCTCACCCCCGCGTAATAGGAGCGCCCGGCCGTGCCGTAGTTATACACTTCCTCGTAGCGCGCGTCGGTGACGTTCTCGACGCGGCCGAACATGGCGAAATTGTCGTTGAACTTGTAACTGGCGAGCAAATCGAGCTTGGCGTACGGCGCGAGGTTCACGCTCGGGGTCGTGAGCCCATAGTCGAGGCGCGATCCGACCAGCGTCAGCCGCGATTCCAGCTCGAGCTTGGCGATTCCGTCGTAGATCAGCGACAGCGCGCCCTTGTTGCGCGGCCGCTGCAACAAGGGCGTATCCGTGTCGAGATCGCGCGCGTCGAGATAGGTGTAGCTCGCCCGAGCGCGCCACGCGTCGGGGACGAGGGTCGCGTCGGCCGAGAGTTCGACGCCCTTCGTCTCCGCGCGGCCGACGTTGTAATAGCAGCCGCCGAGGCTGTCCTGAGCCAATGTGCATGAAGGGACCTCGGCGAAATCGATCAAGTTGCGATAGCTCGTGTCGAAGGCGGTCGCCGACGCGGTGAAGCGCTCGCCGAATTTCTGGTCGATCCCGGCGTCGAAGCCAAAGCTCTGCTCCGGCGCCAAGGTCGGATCGCCGTATGGGCTGAAGCGCTGATAGAGCGTCGGAGCCTTGTCGCCGGTTCCCACGCTCGCACGCAGCTTGGTTCCCGTCTCGTCGATCCGATAAGCCGCCGTCGCACGATAGGTCTCGAAGGTCTGCCCGCCTTCGATCGCGTCGATCCGCCCGCCGAGCGTGAGGTCGAGGCGGTCGAACAACGTCAGGCGATGCTCGGCGAAGACCGAGTTCGTCGTCTGCTGCGCGCGGATCGGCGTGAACGACGCGTCCGGATTGGGGCTCTGCGAAGTGCTCGCGGTCTCGGTCTCGGTGCGCGCGCCGAGGGTCAGGCCGCCGAAGGCGCCGAGCTTGAGGTCGCCCTGATATTCCGCGCCGTACCGCGCGCCCTGGTAGCCCGAGCGGCAATTGAACACGGCGAACGTGACGTCGTCGTAGCAGGCCTCGGTTTCCCAGACGTTGCTGGTCGTGACGTTGCCGAAGACGGTGAGCTGGCTGTGCAGCAGGCCGCCGAACGAGTCGGCGCTGGCGCGCACGAAGCCGTCGGCGATCGTCGTCCGCGAGAAATTGTAATGGCTGAACACGTCGCCGGGCAGCATGGCGTAGGGGTTGTCGAACCGCAGCGCATTGCCGAACAGCGAGAAGGCGGCGTCGATCGTGACTTCGTCGGAGAGGCGATAGGAGAATCGGCCGCTCGCGCCCCCCTTGTCGGTCGGATCGTCGGCCGGCAAGGGCGGCAGGGGCGGCGTCGTGTAGGGGAACAATTGCGCCGGCGGCTGGTCGACGCGGTAGCCGTAGCGGGGAAAGCCGTCGCTGTGCAGCGCGCTGACGCCGAGCGAATAGGTCCAGAGGTCGTCGCCGCCCGACATGGTGGCTCGCGTCGAGATCGTGCCGTAGCTGCCCGCCTCCACCGTCACCGAGCGATGCGGCGTCTTGCCGCCCTTGCGGGTGATGATGTTGATGACGCCGCCCATCGCGTCCGATCCGTAGAGCGCCGATTGCGGCCCGCGCAGCACCTCGATGCGCTCGACGTCGACGGCGGAAAGATTGCCGAAATCGACCGAGCCGTCGGTCGAGGACGGATTGCCGATGCGCACGCCGTCGATCAGCACCAGCGTCTGGCCGGGGTCGGCGCCGCGCAGGCGCACTTCGGTCACGGCGCCGACGCCGCCCGCTTCGTCGACGTCGATTCCGGCGACGCCGCGCAGCACGTCGGCCAGGCCCTTCGATCCGAGTTTCTCGATTTCGGCGGCGGGGATGATCGTCACCGAGGCGCCGCTCTGGCCGATCGGCTCCTCGATCCGGTCGGCCGTCACCGTGATGTCAGGCAATTCGTCGGCGAGAGCGTAAGAAGCGCGCGCGCCGGACAGCGCGATAGCGACGAGGGCGGCCCGGCTGGCGGTCCGCAATGCGGCTTTGAACATGGTTCCTCCCCCCGTCCCTCCGACGGCGGCTCGAGTTGCACGATCAAAGGCCGGTCTCCTGGCTCGCGGGTTCTCGCCCCTCTCCTCCTTCCCAGGACGCTGACGTCCCAGTGGATAATTGGAGAGCGGCTCGCCGCTTACAGTTGCGGGGGCAGCCGCGGCCTTGGCCCGAACGGAAAGGTTCGAACCGCACCGCGTTCCCGTTTGACCCGGCTCGCGCCGGGTCGCCAATGACGTTTTACGAGTATGACGTTTTGTTGGCCCGCGCAAGCGTCGCAGGGGGTGGGGACCTCATGCGACGCTGTGGCGATCACGAGCAAAAGCGACGGAATCGACGCTAAAAAAGGCGCCGGCCAGGGTTTGACCGGCGCTTGTCGTCTTCAGGCGGCCCGACGGCCAAAAGTCCGAGAGTCGGAGGTCAGTCCGGGAAGCAGCGATCGTGGATCGCGCCAATATGATAGCCGGGCGGGCACGCGAATTCCGTGCCGCGATTAGGGCCGCCCGGACCTTCAAACGCGTGGCAATGTCCGTGCGGCCCGCGCCACATTCCCGCGCCGCAGTGTTCCGCGGCCTTCACGATCGCTGGATCGCCGCGGACGACCGGCGCCGACGTCATCGCCGCGTTGGCCGCCGAGGCAAGGCCAAAAGCCAAAGCGGCGCTCAAGACAAATGCCTTAATCCGCGGAATTCACGGCATCACTTCAGCCGCGGAGCCGCGCATTGCGGAGCGCGCCGGTCAGGGAGTTTGGCTCCGTGGCGGCGCGCGACGTTGACGCCAACGTGTCAATTGTGGACGCAGCGCCGAGCGAACCAATGAGCCCAGGTCGGGCAGGCTTCGTGAGTGCCGCGCATATTTCCGTACTGGTTGTGGAACCAATGGCAATGCCCGTACTCATCGCGCCACCGGTTCGCGCCGCAGTCTTCCGCGACCTTGACGATCGCCGGATCGGCGCCGGCGCCATCGCCGCGTTGGCCGCCGAGGCAAGACCAAAAGCCAAAGCCGCGCTCAAGACAAGTGCCCTAACCATGTTGTCCTCTCTTTCAATGTTTGTTGCCGTGCGGGTCCATTAGAATCTGATCCCGTACGGGCCGATTAAGCCGGTGAAACACTGAACGGCGCACGAACCACGCGCCGGCGGCGACATTGATGAAATCCGCTTGTCGGGATCGATGAAATCCGCTTGTCGGGATGACGGCGGCCGCGCGGGCGAGAAGCGCGGCGGGCTCGGCTTCGCCGCCTGCGCCTTCGCGCCGCAAGGGACGGCGCGGCCGGCCTGACCCGCGCGAGCATAGGCGCCGCAACCGGCGGCGGCCTATTTACCTTTACGGCAGGCGCGCCGCAATTGCGCAATCTTCCCGCCATAATTAAGTAGTATGGTTAAAAAAGTGTTAATCTGCGTATTTTGACTAGAATGCGCGCCGCATTGCTTCGGCGGGGGCAGATTGACATTTGTCGGCGCAAGATGTATACAATAATTTAACTTATTTTTTATCTGCCAACAATAGAAGGGCAGAGCGACTCGGGGAGGAGAATCGTCAACATCCGCGGCCCATCCGAGCGTCGGAGGGCAGCGACGGGTTCGGCGGCGTTGCAGCGAGTGTGGCGCGCGGCCCCAATCGGCAGTCAGTCTCTTCAAGCGATCGGCGTCGCCACTGCAACCGCCCCTGGGGCGACGAATAGCGCGCGAGTGAAGACGGGAGCGAGGCCATGATGGACCAGATTTTGGAGCAAGCCGTGCTGGGCGCGCTTGCTTTCGAGCCTTCGATCGACGTCTCGCGCGTCCTGGCGACGGTGCGGGACGGCGTGGCGACCCTGATCGGCGATGTCGATACGCAAGCGCAGAAGTTGATGGTCAAGTACAAGGTCGAAGGCGTGCCCGGCATCAGAAGGGTGGTCGACGAACTCGAAGTTTGCGCGGCCGAGAAATCCAGGCGAGGATTCGAAGACGTCGCCGCCGAGGTTCTGAACGCCCTCTACTGGGATCTCGCCGTGCCGTCCGATCGGGTCAGCGCCAAATGCGAGCGCGGCTGGGTCACCCTGACGGGCGAAGTCGACCGGCCTTATCAAAAGAGTTCGGCCGAGGCGGACGTCCGCAAGGTCCGCGGCGTCGTCGGCGTGACCAACCAGATTAGGGTCGGTTCGACGGTGAAAATCGACACGCCCCGTCGCGGCGACGCGGCGACGCCGAGCGTCCCCATCGGGGCGATCGTCGGCAATCGCAAGACCGCCGCCGGCGGGCAGGCGCCGCTAGCGTAAGAGCGCGGCGCGCGTTTTTTCTGGCGTTGAGCAGCGTCCGTTTGTCCCCCGCGGCGGCATTCGCCGGCGGGTCGTTTCGATTCGAACGGAACGGCAGGCGAAAATTTATGGACCGCGCTGCGATCGCCCACGAGGGGGCAAAGCGCGTTGCGAAGGAACCGCAGCGCCCGGACGCATATGGAGCCGAGATATCGAGCCGGCGGATTCTGTTCGCGACGCCCGAGATTTCGGACTTCGTCAAGGTCGGCGGATTGGGCGTGGTGTCGGCGGCGCTGCCGCGCGCGTTGAGGCGCTTCGCCGACGTCCGCGTCCTCATCCCCGGCTACCGCGAAGTCGTCGAGGGACGATTCCCGCTCGAACGCGTCGGGGAACTGCCGGGCCTGGCGGACATCCCCTCTTGCGAATTGGGGCGATTGACCGCCCGGGACGGCCTGACCGTCTACGCTCTCCTGCGCCCGGAGCTTTTCGCCCGCGCGGGAACCCCTTATGCGGATAGCGAGGGAAGGCCGTGGGCCGACGCCGATCTGCGCTTCGCGCGGCTGTCGCTCGCCGCCGCCCAAATGGCCCGCGGGGCTGGGCGACCCCTCGTGGACGCCCGCCGTGCTGCATCTCAACGATTGGCCGACGGCGATGGCGGCCGGCTATCTCGAATGGCTGGGCATCCGAGCGCCCTCGGTGATGACGATCCACAATCTGGCCTTTCAGGGGCTGTTCCCGCGCGACAGGCTCGCCGGCCTCGGCGTCCCCGAGGCCGCGTTCTCCCTGAACGGGATCGAGTTCCACGGCCAGCTCTCTTATCTGAAGGCGGGCGTCTACTACGCCTCTCACGTCACCACCGTCAGCGAGACCTATGCGCGGGAAATCACCCGCTCCGAATACGGCTGCGGGCTGCACGGCCTGCTGGAGGGCCGCGCGCGCGAGGGAAAACTGACGGGCATCCTCAACGGCATCGAAGACGATTGGGAACTCGCGACGGGCGACGCCGTCCGGGCCCCGGTCGACCGGGAGGCGTGGAAGGGAGCGAACGCCGAGGCGGTGCGCAAGTCGTTTGGACTGGCGGTCAGCAAGGGTCCGCTGTTTGCGATCATCTCCCGGCTCGTTCATCAGAAGGGCGTCGACCTTTCGATCGAGGCCGCCGACGAAATCATCGCCGCCGGCGGGCAGATCATCGCCACCGGCAGCGGCGAGAAGCGCTTCGAGGACGCGATCCTGGACCTCGGCCGGCGCCATCCCGGCGCGGTCGGCGTCAACATCGGTTTCGACGACGGCGAGGCGCGGCGCATCTTCGCCGGCAGCGATTTTCTTCTGATGCCGTCGCGGTTCGAACCCTGCGGCCTCACGCAAATGTACGCGCAAAAGAGCGGCTCGTTGCCGATCGCGCATCGCACCGGGGGATTGGCCGACACGATCGAGGACGGAAAGACCGGTTTCCTCTTCAACAACGCGGACAGCGCCGACGCGCTGACGCGCGCGGTGCGACGCGCCACCGCGGCGTTCGCCTCGCGGGGCCGCCTCGACGCGATGCGGCGGCGGGCGATGTCGCGGGATTTCGCCTGGACGCGCCCGGCCGGCCGTTACGGCGCGGTCTATCAGTCGCTCGCCTGAGCGGACCGACCGCGCCGGGGGCGGGCGAACGCGCGGCCGGCGGGAAGCGCCTGCAATTGCGCCTCGACAGCGCGCCCCGAATCCTGCCAAACCTCGCCCCATGGCCAAACTGCGCTCTTCCTACGTCTGCCAGAATTGCGGCGCGATCACTCAGCGCTGGCAGGGCAAATGCGATTCCTGCGGCGAGTGGAACACCATCATCGAGGAGGCGGCGGCGCTGGGCGTCGGCGCGGCGGCGACGCGGCGCGGCGGCGCCGGGCGCCCCTTCGCCCTGGAAGACCTCAGCGGCGATTCCAAGCCGCAGCCGCGCGTCGTCACCGGCCTCGGCGAGCTCGACCGCGTCGCCGGCGGCGGCTTCGTGACCGGTTCGGCGACCTTGATCGGCGGCGAGCCGGGCATCGGCAAGTCGACGCTGCTGATTCAGGCCTGCGCCGCGCTGGCGCGGCGCGGCGGGCGCGTCATCTATGTCTCGGGCGAAGAGTCGACCGAGCAGGTGCGCCTTCGCGCCTCGCGCCTTGGCCTGGCCGACGCGCCGGTGCAATTGGCCGCCCAGACCCTGGTCGAAGACATCGTCGCCACTCTCGCCTCGGGCGACGCGCCGAAATTCGTCGTCATCGATTCGATTCAGACCATGTGGAGCGATTCGATCGAGTCGGCGCCCGGCACGGTGAGCCAGGTTCGCGCCACGGCGCAGGCGCTCATCCGTTTCGCCAAGACCAGCGGCGCGGCGGTGATCCTGGTCGGCCACGTCACCAAGGACGGGCAGATCGCCGGTCCGCGCGTCGTCGAGCACATGGTCGACGCGGTGTTGTCCTTCGAGGGCGAAGGCGCGCACGCCTTCCGCCTGCTGCGCGCCTCCAAGAACCGCTTCGGCGCCACCGACGAGATCGGCGTGTTCGAAATGACGGGCAATGGCCTCGTCGAGGTCGCCAACCCCAGCGCGCTGTTCCTCGCCGGGCGCGACGGCGCGGCGCCGGGCGCGGCGGTGTTCGCCGGGGTCGAGGGCGCGCGGCCGTTGCTGGTGGAAATCCAGGCGCTGGCGGCGCCCTCGACGCTCGGCACGCCGCGCCGCGCGGTGGTCGGCTGGGAGCCGAACCGGCTGGCGATGGTCCTGGCGGTGCTGGAGGCTCACGGCGGCCTGAAGCTCGGCCAATACGACGTCTATCTCAATGTCGCGGGCGGCCTCAGGATCGCCGAGCCGGCCGCCGATCTGGCGGCGGCGGCGGCGCTCGTCTCCTCGCTCGTCGGCGTCAGCCTGCCGCACGACGCCGTCTATTTCGGCGAGATCGCGCTTTCGGGCGCGGTGCGCGCGGTCAGCCACAGCGCGCTGCGCCTCAAGGAAGCCGCCAAGCTTGGCTTCTCCCGAGCGGTCGGGCCGCCCGCGTCCCGTAAGGACGGCGAAGGCGCGCGCCTGGTCAGGACCCCCATCGCCTCGGTCGCCGCTCTGGTGGCCGAGATCGCGGCGGCGGGCGTGGCGACAAAGACCGCGAAGGCGAGGTGACGAGGCGACGCGGCTTGGCTATAAGGCGCGGCGACGATGCGACGCGCGCCCGACGGGCGAGCCTTATGGTTTTTTCCGCGCGGGTGCGAGGCTTGGCGCCATGCCTTCTTATCTTGATCTTGGAATTCTCGGCATCATTCTCGTTTCGGCGTTGTTGTCGATGATGCGAGGCTTCACCCGCGAGGTGCTGGCGATCGGCTCCTGGGCCGCGGCGGCGGCGGCGGCCTATTATTTCTATCCGGTCGTCCTGCCCTACGCCGCGCCCTATGTTCACAAGGAAATCGTCGCACAGGCGATTTCGGCGGCGGTGGTGTTCTTCGTCACGCTGATCGTGGTTTCTTTGTTCACGGTTCGCCTCTCCGACGCGATTCTCGACAGCAAGATCGGCGCGCTCGACCGTTCGCTCGGGTTCCTGTTCGGCACGGCGCGCGGTTTCCTCCTCGGGGTCGTCGCCTTCTCGATCTTCAATTGGCTGGTGGCGGAAAAGCAGCAGCCGGAATGGGTGCAGACGGCGAAAACGCGCCCTGCGCTGGTCGACACCGCGAACTGGATCATCGCGATGCTGCCCGATGACGCCGCCGCGACGATCGAGGGCTGGATCAAGGCGAAGAACGCCAACGCCGCCGCCGAGGAGCCGTCGGACGAAAACGGCGCCGCCGCCGCGGCGCCAACCCCCTCGCCCGCCGCCCCCTCGCCCGCGCCCGCCCCAGCCAAGAAGACGGACGCCCCCACCCCCGCTTCCGGGGCTTCGAGCGCCGACAAACAAAAGCTCGACTCGCTGATCAACAAGGGCGTGCCGATGCCGGCGCCGGCGGCGCCCGCGATCGTGCCGACGCCCCTCAGACACTGAACCCCGATGGACAAAAGCCGCGGAATTCCCACAGCCGACCCAAGCAAGATCGCGATTTCGCCTCCCGGCGCCAGCCAAGACCCTCCGGCCGAGCGCGCCGAATTCGATCTCGACGACGACCGGCTGCGCGAGGAGTGCGGCGTGTTCGGCATCTTCGGACACCCCGACGCGGCCGCGATCGTCGCGCTGGGGCTCCACGCCCTGCAACATCGCGGACAGGAGGCGGCGGGCATCGTCGCCTTCGACGGCGCGCGATTCCATTCGGAGCGTCGGCAGGGCCTGGTCGGCGACCACTTCTCCAGCGCCGCGACGATCGAGCGCCTGCCGGGCTCCACGGCGATCGGCCACGTCCGTTATTCCACCACCGGCGAAACCATCCTGCGCAACGTCCAACCGCTGTTCGCCGAACTCGACGCCGGCGGCCTCGCGGTCGCCCACAACGGCAATCTCACCAATGGTCTGACGCTTCGGCGCGAACTGATCCGCGCCGGCGCGATCTGCCAATCGACCTCGGACACCGAGGTCGTGTTGCTGCTCTCGGCGCGCTCGCGCCGGCCGCGCATCGTCGAACGCTTCGTCGAGGCGCTGGGACAGATCGAGGGAGCGTATGCGTTGGTCGCCCTGACCAACAACAAGCTGATCGGGGCGCGCGACCCGCTCGGCATCCGTCCCCTGGTGCTCGGCGAACTCGAGGGCTGCCCGATCCTGTGCTCGGAGACCTGCGCGCTCGACATCATCGGCGCCAAATTCGTCCGCGACGTCGACAACGGCGAAGTCGTCGTCATCACCAGCGACGGCGTCGAGAGCCTCAGGCCATTCCCGCGGCAGAGAATGCGGCCGTGCATCTTCGAATATGTCTATTTCGCGCGGCCCGACTCGATCGTGCACGGACGATCGGTCTACGTCATGCGCAAGGCGATGGGCGCCGAGCTCGCGCGCGAGGCGCCGGCGGAGGCCGACGTCGTCGTGCCGGTGCCGGACTCCGGCGTGCCGGCCTCGCTCGGTTATTCCGCAGCCTGCGGCATTCCCTTCGAACTCGGCATCATCCGCAATCATTATGTCGGACGCACCTTCATCCAGCCGACCGAAGCGATCCGCGCATTGGGCGTTCGCCTCAAACACAACGCCAATCGCGCGGTGGTCGCCGGAAAACGCATCGTGCTGATTGACGATTCGATCGTGCGCGGCACGACGAGCGTGAAAATCGTCCGCATGATGCGCGAAGCAGGCGCCCGCGAGGTGCATTTGCGCATTTCCTCGCCGCCGATCGCCTATCCCGACTTCTACGGCATCGACACCCCCGAGCGCGACAAGCTGCTGGCGGCGCGCATGGATCTCGAATCGATGCGCCGCTTCATAGGCGCGGACAGCCTCGCCTTCCTTTCCGTCGACGGCATCTACCGCGCCATGGGCTACGAGCGTCGCGACGATCGGCGCCCGCAATTCACCGACCATTGCTTCACCGGCGATTACCCCACGCGGCTGACCGATCAGGACGGCGAGCCCGACAAGCTGCAGATGTCGCTGCTCGCCGAAGTCGGCTGAACGCGAATCCGAAACGATTCTCCGGCGTCGTCACGAAACTGTCATGCGCCTTGGCGATAGAAGCCGGGCCATTCCGCTGCTGGGGAGCGTTCACGCCATGACAGTCACAGCTATCGCCGAAGCGCCGCCGTCGGCGCCGGCGCGCGTCCATCTGGATCAGCCCATCGACATACGGGCCGTGTTGATCTTCCTCGCCGTCATCGCCGGCGCGCTGTTCTTCATGGCCTATTCGATCTATTCGGACGTCTCCGGCGCCGGCGGCGGCCCGACGACGATCGTCCCCTTCCTCCTGCTCGGCCTGGCGATGCTGATCGCGCTCGGCTTCGAGTTCGTCAACGCCTTCCACGACACCGCCAACGCCGTGGCGACCGTGATCTACACCCACGCGCTGAGGCCCCAGTTCGCGGTGGTCTGGTCGGGCTGTTTCAACCTGCTCGGCGTCTTGACCTCGACCGGCGCGGTGGCGTTCGGCATCGTCTCGCTGCTGCCGGTCGAACTGATCCTGCAGGTCGGCTCCAGCGCCGGCTACGCGATGGTGTTCGCGCTGCTGATCTCGGCGATCATGTGGAACCTCGGCACCTGGTGGCTCGGACTGCCGGCCTCGAGCTCGCACACCTTGATCGGCTCGATCGTCGGCGTCGGCGTCGCCAATGCGATGTTGCGCGGCCAGGACGGCACCGCCGGCGTCGACTGGAGCCA
>Ga0326727_10006297_pt1 | contig 32716 bp, 30 predicted proteins | sample MB2enrmetagenome_FD_207643 | JGI IMG/M metagenome (GOLD analysis project Ga0326727, IMG submission 207643) | Lab enriched peat soil microbial communities from McLean, Ithaca, NY, United States - MB29MY | ecosystem: Environmental > Terrestrial > Soil > Wetlands > Peat | place: USA: New York...
CCGTCGGCCCGAGCCACGCCCAACGAACGAAAGCCGCGCCCGGCGAATTCGTTGACCGCTTTCTCGACAGCGGACTTCACTTGCCCGGCATTGGTTGACAATGCCAATATCACCTGCGGCGCGCCTTTGGTCGCTTTGAATGTCTTTCCATCCTTACCCTTGACAGTGGCCTCGGTGCGTTTATGCACCGGGTCGAACGGCTGGAAATGAACCACCTCATAAGCCTTCAAGGCCTCTTTGTCTTTCAGTCCGCCCAACACGGCCAGATCAATGGTGTCGTTATTGTCCGCCCGCGACGCCAGAGCGCCATTAAGGATCACTTGATCGGCGGGGACATTGTTCACGCTGAATGGATCACCCAGCGTCAGCTTGTTCTGTGTCAGGGTGCCGGTCTTGTCCGCGCAGAGCACGTCCACGCCCGCCAACTCCTCGATGGCTACGAGCTTGCTTACAATGGCCTGTTTCCTGGCGAGCAGGCGCGCGCCGACCGCCATGGTCACCGACAACACCGTGGGCATCGCCACGGGAATCGCGGCCACCGTCAGCACCAACGCGAACTGCAAGGTAGTAAGGATCGGGTCGCCGCGGACGATCGCGAAGGTGATGATCACTGCCACCAACGCCACGGCGAGGATGATCAGGTAATTGCCGATCTTTAAAACCGCCTTCTGAAAGTGGCTTGCGGTGTGCGCCTCCTGCACCAGTTGCGCCGTCTTGCCGAAGTAGGTTTTCTCGCCGGTGGCATAGACCATGGCGCCAATTTCGCCCTGGCGGATGATCGAACCGGAAAACACGGCGTCGCCCGGTTTGCGCTCGGCAGGCAATGATTCTCCCGTCAACGCGGATTGATCCACCTCCACCGGGTCGCCTTCCAGCAGGCGCGCATCCGCCGGCACAATGTCGCCCAGGCGCATACGGATCACGTCCCCCGGCACCAATTCGCGAGAAGCCGGGTTGATCCACTTCCCATCCCGTTTCACCCGGGCCTTGATGGCCAGCTTGGCCTTGAGGGCGGCGATGGCATTGCCCGCTTCGCGTTCCTCCCAGAATCCGACCACGGCGTTGGCCAGCAGCAAGAGGAGGATGATGAAAAAATCCGGCCAGTGCCCGACCACTCCCGATAGAATGACCGCCACTTCAATCATCCATGGGATGGGACCCCAAAAATAGGAAAGGAATTTGAGAAAGAGATTTGCTTTCTTTTCCGTCAGCTCGTTTGGACCATATTGGGTCAGCCGTTTCTGCGCTTCAGCCTGGGTGAGGCCATCCGGCGACGACCCCAATTTTCTCTCCACTTCCGCCAGTGGCAGGGTTTTCAAATCGTCCCTGCCATCGGGCTTGGCATCAGGATTCGATCCCGGCTTTGATTCAGGCTCGTTTTGGGTAGCTTGTTTTGTTTCCTTCACAATAAGTCTTCGGTCGTGTTTTCATCGTGTTGGTCGCGACCGGAGCCGCTACGCTTCGCCCAGCCACTTCCGCGCCTCAGCCGCGTCAGCGTGATGGAAGTAACGGATCGTCGCTTTTGTGAACGGCTTGCAGAACGTCGCCATACCCTGCTGCCACTTCTTGTCCCCGACCATCGCGAGCCGTTCGATGTCGGCGAAGTGTTTAATGTCGAACTTGATGTCTTCCCACAGCGCGCCACCGTCCCAGCCGTGGAAATCGGCCATATCGAACAGCACCCGCAACTTCCCCTGCCGCCGGACGAGGCGCTCGAACTCTGGCACAAAGTGCTCGTAATCCGTCTTCACCACCTTTCCACTGACGTGAACGACGAGAATCTGCCCGCCGTTTTCTTCATTGAGTTGAATTGGCATTTTGGCCTCCTTTGATTTGATTCAGATTGAGAGCGGACTGTTCAATATTCGGCCGCTCTTTGCGTTTGACCGCTTCTCCGGGGCGCATCCGGAAATGCTTTGAATTGATTCTCATACTCCAAAACCGGTTGCCGGATGGCGCGAGCAAAGGAAAATGCGGGCGCCTAGGGAAGTCTTGCTTTGAATCTGATATTCACGGCGTTCAAACGGGCCGGGGCCAGTCCACCGGATTTGCCGCCCGACGGGAACGCAAAAGCACTTTTTCTAAACGGCGCTTCATCGGTTGATCGCGGCCTCTCTGGAGGCTTGACGCATTTGATCATGCTCCGCTCCTTCCATGCCTTCCTCGACCAATCTCTCATTGTCGCTCCGCCCCTCCTCGTCCTCATCGGCGCTGGGGGCTTCCCGTGCTTTGTGTCCGGACGAGCCGGGCACCGGGTCCCAGCGTTCAGCTTCGGGCGCTGATTCCAGCGCCGCCTGTCTCGGGTCCACGTCCGTTTCCCCGGTCAATTCCCGTTGGGCCTGGTCCCAATCAGACTTGGACGTCTCCTGCGCGGGACGGCCGTTGATGACGGCGAGTTCAACGGCGCGCGCTCGCACCATCGCGCGCGTCACGGTGCCAATGCCGGCGGAATTTTCGGTCAAGAGACCTTGCTTGAGAGGATTGTCATTCATGGGCCAATTTTACGTCTTGTTGTGAAATCCGTGAAGCCGGGTGAGGTTGCGTTCCGCGATCAGTTGCGCCTCGGCCGCCAGCCAATGCTGGACGTCGCGCCCTTGCGGCGAACCCTCGTTCTCATAGGTGAAGTAGGCTTTCCTGGCTACTTCGTCCGCGGACGGCGCGAAATCGTCTTCTGCTCGCTGCAAGTTGACGGCTGCGGCTGGCGGCGGCGCGCCGGCCGGATGCTGGTTTTGGTTTTGTGAGAATCTGTTGTGCTTATTGTGTTTCATAAAATGGGAATGGGACGGGTGGCGCCAATCGGCCGCGTGACCGGAGCCAGATTAGATTCAGGACTCTTCTCGACCGCTTCCTTGGTCATATTCGCGAACACCGTGGACTCCTCGTAACTGATCCGATCCACTACGCCCACGGATATTGGCACTTCCTGGCCGGAAAACCGGTGGCCAACCTTGATAACCAGTTGACAAATCGCCCAGCTCTGGCTGTCCATCATAAAATCACAGACATGGCCGGCGATCCCATCGCTCGCCTGGAGGTGGTAGCCGTTGACGGATTGCGTGCTGCGCAAATGCGCGTCGCGACGTTTGGGTTGCGGACCGCTTTCGGCGGCTGCCTTGCCCGGAACGTGGTTTGGCGGCAGTCCCGGAACCGGAAAGCCGCTCATGCCCCACAACCCGTCGCCCTGCCAGTAGTAGGGCCAGCCGTAATACCGGTAATACTCCTCCTCGTATTGGCGCGAAAGCGGCTTGTGCAAATCAATCGAAGGGCTGCCTTCGATCTGTTTCCGTGTCAGATTCACCACAAGGTCTTTTCCAACCTCACGGAGACTGCTCCCGAAAGCATGGGGCGAGAGGAGTACCTGCCTCCCCGGCAGCCAGGAACCCGTGTCGGCGACCAGATACCGAACCGCCCAGTTCTGGTCATCAAAATAGAAATCGTTGATATGGCCGATTTCGCCATCCAACGCTCCGAGTTTGTCCCGGCATAGATGTTTAAGGCTTAGTAGCATAATTTTGTCTTTCGGTTAAATGGCGCGGGCGGCCTCCGGCGACGATGAGCCGCCAGTCATTCCCGCCCCCCATCGCCAACCCTGGCTGGCGATGCAGTCCAACCCTTCCGGTTCAAACCCTCCCCAGCACGACCAGAACAATCAGAATGGCCAAAACCAGGCCCACTCCGCCACTGGGGTAATAACCCCAATCCCGGCTATGCGGCCACCTGGGGAGCGCGCCCAGCAACATGAGAATGAGCAAAACAATGAGAATAGTTCCTAACATAAAGTTCCTATCAATGTGCGAATGAGATTCGCTTGTCTTTCATGGAAGCAGAGTAATCCAACGGCAGGCGGTTGCTATGGGGTGTTACCCTACCAAGCTGTCTGCCTTGCCCTTGAACGCGGTGATCCTGCGAAACCGTCTCCCAAGACGGGAATTACTTGACTTCACTCCATCGCGGCCAGCAAGTCGTCCAAGGAAACGGTGGCGAAGCTGGTGGCGTAGTCGCTCAGGGCGTAAGGGATGATGAGTTCCCGTTGCTGCAACAACGCGCCGCAGGTGTAAACGACGTTGGGGACGTAGCCATCGCGCTCGGTTTCGTTCGGACAAAGCAGAGGTTCGCGCAGGCGGCGGAGGACGCGGGCCGGATTATTCAAGTCGAGCAGGAATGCGCCCAGACAGTACTTGCGCATGGCGCCGACGCCGTGGCTCAACACCAGCCAGCCGGCCTCGGTTTCAATCGGCGAACCGCAGTTGCCCAGCTTGATGAATTCCCAGGGCTGGGCCGGAGAGAGCAGCATTTTCGGCTCGGCCCAAAAATGGATGTTGTCGGAGAACATGATCAGAATGTTCTCGTCGTCCTGGCGCGAGAGCATGACGTACTGGCCGTTGATCTTGCGGGGGAACAGCGCCATGCCCTTGTTCCGGACGGCGGGGCCGTTGAGCGTGCTGAATTTGAAATGGACGAAGTCCGGCGTTTGCAGCAACTGGGGCAGGACGATTTTTCCGTCGTAAGCGGTGTAGGTCGCATAGTAGGTGAATTGTTGGTCGTCCTGCTGGAAGCGGACGAAACGCGCGTCCTCGATGCCGTTGCTTTGGCTGGGCGCCGACGGGAAGAGGACGCGCTGCGAAAGGCGGCTGGCCGGCGGGAAGTTCACTTCGTAATTGGACTCCGCCAGCAACAGGATGCCGCGCGCGGCCCGGGCCGCCGTGGCGTCCGGGGTGTCGTCCGTCAGGCCCGAGGCCATGAGAACGGCGTGCAGTTCAGTCAGGGTGAAATCGTCGTGCAGTTGGGCGAGGACGCGTCCGCAAAAGTCATTTTGGACGCCCGCCTCCATGAGCTTGTGCGCAAACAGTCCTTTCACGTAAGCGGCATTGGGCACGCGTTCCGGCTCCATCACAAACGGCCCGGGGGGCACAAGGTTGATGCGATGATGCGCGCTCACGTGGCCGGCGCGGAAGGTGATGGACGAAATATGTCCTTCGCCCGTGGCGCGCAAACTCAGGATGAAACGCAACGCGCCCTGGGGCAGGCCGGTTTGATCGGGATGCGGCACGATGGAGGGATTGAACAGCGCGGCGGACTCCGGCGAATACTCGTGGGTGAAGTAAGCCCCGATGAGCATTTGCCGCTGGGGCGACGGTTGGGCGGCGGGGTCGAGATGGATTTTCACCTGCGCGAAACGCGCGTGGAGAATTTCCTCAACGCCCTCGTGCCGGTCGGCAAATTCGCCGAGCGTCCGGCTCACCAGCCTGACGACTTCCTCTTCCGGCAGCGCCATCACCCGGGCGATAATTCGCCGTGCTATGTTATCGGAGGTGGGGCAAAAGGGGCGCAGGAGCACGCGTGAGCGGTCGGGAGTGAGAGTTGGCCCGATTCGTTTGGCGTGAAGAGGAGGCGGATGCCGGAAAGTCATATTTTTTGCGGGAAGGGTAAAATTGAGGCCGTCATTTTCCGGAAGGCCCGTCAAAACTGACGAGTGAATTTTGCAGGGCCTGCATTTCGGCCAGCGAGAGCAGGAAGGCCAGGGTGGATTCGGCTCCTTGATTCTGGCTGACCCGGTCCACGTGCAAGCCATCGCGGCAGCCGCCGGTGGTTGGATCATAGACCACCAGACCCAGATCGTTTCGACCGAGGAACCATTCAAAGGCGCGGCGGGCTTCGCCAACCCAGAAGAAATCACTGGTGGCGCGATAGGCCTCGATGCAGGCGGAAACCGTTGCCTGGGCTTCAATGGGTTGCTGGTCGAAATTCGCGCGTTCCTTCCCGCGCGGGAAAAACCCATTCGAGCCGATGGGGCGAAAGGAGCCTGCCTCCGAAGTCTGGACCTTGACCAGCCAGCGCAAGGTGGCCAGGCCGAGTTCCAGCATCTTGGCGTTGTTCATGCAGCGGCCATTGAGAAGCATCGCTTGCGGCAGTTTGGCGTTGGCATAGGAAACCACTTCTTCAAACCAGTGCCACCCGTCGCCGGCGGCGTCGGCGTAGCGTTGCATCAGTTTCGCGGTGAGGGAATCCCGGATTTGGTTCGCGCGACGGTCGCCGCTGAACCGCCGCAGGTACTCGTCAATGCCGATGAGCGTGAACGCCCATGCCCGTGGCGAGGCGAACCCGGCCGCCACCGGCAACGCCTGCTCAAAGAGCTGCGCCGCGAGCATCTGAAAACTGCCGCGTCCCGCCTGTGAGACGCACAACCCCAGCGCCCAGAGCGCGTGCCCCTGGCAATCCTCCGAGCCGACGTCCTCCAGCCAGCGGCGCTCGAAGCTCATGAAATTCCGAAAGCGCCCGCGGCCGCGGTCAAAGGCGTGATTGAGAAAGGCGGCGTAGGTGGCGGCGTGGGCGGCAAGTTGCGCGGAACCGCGCCCCAATTGTTCCAGCATCAAGGCCAGCACCAGGGCGCGCGCGTTGTCGTCCGTGCAATAACCCTCGGCAAAATTCGGCACGGTGAAACTCGCGTGTTGAAAAATGCCGGTCGAATCGCTCATGCGAAAGAGATGATCCAGCCTTAACTCCGGCAGTTGTCCGGGCTGCTCGTCCAGCGTCCTGATCGGCGAAGATTTTCTGCCGACAAAACTATGGTCGTGCCGCGCCTGCTCGAAGGACTGGGCGTAGAGGCGCGCCACGCGGCTCCACACCATTTCGCGCCCGATCTTGTAGGCGTTTTTGCGCATGGCGTGGCGCAGCGGCTCATCCCGCAGCAACGCGATGGCGGCGGCCGCGATGGACGCCGCATCGCGGAACGGCACCAGTTTGCCGCGCCCCCCGGCCAGCAATTCCGCGGCGTGCCAGTAGGGTGTGGAGACGACGGCATTGCCGTTGCCAAACGCATAGGCCAGCGTGCCCGAGGTGATTTGCGCCTCGGTCAGATACGGCGTCAGATAAATGTCCGCCGCGCCAATGAACCGCATCAACTCTTCCAACTCCACGAAACGATTGAAGAACACGACATGCTTCTGCACGCCAAGGTCTTTGGCCAGCCGCTCCAATCCCAGGCGGTAGGCTTCCCCTTCGTCCCGCAACAGATTCGGATGCGTCTGGCCAAGCACGATATAAACGGTGTTGGGAAATTCCCGGTTGATTTCCGGCAGGGCGCGCAGCGCAAACTCGACTCCCTTGTTGGGCGACAACAACCCAAAGGTCAGCAGGACCTGTTTGCCCGCCACTCCGAACTCGTCCTTGAAATAATTTGGATCCGCGAACGGCATGTCGGGAATGCCGTGCGGGATGAGATCAATCTTCGCCGCCGGCGCATGATACACCTCCTGCAGGAACTCCCGGCCCCGTTCGCTCATCACCGCCAGCCGGGTGGAGAGGCGGATCAGCTCCCGCATCACGCGGCGCTGTTCGGCGTTGGGTTCGCGCAGCACGGTGTGCAAGGTGGTGACAATGGGCATTTGCAATTCGCGCAGCAGGGCCAGCAAATGACTGCCCGCCGGCCCGCCAAATATGCCAAATTCGTGCTGCACGCAGACCACGTCCACGTCCGTAATGTTGAGAAAATCCGCCGCGCGCAAATAGGACGTCAGATCCTGCTCGGCAATTTCGAATCGCACCTCCGCCGGGTAATCGTAGCCGGCGGCCAGATCATTGACCGGCACGACCAGGCACTGCATTTCCGGAAACTCCGCGGCCACGGCGCAGCGCAAATCGGTCGTGAACGTGGCAATGCCGCATTTCCTGGGCGGATAATCGCCGAGGAATGCGATCTTGCGGATGGCAGACGCGGGTTGCATGAATGGTGGCTGGGCGGCGCGGGCGTATTAACCTGCAAGTTACGGGAACTCCTATTCGTCCTTTTGATCACGCGCCTTTGGCCGGAACGCCTGCCAGAGGTAGGAAACCAGGCCCGCGCCTTTGAGAACCGTTTGCAGCCAGCCACGTTTTTCCCCGGCGGGCGCGGGCTTCTTGCGCCGGAAGGCCGCCAGGCCCACCAACAGCGCCGTGGCGGACGATGCGATCAAACCGATGGATTTGGCGCGGCCGGCGAGCGCGCGAACGTCCGCCTTCAGCTCGGCCATATCCTCCACCAGTTGGGCGCGGTTAAGCTCGCTTTCCGCAATCAATAGTTGTTTCCGGGATTCAAGCGCTTTCACTCGAGGATTTTTTCCAAACATGCGCGGTCCTTTCGAAGTTGATCGAGCGAGGCGGAAAGTGTCTGCCAGTCGGCCAGCAGCGCGGCCAGCCGCCGGTAAAGGCAAAACCCAGCGCCTCCGTAGAGGACAGTCAATATCAGGAGGGCGGCCCAATGGGAGTAATCCCATAGCAAAACAACGACCAGGCCGGTCAGCGTCACGCTGGCGAGAAGACCGAACGCCGCGACGCCTAGAGCCAACAGGAGAGCTTGCACGAGGCGCTCCCGCTCCTCCTGCACTTCCACCGTCAAAAGTTCGAGCCGGTTTTCCCCGATGGTCAGCAGCCGCCGCGCAAGATTCTTCGAGGCGGCGGCCAGCGGCTTGAAGCCGGCTGTGGATTCTTCCATGTCAGGGTTAGTCTTTTTTGTGACAGCACCTGCGGGCCAATAGATAACCGATGAGGACCCCGACCCCGACGCCAATGGCGATGGCTTGATAGGGATGCTCATGGACGGCCTCATCGGCCGCCTTGGCGCCTTTGATCGCCTTGTCGCGGGCGCGGCCGTAGATTTCCTTGCCTCGTTCCAGCGCGGCGGCAAGACGATGGCGTGCTTCCTTGACTTTTTCCCCGGTCGCGTCGGCCGTGGCGGCCATCAGCGCTTGCGCATCTTCGGCCAGTTGTCCCATGTCATTGCTGATTGCTTCTGTTTCTTTGCTCATATTTTTGCTTTGTTCTTATTTGTTTGTGTTTCACAATTGGTAATTCATTGGGATGGCGACTCTTGAATTGGAAGATTACTCGGTTTCGTTCCGCCATCATGTGTTCTGCACTTTTCCGCCGCTATGGGGTGTTTCCCCACCATACATTTTCTATTTTTTCTGTAGTCACGTTACCCTATGGGAAGCAAACGCGCAATGGGGTGCTGCCCTGCCTACTATGGGGTCAATTTTTTCGGCGGCCCGACCGGAGCGGGGCGGGCCGGCTCCAAACCCGCCAATGCCCCCACAATGGCCTTTTGCACGGCCGGATTGTAGAGGTTTCCCAAGTGCCCGCCCTGCGGGAAAACCGTCAGTTGTTCCGGGGGGAAGGTGGCGCGGAGCCAGGCCAGGTCCTCTTCCGAGAGGAGGAAATCGTTTTGATTGACAATGACGCGGATGCCGGGGTTGGCGAGCAGGCCGGCCTGATAGGTCCGCAAATCCCCGGCTTTCTCCAGCTCCGCCGCGGGCGAGGCCAGGCCGCGCGCCTGATAATACGGAACGGCGAACTTGTCAAAATAATCCTGATAGGAATACCGGAGAATTTCCTGGTAAACCGGATTCCTCCTGAAACTCAGGAGGGCGTGCCGCAGGACCCGCTGGTTGGTCCGCCGCTGGCTGCTGTAAATAATATCCCGCAGTGTAAGCCGAAAGGTCAGCCCGATGAGGAATTTCGACTCAATGGCGTTGAAGGGCAGCGAGGTTTGCGGCGTCAGGGTGGTCTTGCTCAGGGCGGCCACCTTCAAGAAAGTGTTTTCGATGTCGCCGGTTCGTTCCGCTTGCGGCCAGTCCAGGGGCGCTTGGTAAAACTCGTCGAGCCTGGCGACCCCATGCAGCAACCGAATCGGCGTGTTGATGGCGACATAGCGGTCAAATTTGAGCAAGGGCGGCTGCTCCGCCGACCCGGCGGCCGCGACGAACAGAGTTTCGAGCGCGCCCATGGAGTAGCCCATCAGCGCCCTGTCGCCCAGCCGGTTCGGATACGCCGCATTCAAATGGCGGTCAATCTTGGTGAGAGCAACCTGCAAATCGCGGCCGTCCACCGGCAGATAAGCCGGCATCGCCGCGGTGGAGGCATTCTCCATGAACTCGCGGTTGAAAGGGCTGCTGACGCACATGGCCGAGCAGCCGCTGTTGTAAATCAACTCGGCCAGTGCGAGGCAGGTTTCGGCCAGCCGATGCGAGCCAAGGCCGGGCACGATATAAACCACCGGCGCTTTTCCCGGTTGCAGCCAATACGTAAAATCCAGCCTCCGGCCGGTGGCAGGAATCAAAACCGACCGGGTCTTGCCCCGTCCTGGGAAATCTGGATCTTTGAACGTGAAAAAGACAGACTGGAGTGTTTCCAGCGAGGCCGCGTCCTGTTGTCCCTTCACCTGGAAATCCGCCACCCGGTTCGCGCGCGCGAACGTCCAGGCGTACTGAATCTCGGAATAGGGGTCCGGTTCGGCCTGGCTGAAACGCACCGACTCGTCCACCGTGTCGGACAGGTTGTTATACATGTCGGCGTAGGTGAAATAAGTGTAGGGGCCGAGGTAGCTCAACGGATTGTTCGCGTCGAATTTGTAGGGGGAAATATAGAGCAGGGGATTGGCGGCCGTGTCGGCGGCCCAGCCGACGGTGTCGCGGTCATTGCTCGGTCCCAGAAACGGCAGCATGAGGAAGAAATTCGGCTTCCAGCCCCATTGGCCGAATGTTTGCCCGAAATCCGCGTCCGATTTCTGAATCTTCCATTTGGCGGCCACGTCAAAAATCCCGGCAATTCCAACGGTTGAATTGCCGAGAAACCGGTAAGTTTCATCGCGGGCGCCGGTCCATTTTCCCTGGAGCAGATTGTTGATCAATCGTCCCGGATAAGTGAGGTTTTTGCCGAAGTTGCCGATGCCAGTCCGGACCGGCTTCACGACGATAAACCGATATATTTTGCTGGTTGGCTTGATGACATCGGTCAGCAGCCCTTTGTTGAAGGCCCACATCGCCCGATTAAACGGCTCGATGGGGTCGGGGACGGACTTGGGCAGAACAACGATTTCCGGCTCCGGCGGTCTGGCCAGGCCGGGCGCTGTCTCCTGTCCGCAAACGAACGGGGACGCCCATAACACCAAGGACACCAGCGCCGAACCGCCAATTTTCCGGCCCCATTGATTTTTCAACAGGCCGGGCTTTCTGGCCTTGAGATCGCATTCATGGGCTGGGTTTGACGGTGAGGGTGGAGGTGACATCATGCACACCGTCCGTTTCCAGGGCCAGGGCCACTGCCTCGCCGATGTTCTCCTCGGCGGAAACGGTCCCCGAAAGCGTCACGCGGCCCTGGTCGGAGGAGACGGAGATTTTCCAGACGGAAAGGTCCGGATTCGCGGTGTACTTGGCCTTGATGGCAGTGACGATGCGCGCATCCACGGCCGCATCGGCCACCTGCTCGCCCAGGTCGTGCGCCTTGCGCCGCACGATTTTGCCGGTCCGCGCCAGTTCGTCCTTGATCTGGTCGGAGCGCAAATCGAGCGTTTCGAGCTTGGCCTTCAAGGCATCCGACAAATGCCGACCCGCCTCGCCGGCGGAAGTTTGCGCCTGGGCGGCGGCGGCCTCGGCGCGCTGCTCCGCCTCGGGATGTTCCCGCGCCTTGTTTTGGATAAACCAGTAGCCCGCGGCTCCCAAAATGACGCCCAGAACCAGTCCATTGAAAAAACTTCTCATAATGTTCTCTTCTTAGACCTTAAAATATCACGAATCGCTGTGGTCCGCAAAACTCAATGATGTGCAGCTTGATGGCGAGCCGGATGATTCCGATGGCCTTGCGTTTGCCCCAGGCGCGGTAACCAGATGCGACGAAATCCCCGAAAGTCAATGGCTTTTCGCGCATGGGTGTTTTCATAACAAAATTTCATGTCAGCGAAACATATTCAACCTGGCTCGCAACCATCGAAACTGCAAAACTCCGGCGGGCGGACCGGTTTGCCGGACTAGCGGCGCGACCGGCCCGCTCCCGGCGCCGGTCGCGAAGAGGACGTTTCTCACCGCTCCCAACAATTCGTGGTAGGAATAGGGTTTGATCAGCAGAACGACCGATTGGAGCCAGGGGTAGCGGCTGAATTCGTCCTTCGGCGGCACTCCTGTGGCCATGATGACCGGCAGCGCCATGCGCGCGGCATGGAGCTTGTGGAGCAACTCCACACCGGATACCTTCGGCATGTCGTTGTCAGTGATCAGAAGGTCAAACTTCTTCTGTTGCAGCGTGTCCCAGGCGACCGCCCCATCTTCGGCAGCGTCCACATGGTAGCCGGAACGAACCAGCACTTCGGCGTTGATGTGGCGTATATCATCATCGTCGTCCACGACGAGAATGCGGCGGGCCGGTTTCAGTTCCCTTTGCGGCGGCACTGCGTCCGGCGCTCCAGCCTGCGACGAGTTTTGCACTTCCATATATTCCATATATTAGACAATAAGCTGGAGAACCATGCGGGCGCTATGGGGTGTTTCACCCATATCACGGAGCGTCTGGCTGATCCAGCACTTCCCGCACTTTGTGGGCCAGGGCGCTTGGGGTGAAGGGCTTTTGCAGGAGGGTGATGCCGGCGTTCAGTACTCCCTGATGGACGATGGCGGATTCGGTGTAGGCGGAAGTGAAGAGGATTTTGGTCCGGGGATACAAGGCTTGAATCCGGTCGGACAGTTCCTTGCCGCTCATGTGGGGCATGACAACGTCGGTGAAGAGGATGTCAATATGGCCGGTGGCGTGCTGGTGGGTCACGTTCAAGGCTTCCAGGCCGTTGGCGGCGGACAAGATAGTGTAACCGAGCCGCCCCAGCAACTCGGCGGCCATTTCGCGCAAGGCGGGATCGTCCTCCACCAGCAGAATGGTTTCCGTGCCGCGCGGCAAGGCGGGAGCCGGGAGGGGCGGACCTGGAGGCTTGTTCAGCAATTGCGCCTTGGGAAGATAGATTTTGAAGGAGGCACCCCTGTTTGGTTCGCTATAGGCGTTGATGTGGCCGCCGCTTTGTTTGATGATGCCGTGGCAGGTGGCCAGGCCCAACCCGGTGCCCTGGCCGACGTCCTTGGTGGTGAAGAATGGCTCGAAGAGGCGCGCCTTGACGGCTTCGTTCATGCCCGCGCCGGTGTCCGTAATGGCCAGCATCACATAGTCGCCCGCCTTGAGGTCAGGAAATTGGCTGACATACTCCCGGTCCAGAACCATCTCAGCGGTTTCGAGTGTCAATTTGCCGCCGTGGGGCATGGCATCAGCGGCATTCATGACGATGTTGACAATGACCTGCTCGATTTGGCCGGGGTCTGCTTTGACCAGCATGGGGCCGGCAGAAGGAGTGATGCGGACGTCCACGTCGCGGCCGGCCAGATGGCGGAGGGTGTTATCCATGCCGGCCAGGACGGTGTTGAGATCGAGAATGTCGGGCTGGAGGATTTGTTTGCGGCCGTAGGCCAGGAGTTGGCGGGTCAGGCTGGCGGCGCGGTCGGCGGCCTGGTGGATTTGGACGGCGTTCTTGCGGAGCGGTTGTCCGGCGGGAAGGTCGTAGAGCATCAACTCGGACTGGCCGATGATGGCGGTCATGATGCTGTTGAATTCGTGCGCGATGCCGCCGGCCAGCTTGCCGACGGTCTCCATTTTCTGGGATTGAAACAAGCGGGCCTCGAACCGCTTGCGCTCGGTGATGTCCAGGTAAGTTCCGAGCATGCCGCTGATCTCCCCGGTGGAACTGCGCAGCGGTAACTTGCTCGAAAGCAGCGTGAGGGTGCCCCCTTCTGGCGTGGTCTGAGATTCTTCGATGAGCAGCTTGGAGAGGCCGCTCTCAATGACTTGGCGATCATCGGCGCGATATTTTTCCGCCTCATCACGCCAGCCCATTTGGTAATCATTTTTGCCGATGATGTCCTTCGGATCGGCGAACCCGGCATCGCGGGCGAAGACCGTGTTGCAGCCCAAGTAAATCAGATTCCTGTCCTTCCAGAACACCCTCACGGGGATGGCATTGAGAATCCCTTCCAGGATCTGCTGTGAGGCGCGCAGTGCCTCTTCGGCCCGCTTGCGCTCGGCAATTTCCGCCAGGAGGGACTGGTTGGCCGCCGCCAGTTCGGCGGTGCGCGCCTGGACACGGCTTTCCAGGCTGTCGCGCGCAGTTTGCAAGGCGGCATCGCGAACCTGGATTTGGGCGAGCATGTCGTTAAACCCATCCACCAACTGGCCCAGCTCATCGTTGCTTTGCTTGCGCGCGCGCAAAGCATAATTCTTCTCCAGTGCGACCGAGCGCGCCACCCGGGCCAGATGGAGGATGGGACCGGAGATCAGCCGCTGCAACCAGTTGGACAAGGCGTAGGCAATCAAAAAGGAAGCCAACAGGACCAATCCCACGATGCCGGCCAAGCGATCCAGACGGGAGGACAAGGCCCTCATGTCGGATACCAAATAGACCGCGCCGATGGTATCACCTTTGGCGACAATTGGGCGGGAGAGGGAGAGCCGCCGCCCGGCAAAAGAGTAATTCGTGGCGGGGATGGCTGGAGGAACAAAAACAGGATCCACATTGGCGCGGGCATATCGGGCGAAGACCGTGCCGGCTTTTGTGTAGATGCAGGCGCCTATAATGCCGGGTTTGGATTGCAGCGCGGCAAGCGTCTCCGTGGCGGTGTTGGCGTCCTGAAAATCCAGCGCGGCGGAGGAATTGCCGCCCACGATGTCGGCCAGGGTGGAAAGATCTTCCACCATGTCCTTGCGAAAGGCGGTGACTTCGAAGATGCTGATGGCGGCGCAGGCCAGCACAAGCACCACGCCGGTGGTCAGCATGATGATGAGCATTTGCTTGCGCCGGATGGAGGTGTTTTGCAGGATTCGCATAAGCGTTATTCTGGCTTGCCCTTCACCACGTCGGCCACGGCGAGCAATTTGGAGCTGATGGCAACCCCGGCCTTCCTGGCGGCGGCCAGGTCAATTTCCAGCCGGACCTTGTCATTCTTGAGCACAAAGTTAATGATGCCGCCGTTGCGGGCGAAAGATTCGTCCTCGCCCACGGTGAGAACGGGCAACGCGCCCGCCTGGCCCAAAATGGCGCTCATGCGCGATGCCTCCGAATGGCTGACGAAGAGAATATGGCAGTTGCCCACGGCCGAGTCCGCCGCCAGATGTTTGATGAGGAAGGGGCGGCCATTGACCATTTTGCCCTCAATAAGATGCGGCAAACTGTCCCCGAATGGGTCCGTTCCCATGACGCCAATGATAATCGGCGCATTGGTGGCGGGAAAGGCCGCCGCCGGCCATTCCACGTATCTGGCGAAGTTAAAGAGGAAGACCGCCTCGACCTGATACTTGGAGGGCGATGGTTCCTGGCCGAATCCGGAATCCGCCCCCGGCAAAAAAGCCAGGAAGCTGGCGAGGGCCAGGAACGGACGAAGCAGGCTGCCCGCGCGCAGGTTGGACCATGGGAAATCCGGTTTATACATACAGGAGTTGCCAAAGAGTTGCGGCGTCAGAAATGCCAGGTGATTTTTCCCATCACGCTGCGCGGGATTTCCGTGATGAGCGCGCTTTCCTGGCTCCCAAATTCGGCGTGTTGGTCCTGTAGCAGGTTCTTTCCCCATAGGCCAATCTCCAGCGACTTGATGGGACGCCAGGTCAGGCCCAAATCGAGTTTAACGCAAGAGTCAATCGGAACCATGCCTGAGCCGGATTTGGTGGCAATCCGATCGGTGTAATAAAGGGCGCCATTGAACTCCACATTGCGGCGAAGATCCAGGCAGGAGCGAATCTGAAATTGTTGCTGCGGGCTGCTCAAGTCGGCGCTGGCATCGGGCTGCAATTGCATGTGCAGAAACGAGTAACTGGCGGTCAATCTCCAGCACTCCACCGGCTGCCACTGGACCGACAATTCCGTGCCGTAAGTGTCGCCGGACTCTGCATTCTCCCATCTGGACGCGACCAGGACGTGCGGCGGGGCCGGGCTGGTTTCAAAAGTGGTTGGGATGGAGACAGGCTCTGCCACACGCCCATAGACATTGTAAAAAGCGGTGACATCAAAGGAAAGCCGCTTGGTGGGTTCAATGCGGTAGCCCACTTCGTAGGCGAGCAGAGTTTCCGCCTGCACATTGGGATTCCCCAGAACCGAAACCAGAACGGGAGGGCCGGACGGAGGCTGTGCTGCCGCCACATTGAACCGGCCGTACTCCGCCAGCGAAGGAGTCTGGGTGGCGCGCGAGACCGACGCCCAAACCGTTTGGCGCCGGGTCGGCGTCCAAAGGAGCCGGGCGCTGGGTTGCAATTCAAACCCGGTGAGGTCATTATGTTCCAGCTTCGAGCCGAGCGTGAGATGCAACCGGTCTCGCGCCAGCGTGATGTCATCCTGCACAAAGACGTTGCCGAGTTGAAGATTCTGCGATTCCGGAGCAAAGGTCAGAAAGAAGCTCGGCGGATTCTTCGCTTCGGTGTCGCGATAACCGCCGCCCCAGACAATGTCGTTGCGTGTGCCAATGGCGAACTGGTGCTGCAAGTCAATATCGAAGGTGTCGAGCATGGCCTCGCCCACGCCGTCTCCCTGTCGCGTATGATCGAAATACATTTGCAAAGTCAGTTGCGATTCATCCGAAAAGGCGCGGGTCCAACGCCCCAGTATATTTCCCCCGCTGTTATCCTCCCGGTTGTCAATGATTCGGACAGCCGCTGGAACCAGAGTGACGTCGTTGACTTCTCTGCCGGCGGTGCCGCTGTAGTAGTTTCCTTGCAGGGTGAATGTGTTTTGAGTGGCCGGTTCGTAATCCAGGCGGAAGCCGCCGAGAAGGGAGGTGGAAGAATCGGCCGTGGAACTGCCGGTGGAAGACTCCAGGCCGGGATGGTCGGAATACTTCCCGTACACGCGGTAATAGAGATTGGTGGCCAGTTGGCCGCCATAACGCACCGTGGTGATGGGCTGGTCCTCCGTGCCGTAGGAGGCGGAAACCAGCCCGCCTTGAGTGTCTTTGGCGCTCTTGGTGGTGATGTTGATGACGCCGTTGACGGCGTTGGCTCCCCACAACGTGGCCCCCGGCCCGCGAATGACTTCGATGCGATCCAGGTCTTCCATCACCACGTCCTGCGCGTCCCAAAAAACGCCCGAGCTGCCCGGGGTATAAACGGTGCGCCCGTCAATCAGAACGAGCAGACTGCTGGCGTACTCGCTGTTGAAACCGCGCGCGCTCACGGCCCATTCATTGCCCGTGATCTGCGCCACGTCCATTCCTGGAACCATGCGCAGCGCTTCCGGAATGCTGGTGGCGCCCATGCGGCGGATGTCATCCTGCGTCACCACCGAGATGGCGGCGGGTGAAGCGAACAGATCGGTTTCCTTTTTGGAAACGGAAGTAACCTGGACATTGACCAATTGCTCCAGCGTCAAGTTCTCCAAATCGGCGGAGGGCGGGGAAACTTGATTGGTGTCGGCGGCTTCCACCACGGGGGCCAGCAGCACAAGGCCGGCCACAAGGCCCCGCAAAATCCATTTGCCGAATGACAGTTGTTGGAACATGAGAGTCCCTCTTAATCCTTACTCGGCGTCCAGAACCGCCCGCACTTTGCGGGCCAGGGAAGAGGGCGTATAAGGCTTGGGCAGGAATTCAACTTCCAGTTCAAGGACGCCATGTTTCGCGATGGCGTCGTCGGTGTAGCCGGAAGTGAAGAGGACTTTGAGATCGGGGAAGGAGGCTCTGAGCCACTCCGCCATGACTTTGCCGCCCATTTGCGGCATGATGACATCAGTGATGACCAAACTGATCGGCGCCCCCTTGTGTTGGCGGACGACATGCAATCCATCCTGGCCATTGGAGGCCGACAACACCTCGTAACCCTGCGCCCGCAAAACGTCGCAAGCCAGATGGCGCACGGCCGGCTCGTCTTCCACGACCAGCAATGTTTCCGTCCCGCGCGGCATGGGCTTCTTGGTGAACGACGTGTCGGAGAGCTTGATGGCTTCCTGGACTTGCGGAAAATAAACTTGGAATGTGGCGCCTTTGCCAGGCTCGCTGGAAAAAGCAATATGGCCGCCGCATTGTTGGACGATGGTCTGGCAGGTGGCCAGTCCCAAACCCGTGCCTTTGCCCTTTGGTTTGGTGGTGAAGAAGGCCTCAAACAAATGCGCTTTGACCTCGTCGGTCATCCCCGTTCCCGTGTCGCTTACACGGAGCATCACGTAGTCGCCGGGAGCCACGCCTGGGTGCGCTCGGGCGTAGTCCTGGTCCAGTGTGGCGTCGGCAGTTTCGACGGTGATTTTGCCGCCATTGGGCATGGCATCCCGGGCGTTGACGACCAGGTTCATCAACACTTGCCCCACATAGCCGGAGTCGGCCTTGAGCCGGCCGATTTGCGGCCCCAGGGTGAAGGCCAATTCGACATTCTCGTCAATGAGCCGGCCCAGCATTTTTTCCATGCCTCCGACCACTACGTTGATGTCGAGCACCACCGGTTGCACGGCCTGTTTGCGGCAGAAGACCAGGAGTTGCCGGGTCAACCCGACGGCGCGATCGGCCGCGTGCCGGATGGTCTGCGCGTCCTCCCGCAATGGATTGTCCGGAGTGAGTTTTTCCAGCATCATATCGGTGTAACCAACGATGACAGCAAGCAGATTATTAAAATCATGGGCCACGCCGCCGGCCAACTGGCCGATGACTTCCATTTTTTGGGCTTCAATGAGCTGTCTTTTCAATCCCTTGCGTTCGGTAATGTCGCGCAGATTGCATTGGATAAGCCTCTTGTGGTCCACCAGATAGGCGCTGCTGATGAACTCGACCTCGACACGCCGCCCGTCTTTGGTCTCCAAGGGCAGCCCCTCGAAGAGATTCCGGTCGGCATGCTGCAATTGGGCAAAAGTGATTCTGGAAGCATCCTCGCCTTTGAATGGGCCGATTTCCCACAATTTCCGGCCCAGAAATTCTTCCTGCGAGTAACCGAGCAAATCCTTCATGAACGGATTGGCGTCCACCACTTGCCCGGTCATGGCGTCGAGAATGAGGATGCCATCCGGGGCCGTTTCAAACAGGCGCCGGTAACGCAATTCGGAGGCGCGTATCGCCTCCTCACTCCGCGCCGCCGCCAGTTCCGTGCGCACTTCCGCCTGCTCTGCCCGTGCGTTGGCCTGATCGGTCCGGGTGTTGGCTTGCTCTGTCCGCGCCTCCGCCTGTTCGGTCCTGGTATTGGCCTCCAGGGCGCCCAACTCCGCCCGCACAAGTCGCGTGTCGTGACCGGGCACAGATTCGTCTTGTTCTTGCTTTCCCATGTCGCCTTTGCTGCGTGGCCCTTTTTGAGTTGAAACTTCGATCAGTGATCGGCTCAAGTATTGGTTTCAAAGAGTTTATGAAACTCCCGCCGCCCAAAATAACCCGGAAGACGCATCTCGCGCTATAAGGTGTTTTACCCACTTGCGCTTTTGGCGGGGTTGTGCGTTGTCTGCGCGGTGAGCAGTTTGGGAGCGCCCGGTTGATCCAGCAATTCACGCACTCTGCGGGCCAGGACCGCCGGCGTGTATGGTTTGGGCAGAAAGGCCACGCCCGGCTCCAGCACGCCATGTTGGGTGATGGCGTCATCCGTGTAACCCGAGGTAAAGAGGATTTTAAGATCCGGATAAGTCGCTTTCAGCCAATCCGCCATCACTTTGCCGCCCATCAGCGGCATGATGACATCGGTGACGGCCAGACGAATCGGTGATCCTTTATGTTCCCGCGCCACTTGCAGCGCATCCTGGCCGTTGGAGGCCGGCAGCACTTCATAACCCAGGGCTCCCAGGCAGACGCAAGCCAGATCTCGCACGAACGTATCATCTTCCACGACCAGCAAAGTTTCCGTTCCGCGCGGCAACGGCCCGGTCTGGACCGCTCTGGCCGCGGCATCCAGCGGCTGCTCGACCCGCGGAAAATAAACCTTGAAGGTCGTGCCCTTGCCCAGTTCGCTATAAACGCCGATATGGCCGCCGGATTGTTGGACGATGGTCTGGCAGGTGGCCAGGCCCAAACCGGTGCCCCGGCCCTTGGGCTTGGTCGTGAAAAATGCCTCGAACAAGTGCGCCTTAACTTCGTCGGTCATGCCGGTACCCGTGTCACTGACGCTGAGCATGACGTGGTCGCCGGCCACCGCGCCCGGGTGGGCGCGGGCGTAGTCTTGATCGAGAGTGACATTGCCGGTGGCAATGCTCAACTTGCCGCCGTTGGGCATGGCATCGCGGGCGTTGACGACCAGATTCATCAGCACCTGCCCGACGTAGCCGGAGTCGGCTTTGATGCGTCCAGTTTGCTGGCCGGGAACAATCGTCAATTCGATGTTCTCGTCAATGAGCCGCCGCAGCATATTGTCCAGGTCTTTCACCACGTCATCAATATCCAGGACAACCGGTTGCACCGCCTGTTTTCGGCTGAAGATCAGGAGTTGCCGTGTCAACCCAGCCGCGCACCCGGCGGCCACCCGGATCATCTCCAGTTGCTTCTTGAGAGCCTTGTCCGTGCCGATTTGTTCCATCAGCAAATCGCTGTAACCGATTATGACGGCGAGGACGTTGTTAAAGTCGTGGGCCACGCCGCTGGCCAGCCGGCCGACGACCTGCATTTTTTGCGCCTCGATAAACTGGGCCTCCAAACGCCGGCGTTCGGTGATATCTTCGACCATGGCGATGGCGTAGCTGGCGCGACCGGCCGCCCCGGGCGCCGCCTTGACCGAGAGCCTGGCCCAAACCTCATGGTAATCCTTGCGAATGTAGCGCTTTTCCAATTGGTAACTTGTCCGGGATCCTTGCAGTAACTGCTGATAAAGCTCCGTATCCGCGGCGCAATCCTCCGGGTGAGTGAAATCGCGGAAGGGCATCCGGCTCAACTCCCCGCCCGTGTAGCCGAGCATGTTTTGCAAGGCGGCGTTGGTCAGGACGGCGCGGCCATCCGCTCCTACCAGCGCAATCCCCAGGGGTGATTCACTGAAAACGATCTGCAACCGTTGCTCGGTTTCCCGCAACGCTGCTTCGGTCCGCCGATTGCCCGCGCGTTCTTCGACTTCCTGCATGGCGCGGCGCACGGCCGGAACAAGACGGGTGAGACGTTCCTTCAGGACATAGTCCGTCGCGCCGTTCTTGAGCGAATCAATGGCCAGTTCCTCGCCCAGCGTGCCGGAGACGAGAATGACGGGGATGTCCGGCTGCCGGGCTTGGGCGATTTTCAAAGCGGAAAGCCCGTCGAACCCGGGCATCGAGTAATCGGAGAGGATCAAGTCAATGCCGCCGCGGTCCAGCGCCGCCACAAAGTCGGCGCGGGTTTCCACGCGGGTGGTCGAGCAATGGAGGCCGGCAGCTTCCAGGGTGGATTGAACCAGCGCGGCGTCGCCCGGATCATCCTCCAGGTGCAGGATGCGGAGTGGGGATTTCATTTTTAGCCTGTTCAACTTTCCGCGGTGCGCCTTCGACCAGCGGGATTCTGCTCAAGTTTCCAGCTATTTCGCCCGTGACCGCCCCGTTTTTTTTGGGGATGGAAAAATAAAATGTCGCGCCGCCGTCCACCTTGCCTTCCGCCCACGTTCTTCCACCGTGGCGGCCAATAATGCGCTGGACGTTGGCCAGTCCGACGCCCGTGCCCTCAAACTCATCCCGCCGGTGCAGGCGTTGAAACACGCCGAACAGCTTGTGCGCATAATTCGGATCGAAACCCACGCCGTTGTCCCGGACGAAAAAAACGTCTTCGCGGACGCCGCCTGGAACGCAACCGATCTCGATTTTGGCCTGGGCGCGGCCGCCGGAGAACTTGACGGCGTTGGAGATCAGATTGACCAGCGCCAGACGCAACAGGGCGCGATCGGCCCGCACCGGCGGGAGCGGGTGGACTTCCCAGGCGATGTTTCGCTCCCGGGTGTCCGCCTGGAAATCGCCCACGGTCTCACGGACCAACTGGTCGAGATTGACCTCTCTTTTTTCCAATTCCGCCCGGCCGACGTGCGCGAAGGCCAGCAGATCGTCAATCAAATTCCCCATCCGTTTGGCCGCCTTGGAAATCATGTTGACATGAGAGCGGCATTTTTCGGACAGCGACGGTCCGGCGTCCAGTTGCAGCAGGTCCACGAAGCCCCTGATATGGCGCAGCGGCGCGCGCAAATCGTGGGAGACGGAATAACTGAACGCTTCCAGCTCATGGTTGGCGGCTTGCAGTTGGGCGGTGCGTTCAGCCACGCGATGTTCCAATTCGGCGTTCAACTGGCGAATTTTCTCCTCGGCCGCCTTGCGCTCGGTGATGTCGGCGCGGATGGCCACGTATTGGCGTGGTTTGCCCTGGCCGTTGAGGAACGGCACGATGGTCATATCCACCCAGAAGAACGAGCCATCCTTGGCCTTGTTTTTCATTTCGCCATGCCAGACCCGGCCCTGGGTGATGGTGGCCCATAGGCTGCACATGAATTCTTTGGAGTGATGGCCCGAATTGAGAATGCTGTGATCCTGGCCGAGCAACTCCTGGCGCGAATACTTGGAGATGGCGCAGAAATTGTCATTGACATAGGTGATTTTTCCCTCGGGGTCGGTGAAGTCCACGATGCCGTGCTCGTCCAGCGCGGACTTCAAGTCGCCGATTTCCTTGAAGGAGGCTTTGAGCTGGTCTTCGGTTCGCTTGCGTTCCGTGATGTCGCGGATGTTGCATTGAATCACTCTTTTTTCGCCGGCTTGATACACATTGCTGACAAACTCCACGGCAATTTTGCGGCGGTCTCTCCTTTCCAGCGGCAGATTCTCATAGCGGACATACCCGTCCTTTTGCAATCGCTCCAGCATCACCTGGTTCGACTCGATGTCCTTGAACGGACTCAGCTCCCCGACGGTTTTGCCGATCATTTCGCTGTGGGAAAAACCGAGCAGTTCGACCAGGAAAGGGTTGACATCGGTGATGCGGCCGGTCTCCGCGTCCAAAATCAGGATGCCGTCCCTCGCTGATTCAAATAACCGCCGGTAACTCAATTCTGAGGCGCGGACCGCCTCCTCACTCAACGACACGGCTTTCTCTATCCGCATTTCGGCCTGCACCGTCCGCAGTTCCGCTTGTTCTGTTCGCACCTCTGCCTGTTCAGTTCGCGTCTTGGCCTGTTCCGTGCGTGTTTCCGCCTGTTCCGTCCGAATCTCCGCCTGCTCAATCCGCGTCTTGGCCTGCTCGGTTCGCGCCTCGGCCTGCTCCGTGCGCGTCTCGGCCAGTTCTGTGCGCGCCTCCGCCCGCCGAATTTGCGTGTCGAGGCCGGGCACATACCCGCCTTGATTATTCCCCCCTGGGGCGTCCTCAATGCTTGGCGCGATTTGGATTGGAACCTTGACAGGTAATGGCTGAGGTGCTGGTTTCGATGAGTTTGCGGAGTCCACAGCCGCCAGAATAACCCGAAATAAGCTTTTCGCACTATGGGGTGTTTTCCCCATGCCAGATTCGCTCAGTCCGCTGCGGTGCAACCCGGTCCACCGCGCCCCGACAGATGAACCAAAGGCGCCGCCATCCAAAGAGGGTGTTTTGAGCTTACCGTCCCACGGCCCGATAGAATCGGTGATTCTGACCGCCCGCACCCGGATCGGTGAACGGCATTGATCCAGCGTCGGGAATTATGTTGGTAAAAATGGCCGACCAGGTGACCAAATCTGAGGATGCCTGGATCACGCATTCACTTCCGGTCTGGCCGTTCAAGACAAATTGGGCTGTCGTCCGGTTGGCCGTCAATCCAACCAATTGCGGCGGACTGGTGGTAACGGTGACGGCCCGGTAAAAGCGCCGGACATAGTTGGTCATGTCTGAATCATTGATGGGAATGGAACCGCCCGCTGGAATTGAATTTGTCGAAAGGGAAATCCAACTGACAAGGTCCGGGGAGGCCTGAATAATGTAGCGGTTGCCGGCCAGGCCCCGCAAAACGAATTGGAATTTGCCGCCGGCGGCGATGGTTCCGGCCAATTGCGGGGGGCGGGTGTAGATGGCTGTGGCGGAGGTGGTGAAGGTGTTGCTGATGTTGACCGATTGATTGACTGGCGAGACCCATCCCAGAACCGTGTTGAAACCCACGGTATGGGCGCCGGGCAAAAGGCCCGACAAGGTGGCGCCTGCGGCCTGGAGAGTTCCGCCATCCACCTGCCATTTGGCCCCGCTGGCGACCACGTTGGTGGGGAGGATGGTCATTTGCAAAGAGCCGGTCTGCAAGACGTAGGTGGCCGCCGCCAGGGTCGTTTGACTGTTGGTGATGGCGACCGTCTGGCCGGAAGGCGAAGTCCATCCAGAGACGGGATGGAAGGAAAGGGCATGAGTGCCCACGGACAAACCAGGGACAGTGCCTGCATTGGTCTGCCACGCGCCATTGTCCACCTGCCATTGCGCTTCGGCCGGAATGGAGCCGGCAGGCGAAATCATCACTTGCAGCGAGCCGGCGTTGGCAATGGCCTCCACGTAACTGCCCAGCGCCAGGGTGGTTTGGCGCGCGGTGACGGGAACGGTTTGCGGGGCGGGCGTGGTCAGTCCGGCAACCAGGCTGAAAGTGATGGTGTGCGCGCCCGGAACAAGATTGGTTAAGATCGCTCCGTTGGTCTGGAAAGGCCCGCCGCCATCCAACTGCCATTCTGCGCCAGTGGAAACAGGGAGGATCATGACTTCCAGGCTGCCGGTGGGCGGCGGAACGGCGGTGGAGAGGCCGAGGCGGATGGAGTTGTTTTGGGAATCCGCCACAAAAACATCACCGTACGCGTCGGAAGCCACGCCGAAAGGAAGGTCGAAGCTGGCATTGGCGCCGGCGCCATTGCTGGAACCCAGTGATCCGCCGGCGATGGTGGAAACCAGCCAGTTGGTGCCGGACGGCGCGAGCATGCGAATGGCGTTGTTGAACAAATCGGCCACATAAACATGGTTGCTGGCATCCACCGCGACGCTGAGAGGCGCGTCGAAACAGGCGTTCGTGCCCAATCCGTTGGAAAGGCCGGAAACCGATTGGCCGGCGACGGTCGTCACCAGCCAGTTAGTTCCCACGGGCGTAATCAAACGAATAGTATTGTTGAACTGGTCCGCGACAAAGACGCGGCCGCCTTTGTCCACCGCGACGCCGGAGGGGCCGAAGAATTGAGCGTCCAAGTTGGCGCCGTCCTGGCCACCCTGCGTTCCGCCGGCGATGGTGGTCACGACCCAGTTGGTCCCGGACAAGGTGATTTTCCGAATGGCATTGTTCAACTCATCGGCCACGAAGAGGTTGCCCGCGCTGTCCACCGCGATGCCCGCGGGGTTGGAAAAGCGGGCGGCGCCATTGGTGCCGTCCTGCCTGCCGGAAAGGCCGGCGCTTCCGGCAATGGTGGTCACGACCCAGTTGGTCCCCGACAGGGTGATCCGCCGGATGTCGCTGTTGTTCTGGTCGGCGACGTAGAGAGAGCCGGAGATGTCAACTGCAATTGCGGTCGGGCTGGAAAACTGGGCGCTGCTGTTGGTTCCGTCCCGGCTGCCCTGCCCGCCGCCGGCGATGGTGGTCACGATCCAGTTGGCGCCCAGCGGACTGATTTTACGGATGAGATTGTTGTTCTGATCGGCGACATAGACGTTGCCAACGCCGTCCACGGCCACCCCGGTGGGGTTGTAAAATTGGGCGTTGAGATTGAGGCCGTCCCCCGGGCCTTCCGAGCCGCCGGCGATGGTGGTGAAATTGAAATCTTGAGCGTGGAGAAACGGCACGATCGGCCCGATGGCCAAGCAGCATCCGGCGAGCAGCACGGCATTAATGGTTTTCATAACATTCTTTGGTCTGACGATGGAATCAAGGGATATCGTTAAATTCATAAAAAGGCAGGGCGATGCGCCCTGCCTTGTGAGTAGTGAATGGAAGTGGGGCTTCTTAGCAGTAGAACTTGCGGCCGAACGCGCCCATGCCAAGGATGATTGTGCCCAAGAACGCCATGGTCGAGCCACCGTCCGGCACGGCCGGCGTCGCCGCCGATGAGTCAAACACAAAGGACGCTCCGCTTTGGCTCAGGTTGACGTTCCATGTTCCCGCAGTCGGGGTGTAGCCCGTGATCAGGGCCATGCCCTGGCCGCCAATATCCCATTCGTTCAGGGCGGCATCCCAAGTGGACGTGACGCTGGTGGCATCGAAGCCGTACACCGTCGAACCAATGTCGAATGTCCACAAGGGAATGACGGACGCGACCGGCGGATTAAAAACGAATCCGTTAAAGGTAACGCTGTCAAACATGGGCACTGCGGCATATGTTCCGGTTTCCACGGTGGTGAATGGGTCGGACACCTCAAAGGAGCTGGCGCTGGCCAGATTGGGGCTGTTGATGGTAACTCCCGAGGCGCCGAAGCCTATGGAGCCTGTGATTTGATTGGCGTTGGCGCCGGGGCCAGCCAGAACAACGGCATAAAATGCCGCCGCGCCTATCATGGCAGGGACTGTTTTGATAGTTCGTGTCATATAGTTTTCATTGTTTGCTTTCGTCTATTTTCCGCTCTTCCCGTCCGGATATGTTAAAATCATGTCTCGGCATGGTTTTTCCGTTTTTTCAGCCAGATCAATACCTCATGGGCCGGCTCGCTGGTATGGGGTGTAACCCTACCAAGGACTGTGGCCGGACGCGGGCCGGGGTTGCGGCTTAATTTGTCCTCAATAAATCTCCGGTGGGGTGAACACCCCATAGCCAGGCGTTGTTGGCCGGTCTAATTTGGCCGCATGAAAAACGGAAATTTCCGCCAGAACCCAAACAAACTCAATTCTTCGCCGCCGCCGCAACGCAAGGCGGCGCGATGACCCTCTTCCCCGAAAAGCGCCCGCCTCGCGGAAGCTCCGATGATCTCTCCAGTGTTGCCCAGGCGCCAAACCGGGTCCCTTCGTGGAAGCGCGCGCTGGATGTGGCCTGTGTCATTGTCACATCTATTTTTTGGGCGCCCGCCTGGTTGATTATCGGGATGTACATTAAAATCGTCTCTCCCGGCCCGGTGCTTTACCGGCAGGAACGGGTCGGCCACATGGGCAAACGATTCCGCTGTCTGAAATTCCGGACGATGGCCCCAAACGCCAATACCGGCGTTCATCAGGCGCATCTGAATCAACTGATCACTTCCAACCAGCCGATGAACAAACTCGACGGCTTGGGTGATCCCCGGCTAATCCCCGGCGGTTTGTGGCTGCGGACTCTCGGAGTGGATGAACTGCCCCAACTGATCAATGTTCTCCGGGGCGAGATGAGCCTGGTCGGGCCGCGGCCCTGCATCGCTTATGAGTATGAGGTTTTTCAACCGCATCATCGCCAGCGCTGCGGAACGCTGCCCGGGCTGACTGGATTGTGGCAGGTCAACGGCAAGAACAGAACCACCTTCGAGAAAATGATGGAACTGGATCTGGCCTACGTGGAAAAGAAATCACTCTTCCTGGACCTGAAAATCATGATTTGCACTCTTCCCGCAATACTCCTTCAAGTGTGGGATGCGGCAAGCTGTCGCAAAGCAGCCGCGCGAACCGCGCCCGCGGAAAGCATCGGCATGGTCTTGCCTCATCGGGGGCGATTGGGATCGGAACTGGTGAAAGGCAGGCCATCTTGCCCGGTTTCGACTCCCTCCGCCTAAACCGGATAATTCACGCTTTAGAATTTGTAGACAAGCGAAGTAATGAGCTGGAGATCGTTCTTGAGCCTGGCGGCGGCCGGAATGTTGTTGTAACTGTCCTGCAACACCGAACGCAAACTCAGCCTGTTTCCCGCGGTCAGGCCCGCTTCGACGCCCACTTCAGCCATCGCGACATAATTATCAAAATGGTTGATTTGGGGCAAAATCCTGACGCTCTCCCACGCTCTGGCGTGCGGGCTGATTCTGTAGTGGAGTTTTTCCTCCAAGCGCAACGTGGCGAAACTCTCGGAATTATCACCCAATTGCTCCTTGACGTAACCGGGGCCGATCTCGCCGCTCAAGTCAACGGTTTTGTTTGTGACAAAGAAGTAGCCAAGGCCGGGCGAGAGCGACAGGCGGTACTTGATGTCAGCGACACCGTCATGGAATCCATCAATCCGCGCGTAACCGTAAAAGCGGTCCCCGAAGAAGCGATTGTACTGGGAGAAGCCGTGGAGGGTTTCTGCATTCTCCGTCTCTTTGGGCGCATTGGGAGCCCTGGTTTCTCCGTAAAGCCCGTCGGCCCCAAGCGTCAGATCATTTTGGAGCGATTTCTTCTCGGTCGAGGCCGTGAACGAGCTCTGAGTGGTATCGGTGTTGCCTCGCGCGATGGTAAAGCCGACGGCAATGCTGCTCTTCCAAGGGTTGGCATTGGTTGTGGCGGCGGCGGCATTGGTGTTGATGATGGTGGTGATGGCGGTGGTGGTTGTAGTGATGGTATTGCCATTGGTTGTCGTAGTGATGGTGACATTGGTTCGGGTGGTATTCGTTTGGGCTTGGCCGGCAACACATGCAGCGAGCAGGAATGCGACCACGACGAACGGCGTTATTCTCAATGAGTCAACCTTCATACTTTCTTCACCGACTTGTTGTTTAAATTGAGCCAATATGGAGGCGCCGGCTTCTGAGTGCAGGGAACAAGAGGGAGGGACTGTCCATCCGAATGGCAATCGCTGACCAAGCAAACTGAGCGCCTTTGGCGGCCACAACATAGGCCATGATGCGAAGCGGGCAAGAAAAATCGCTTTTTCCTGGATGGAGGGGGAGGGGTGGATTTCTCCTTGTCAGACAATGGTCAACTGGACGCTGCTCTCGATGATGCCCGCGCTGATGGCGTAACGGGTCAGACCGGCGGTATCGTGGATGTCGAGCTTGGCCATGAGGTTCTCGCGATGTTTCTCCACGGTCTTCATGCTGATGCCCAGTTCCGAGGCGGTTTCCTTGTTGGCCTTGCCTTCGGCGATGAGTTGCAGCACTTCCATCTCGCGCGAAGTCAGTTGCGCCATCTTTTTGTGGAACTGGCCCGTGCGATCCGGCGTTTGCGGATTGATGCGATCCTGACGGCGCACAATGGAGGGGCTGAAGAATTTCTTTCCCTTTTGGACTTCGCGGATGGCGCGGCAAACGTCATGGGCCGAGGTCTGTTTGAGCAGGAAACCCGACGCGCCGGACTCGGTCGCGCTGGTGAAATAGGCATCATCACTGTGCGCGGAAAGGATGAGCACTTTGGTTCCGGGCAGGGCTTTGAGCACCTGGCGGGTGGCCTCCAGACCATTGAGCAGCGGCATGGCGATATCCATCAGGATCACGGCGGGACGAAGTTTGTTGGCCAGCGCGACTGCCTGGCGGCCATCCTGCGCCTCGCCGACCACTTGGATATCGTCTTCCAGTTCCAGCATGTTGCGGAAACCCTCCCGCACAATGGTGTGGTCTTCGGCTATTAGAACGGTGATTTTTGTCATGGGTATTTGTTGGTGGAGGTCCTGGCCGTGCGATGGGTCGCCGGGAGGCCGGATTGGAAGTTGGCGGCGCGCTCCGTTCCCGCCGGCTTTGCTGTCAGCGCGGCCGTCCCCTTCTCCGCGGATTGTTTTCATGCATTTTCTAGTCTGGTTTCATCGGCCGCCTTCAACGATCCCCCCCAGTTTTTTTCGCGCCGTTGCCGGGGGGAATTCGTGCCGTGATGGCAGTGCCCTTGCCTGGGGCGGACGCGACCTCAAAGTGGCCGCCGACCATCTCCAACCGCTCCCTCATGCCGAGCAACCCCAGGCGTCTGCTTCCCTTCCCATGCAACACGCGTTCCACTTCAAAGGATTTGCCGTCGTCCTTGATGGTCATGCAGACACAATCCGGCAGCTCCTGTATGTTGACTTCCACCCGGCTGGCTTCGGCATGGCGGGCGACATTATTCAGCGCCTCCTGGGCGACGCGAAAGAGCACCGTGCGCCGTGGCGTGTCCAGGCGCTCCACCCCGGCGAAGGCCGTCAGATGAGCGTGGACGCCGGTGCGCGCCGTAAAGTTTTTCAAGAAGGAATGGAGGGCGGGAATCAGCCCCAGGTCGTCCAGCACGGCCGGACGCAATTCGCGGGCGAATTGATGCACGATGTCCACCGATCTTTCCACCAGCCTCTGGGTGCGGGCAATGTTGCGGTCCAGGCCCTTGGTGTTGTGCGCCGCCTCCTTTTTCAAGGCGGCCAGCCGCACATTGATGCCCGTCAAGGTCTGGGCGATGACGTCATGCAATTCGCGGCTGATTTCCTTTCGCTCATCCTCCTGCGCCGAGAGAATCTGGCGGGACAGCCGGCGCAATTGCTGTTGCATGTTGTCCGACTGTTCCAATAACTGGCTGTAATGGTGTTCGCTTTTCTTGAGCGCCGACTGCGCCGCCTTGCGCTGGGAGATTTCCTCCCGCAACTCCGCATTGGAGGCCGACAACTCCACGGTGCGCTGGCTCAACATCTCGACGATTTCATTCAAGTGGACGGCCGCCTCCCGCGAACCCCGGTGCGTGGTCTCAATCGGCGTGATCGCCTCGGTAAAGAATATCCCCGCCCGCTGGATCAGCGCCGCCCGCTCGCCGGCGGGGCAGCCCGGCAGCAGTTGATTGACCAGCGTTTGTTCGTGAAGCTTGGCCAGGTCCAGCGTCTGCAGTCCAGCCGCCAGGGCCTGGCTTCCCAGTCCTCGCGCCGACTCCAAACCCGCACTGCGCCCCTGCTGCAGGTATTTGCGCAACGCGGCCTGATAACGAATTAAGAATCTGCGTTTCACGCTTTCTTAAACTGGCTCGCGGCCCGCCGGACCGATTTGGCCGACTTTGCCACCAACTCTTGCGTGCTGGCAATCTCATTTTTGAGGCCCTCGGTGTTGCTCCGGGCCTGCTGTTTCAAGGAGAGGAGCCGGACGTTGATTCCCAGCAAAGTCTGGGCGATTTCATCCTGAAGCTCATGGCTGATCTTATGGCGCTCCTCCTCCTGGGCCGCAAGCACCTGGTGGGTCAGTTGCCGCAAGCCCTCCTGGAGTTTCAAGGAATCCTTCAGCAGCCGGGTGTAGCGTTCGCCGCTCTTTTTCAGGGCGGCTTCCACGGTCTTGCGCCGGACGATGCCGCGTTGCAACTGGCCGTTGGTGGCGGCCAGTTCCAGCGTGCGTTGCCCGAGCAATTCGGTCAATTGACGCAAGTGAGCCTTGGCCTTCCGCGCCGCCTGATGAGTTTCCTCGATTGGCGTAATGGATTCGACAAAGAAAACTTGTGCGCGCTCGATGAACCCGTCTCTTCTGGCGGTTAATTCCAGGGTGCTCACCGCCCGCTCGTGAATCCGGGCCATGTCCAGCGTCTCCAGGCCGAGCGCGACCGCCCGGCGTCCCAGGCTCAACGCCGGCAACAAGCTGGCGCACGGCCCCTGCTCCAGGTGCTGGCGCAATGCCGTCACATATCGTTGTGACAACCGGATTAGTTTTTGTTTCATGCTGTCATGCCGGATCGGGCGGCCTTCTTCCTCATGCCTTGTTTTCGCCAGTCAGCCGCCAATCCAATTCCATCATCGTGCAAGGGGCGCAATCTGTATATGGGGTGAACACCCCATAGCCAAGGGCCGCCCAGCGGCCTATTTTGTTGCGTGCGATCATTCGAAAAGCACGAAAACGAAACACACCATTATGAAAAACACATCTTTAGCCATCACCTTCCTCGCCGTCGCCGCCTTTGCGGTGGGTTGCAAACCGGCCGAGGACACTTCCACCGCCGGGCAGCTCGACAAAGTCAAGTCGGAAACGAAAGCAGACGCGCAGGCGATGAAGGACTACACCTTCGCGCAGAAGGCTGAGTTCGTGGCACAAATGCAGGGGCAGGTGGATGCCCTCAACAAGGACCTGGACCAGCTTTCCGCCAAAATTGACAAATCCAGCGATGCCGTCAAAGCCGACGCCAAGCCCAAACTGCAGGCCTTGCGCGACCAGGCGGCCCAAATGAACAAAAAACTGGATGAAGCCAGGAACGCCACCGAGTCCACTTGGGACAGCGTCAAAGCCGCTTCCCAAAAGACCTGGGACGGCTTGAAGGACGATTTCCAGAAGGCCCGCCAGTGGGCGAGCGACAAGATCGCGCCTTGAGGCGGTGAAAGGCGCGGCAACTATTATGCGCGATCATCACCAACAAACGGAGTTCCTGAAACACTGTCTTGGTTACGACGAAAGCGCGCGGTGCCGTGAACTCAAGCAGGAGATCACCCGGATTCAGCGGGACGAGCGCTGTGTGCAACGGGCGGTGTGGCTGATGGCCGTGTTGACTGCGCTGGCCATGGCCGGCCTGGGCTATCCGGCGATTTTGCTGGCCAACTTCCCGTACAGCGCGCCGCAAACCTCCGTCAACTTCTTTTGCGCTCTGGGTGTGGCATCGCTGATCAGCCTCCTGGCCTTTGGCATCCTCGGGATGGTTTATCGCAAGATGCTGGACAAGCGGCGGGAGGAATGCCGCCGGCTGGTCACCAAGCTGTTGGAGTCCCGATTGGGCAACCCGCTCTCCACGCTCTGGCGGGAACGTTCCGCCGGCAACGAAAGCCGCGGCCCGGACCAGCCTCCCGCCGGCGGCAATGCTTCCCCAACGGGAATGCAATCCGCCGCACAGGGCTGAAACTCCGGTTCGTGTGGGGCAGCCATAGTGTTCCGCGGTTGATTGATTTTCAAATACTCCGCCGCCGGGTGAGCCGATGGGAAGCACCTGCCGGCATCCGCAGTAGGGTAACACCCCATAGCGAAGAGCCAGTCTCACGCGTAGTCTGTCCTCGTTAAATGAAATCATTATCTCAAAACGAAAGAACAAACACTATGGCCAGGAACAATGCAGTGGTGGCAATCTACAAATCCCACATCGAAGCCGAAGCCGCCGTCAAGGAACTGCAGCAATCGGGATTCGATATGAAGAAACTCTCGATTGTCGGACGCGACTATCACACCGATGAAAACGTGGTCGGCTACTACAATGCCGGGGACCGCATGAAATACTGGGGGAAAACGGGGGCCTTCTGGGGCGGAATTTGGGG
>Ga0326727_10006299_pt1 | contig 32708 bp, 29 predicted proteins | sample MB2enrmetagenome_FD_207643 | JGI IMG/M metagenome (GOLD analysis project Ga0326727, IMG submission 207643) | Lab enriched peat soil microbial communities from McLean, Ithaca, NY, United States - MB29MY | ecosystem: Environmental > Terrestrial > Soil > Wetlands > Peat | place: USA: New York...
CCCGAACGCCTCGTAGTCGCTCGGCAGCACCAGCGCGCGCGCCTCGCGGTAGGCGGCGGCGAGGAGCCGTTCGTCGGCGACGTGGCCGAGCCGCCGGACACGGTCGGAAAGACCGAGCTCGCGGCTCCGCCGGTCGACGGGCCCCGCCATCCCGCCGTCCTCGCCGACCAGCACGAGGGTCGCCCGTCGGTCCCGCCGCGCGAGAGGGGCGAAGGCGTCGAGCAGGGTGAGAAGGCCCTTGTTCGACGCGAGCCGGCCCACGAACAACAGGAACGGTCCCTCGAGCCCGAACGCCCGGGAGGCCGCGGTGCCGCCTTCGGGGGGTGCCGGGACGGGAGTGTAACCGGGCGGTATGATGACGACCGGCGGAAGGGGAATGCCGAGAGAGCGGAGGAGCCGCTCCTCCTCCCGGGTCTGAACGACCAATCGCGCGGCCCCGGCCAGAGTCGGACCGGCGAGGACGCTGTCGTAGAACCCCCTCAGCCTTCGACGCCACCATCCTCCCTCGATCGACCAGGGGGGGTGGTAGTGGGCGGTGACGACGAACGGGGTGCCCCTGCGGCGGCGAAGGCGGGAGGCTACCGTGACCTGGTCGGTGCCGTAGGTGTGCGCGTGGACGATCTCGGGCCGGGCGTTCTCAAGCCTCGCCAGGAGCCCGCGGAAGAACGTGTAGTGGGCCGCCCCGGGAAGCGACCAGACCGGGAGCCGGTGCACCTCGCCGAAGCTCTGAGCCTCCTCGCGGGGAACGGTCGCCGCGAGCCTCTGCCAGGGGAACTCCCGGTAGAGCTCGCTCGTGAAGACGTCGACCCTGTGGCCCCGGGCGCCGAGACGGCTCGAGAGCTCGGCGACGTGCCGCTCGACGCCCCCGGGCCCGGGCGGGTAGCGCGTCGCAAGCTGGGCGACCCTCACGTAGGTCGGAGTACTCCCCCGGTTACTTGATAGGGACGGGACCCCGCGCGAGGACGCCCCGTGGGAGCCGGGACCCGCCGGCGCCGCTGCGCCTCACGAGGCCCAACGCGTCGTGGCGAGGCGCTGGGCGTACTTCTTGTAGACCTCGGTGGCGCGCGCGACCGCCTCGGTCTTGACGTACTCGTTCGCCTGGTGCGAGAGCTCCTCCTCGCCAGCGCCGTAGATCACGACCCGCGGGTTGACCTGCGAGTAGTGGACCGCCTCCGAGGCATGGACCAGCACGGTCGTCTCCGCCTGCGCGACCTCCTGGAGGATCCGGACATGGTCCGCGGCCGGATTGATCTGGACGGCGGGCATCGTCACGATCCGCCGCAGCGTGAACGGCGTCTTGATCCGTCGGAGGTGCTCCTCGATCTCGTGGTAGAGCTGGTCGGGGGTGTACGGGGGCGGGAACCGGATGTCGACCTCGCTGGTGCACTTGCTCGGGACCACGTTGATCCGCGTCCCTCCGTTGAACGTCCCGATGTTCAGCGTGACCGTCCCGAGCTCCGGGTGGGCGATCCGGCTCTTGAACGACTCGAGGCCACGGAGGATACGCATCATCTTCGCGATCGCGTTCTCGCCGAGGTGCGGCATCGCCCCGTGGGCCGCCTTCCCCCGAGTCTCGATCGCAAGGTCCAGGACCCCCTTCTCGGCGTAGGCGACCCGGAGCCCGGTCGGCTCGCCGACGACGATCGCCTTCGCACGCCGGAGGGGGAGGGTCTTCGCGAGCGCCATCGCCCCCTGCATCGACGTCTCCTCGTCGGTCGTGAACGCGAGGACGACCGGGATCTTCCGGGCGACGAGGTCCTGCGCGGCCTCGAGCATCGCGACGACCGTCCCCTTCATGTCCGCCGCGCCGCGACCGTACATCCGACCGGAGGCGAGCTGGCTCTGCGAGAAGCTCCAGTAGTCGCCGATCGGCGGGGTGTCCAGATGGCCGGAGAGGACGACGCCGCCCTGGCCGAACTCGGCGAGGAGCGCCGGGGTCTGGGCATCCCCGAAGAGGGTGTTGCGCATCCTGATCTGGTCCGTGAACGACTGGACGTAGTCGAGGACCTCCTGCTTGTCGGAGAACGGGTCGCTCGGGATCTTCACGAGCTCCGCCAGCATGTCCACCATCTGGCGCTTCATCGGAATCTTCCTCCGGTCGCAGGACGGCGGAACCTTAGAAACCGGACGAGTACCCACATGGGACGGAGGCGTTTAATCGTTGCCGGCGAGCGGCACGGACGCGCGCCGCCCCGAAGCCGAGGGGACACGGCCGTCTCCCGGCCCTGGTTCCCCCGTGCTTCCGTCACGGCAAAAGCCGCATAAGGCCCCCCTCACTCGAGGTGACGGATGCCGCTGGCCGAGGCACGGGAGACCTCCGTGGTGCGCATCGTCGAGACGCGCGACGAGCCGCTCAAGGGGGCGATGATGGTCGTCGGCTTCCCGACCCACGGCCTGGTCGGCTCGGTCGCCGCCTCGTACCTCGTGCATGCTCTCGACATGTCCCTGGTCGCCTACATGGTGAGCGAGCAGTTCCCTCCCACCGTCATCATGGAGGAGGGGGTCGTCAACGCCCCCGTTCGCCTCTACGCGAGCAAGCTCGTCTGCGGCGTCGACCGCTCCTGCGACCAGCTCGTCGTCGTCATCGCCGACATCCAGCCCCCGGTCGGGATGCTCAACCACCTCGGGCGGGTCCTGCTCGACTGGGCGGAGGAGAAGGGGGTCCAGCTCGTCATCGCGATCGAGGGCCAGCCGATCGACGGTGACGTCCGCGGCGACGCCCGGGTCGTCGCGATGGCGAACCGCGCCGCCGCCCCCCTGCTCGAACGGTACTCGTTCCAGGCGGCGAACGGGGTCGTCACCGGGCTCGCCGGGGGGATCATGCTCGGCGCCCTCGGGCGGGTCATGCCCGTCCTGTGCCTGGTCGCCCAGGCGCACAAGGACTACCCGGACGCCCGGGCCGCGGCGAAGGTGATCGAGACGGTGAACCCCCTCGTCCCGCTCTTGGTCCTCGACACCAAGCCGCTCCGGGAGAAGGCGCGCCAGATCGAGTCCGAGGTCCGCAAGACCCTCCAGCAGACGCGGGAGTCGGTCTCGAAGATGCGGGCGGCCGAGACCGAAGGGCCGGGTGAGATGTATCGCTGAGCCCGCCCCCGTGCCGACGGCGTCGGTCGACGACGGGACCCCTCCGTCGGTCGCCCTGAGGGGGTTCCGACCCTCGGACGTGGGTCCGATCTCGGCGATCGTCGCCGAGGCGCTCCGCGAGCACTACGACCCGAGCCTCTACGGGTCGCTCAGCGCGGAGTGGCCGTCCGGCTTCCTGGTCGCCGCGGACCCGGCCGGAACTCCGGTCGGCTTCCTCCTCGGGGTCAACCAGGTCGCGGGGGAGGCGAGGGTCCTGATGTTCGCGGTCGAGCGCGGCGCGCGGGGCTCGGGGGTCGGGAGCCGCCTGATGGAGGAGTTCTTCGAGAGGTGCCGCGCCCGCTTGTTCCGCCGGGTCACCCTCGAGGTCCGGGTCTCGAACGTGAGCGCCCTCCGGTTCTACACCCGCTACCGGTACTCGGTGATCGACCTGCTCCGGGGGTACTATTCGGACGGCGAGAACGGCTACCACATGGCGCGCGAGCTGTAGGGTGGCGCTCCAAAGGGGCTAAAACCTCCGCCTGCTCGCCACGCCTCGATGCCCTCGGCATGGCCGACCGCGGCCGACCTGATGACGCCGGGTCCGCTGACCCTCCCGGCCGATGCGCCGGTCTCGACGGCCCTCGGCCTGATGCGCAGCCGCGGGATCCACGAGATCCCCGTCCTGAGGCGGTCGCGCCTCCTCGGGATGATCACCTTCGAATCGATCGCCCGCCGGGTCACCGGGGCCCTCTCGACGAAGGTCGAGCACCTGCTGATCCTCCCTCCGCTCCTCACGCTCCCGACGACCTACCCCGAGATCGCGGAGGCGCTCCTCTCCACGGGCCTCCGCGCCGCCCCCGTGGTCGGGCGTCGCGGAGAGCTCGTGGGGCTCGTCAGCCGCAGCGACCTCGTGCGCGCGTTCCCGGGGCTGAGCCAGCTGGCCGGCTCGCGCGCCGTGACCGTCGAGGAGATCTCGATCCCCGCGTCGACCATCCTCCATGAGAAGGACCTCTGCCGGAACGTCGTCAGCCGGGTCCGCCTGCTCGAGGAGCAGCCGCTGCCCGTCGTCGACCGCAAGGGCCGGCTCGTCGGGGCGGTCGGCGTCCGGGACCTCGGCGCCGTCCTCTGGCGCCCCGTCCTGGGAGGCAAGCGCGACCCTCGGTCGGTGCACACCGCGCTCGACGTGGAGGTCGGCTCGATCATGCACGCCCCGCCGGTGACCGTCCCCGCCGGGACGGACGTCGCGACCGCCGCGCGCCGGATGACCGAGGAGGGCGTCTCCAGCGTCTTCGTCGTCGAGGATGGCCGGCCCATCAGGATCCTCGCCCAGGCAGGCCTGCTGGGGCTCGTCGTCGCCCGAAGCCGCCCCCCGAAGACCCCGGCGCGCGTCGAAGACGTCTACGTCGAGATCACGGGGTTGAGGGGCTCAGGCGACCCGGAGCTCCTCGCGGAGATCGACCACGTCGTCGCGCGGTGGCTCCGCCGGATCACCCGCGCGGTCCGCCCGCGGCTCCTCTCCCTCCACTTCGCCCCCCACGCGACCCACCGGACGAGCGACCTGACGGTGGAGGCGCGCCTCCATACCGACGACGGGATCTTCTACGCCTCCCACACCGGCTGGAACCTCCTCGCCGGGGTCGCCGGGCTGCTTGAGGAGCTGGCGGGCCAGACGCGTCGCGCGCGTGAGGTCAAGCAACGCCGGGGTCGCTCGGGGCGACACGCGGCCGACTCGGAGGACACCCCGCTCGATGACCAGGATCTGGAGCAGCGGATCCGCTCCATGGCCGAGCCTTCCGACTAGGGGCGATCGATGATCCCGGGGGGTCCGCGGAACCCGCGGCAGATGGAGCTCATGATGCGCCGGCTCGGGATGTCGAGCGAGCCGCTCCCCGGGGTCGAGGAGGTCGTGATCCGCACGCGGGCGCTTGAGCAAGTGTTCAAGGCTCCGGAGGTGACGATCCTCACGGTCCAGGGCGTGCGCACCTACCAGGTCGTCGGTACGCCCGAGACGCGGCCGCGGTCGGCCGTCCCCTCCGGCGAGGTCGCCGCGGCGGAACCTCGTGGACCCCCCGAGGAGGACATTCACCTCGTCATGGAACAGGCGAACGTCTCGCGCGAGGAGGCGGTCGAGGCGCTCGAGGCGACCCACGGCGCCCCGGCGGAGGCGATCCTGCGGATCCTCACCCGGGGCGGTCGGTGACCGAGGCGCTCGGCCCGGTTTCGCGCGAGTGCATCGAAGGCTACGTGTTCGTGGCGGAGCCGCTCGAGCTCCTGGTGCTGCGTCGGCCGCCGGCCCGCGGGTCGATCTGGGGCCCGGTGATGGGCAAGGTCGAGCCGAGCGATGCCAGCCTCGAGGCGGCGCTCCGCCGGGAGGTCCGCGAGGAGACCGGGGTGGTCGATCCCCGGGGGGTCCGGCCCCTCGACTGGCACGTGTCGTTCCGCGCCGACAACGGCGAGACGTGGCGCCTCCACGCCTACGCGGTCGAGGTCGAGCGGCGGTTCGCTCCGACCCTGAGCGACGAGCACGACGCCTTCGATTGGCTCCCTCCGGACGAGGCGATCCGGCGCCTGCACTTCACGGACAACCAGGACGCGGTGCGGCGTCTGGTGGCGCGCGAGGCTCGTCCGTCCCGAGGATAGAGCAGGGACTGGGCTGGGCCTTCTTGCCGGGACGGGGTGCGCCCGGCGGTCTCGAGACAACGACCCTCAGGCTGGTTCTGGCGACGAGGGGTGGTCCGAAGCTTTTAGCGCGGTGGCTCGCTTCAACTCCTCGCCATGGCCGTCGAACCGTCTTCCGGCGCGTCCGCGGCCCCGGCCGTCGTGCTACCTAGCCTAGGTCCCGAGCTTGCGGCGGCGATCCGCAAGGCGCACCCGCTACGGATCGTCCTGCAGGTCCCCGCCGGGCTTGTGCGGAACGCGGGGGAGCTTGCCAGCCGTCTCCGGGACGAGGTCGGGGTCCCGGTCGACCTGGCGAGCCGCGCGTGCTTCGGGGCATGCGATCCCCCGACCGCGGACGAGGCTCCCCGCGCCGACCTCGCGGTCGTCCTCGGCCACGCCCCGATCCCCAACGTGCTGAGCGTTCGGACGACCTTCTTCGTCGAGATGCGCGAGCCCGGCGGGGATGCCTCCGCGCTCGCGGAGGCGGTGCGCGCCGCCGGGGTACCGCGCCGGCTCGGGCTGGTCGCCTCGGTCCAGCACCTCGACCTCCTCGGGCCGCTCGACGCGGCCCTCCGGGAGCGCGGGTACGCCCCCCGCGTGGGTCGGGGCGACCGGCGCCTCGCCTATCCCGGGCAGGCGCTCGGCTGCAACTACACCGGGGCCGAGGAGCTCGGACAGGACGTGGACGCCTTCCTCTTCGTCGGGACCGGACGGTTCCATCCGCTCGGCCTCGCGCTCGCGGTGGAGCGACCGGTCTGGTCGATCGATCCGCTCCGCGGGGAGCTCGAGCCTCCCGTCGACCGCGCCTCCCTCGTCCGGCGCCGCCAGCTCTTGGTCGCGTCGGTCCGCGACGCCCGGCGGTGGGGGATCCTCGTCTCGACGTTCGCGGGCCAGAACCGCTCGCCGACCGCGCTCGCCCTCCAGGCGAAGGCGCAAGCCCACGGGCGGCAGGCGGAGATCCTCCTCTCCCAGCGCGTCGATCCCGCCGACCTGCTCGGGAGGGACTTCGACGCGTTCGTCAACACCGCGTGTCCCCGGATCGCGCTCGACGACAGTGCGAACTACCCGAAGCCGGTCCTCACCGCGCCGGAGTTCCTGATGGCGCTCGGTGAGCTTCCGCTCGAGCCGTACCTGTTCGACACCTACCGCTAGCGCCGGACCCGCCGGCCAGCCGCGGGCTTTCCTTGGAGCGACCTCTCCGCGGCGTCGAGGAACCGTTCGTGGACCCGCGGGTCGCCCGAGAGCTCCGGGTGGAAGGTGAGCCCCCAGACCGGCCCGGCCCGGACCCCGACGACCTCCTCGCCGCGCCGCGCGAACGCGCTCGCCTTGGGACCGACCTTGAGGATCCTCGGCGCCCGGATGAAGATTCCCGGGAACGGCGGGCCGTCGAGTCCGTCGACGACGACCGCCCCCTCGAACGATTCGCGCTGGGAGCCGTAGTCGTTCCGGCGGACCGTCACGTCGAGCCGGCCGAGCGTGGGGGGGTCCGGCCCGCTCGGGCTCGCCTCCAGGTGCCGGGCGAGCACGATGAGGCCTGCGCACGTCGCGAGGACGGGGAGACCTTGGTCGAGCCGCACGCCGAGCGGTCCCCAGAGCCCGGATTCCTGGAGGAGCTTGGCGATCGTCGTCGACTCGCCACCGGGAAGGAACAGCGCTTCGATGCTCGCGAGGTCGGCCGGTGTCCGCACGGGCCTCGCCGTCCGTCGGCCACCGAGCCGGGCGAGCGCCGCGAGATGCTCCGGGACGTCCCCCTGAAGGGCCAGGACGCCGACCTTCATCCCGGTGTGCGACGGAGCTCCTCGACGATCTCCTTCGCCCGGTCGAAGCGGATCGCCCCGTCGCGGATCATGCGTTCGACCACCGGGTCGACCTCCTCGGGGCGAGCGCCGGCGCTGGTGGCGAGGTTGCGGGCATGCAGCTCCATGTGGCCCCGTTGGATCCCTTCGGTCGCGAGGGCCCGCAGCGCCGCGAAGTTCTGGGCGAGTCCGACAGCGGCCAGGAGCTCCCCAAGCTCAGGGGAGCTCTTCACGCCGAGGATCTTCACCAGCGTCTTGGCGGTCGGGTGCACGGCGGTCGCTCCGCCGATGAGCCCGACGGGGACCGGCAGCTCGATCGACCCGACGAGGTCGCCTGCGCTGTCCTTCTCGTAGGTCGTCAGCGGCTGGACGACCTCTCCCTCGGAGGAGGCGCGCCAGGCAGCGTAGGTGTGGGCGCCGGCCTCGATGGCCCGGCAGTCGTTGCCGGTCGCGAGAACGACGCTCGACACCCCGTTCATGATCCCCTTGTTGTGGGTCGCGCAGCGGAACGGGTCGGCCGCGGCGAGGGCGTAGGCGTCCAGGATCGCCTCGATGACCTGCGGGCCGGTCGCCGTCTCCGTGGCCAGGAGGTCCGCACGGAACGTGGCGTGGGCGCGCGCCAGGCGGTGTACGGCGAGGTTGGAGATGATCCGAAGGACCGCCCTCCCCCCCGCGAGCCGTGCGAGCTCCGGGGCCAGGGCCTCGCACATCGTGTTGACGGCGTTCATCCCTCCCGCGTCGCGCGCGTCGACCAGGAGGTGGACCACGACCATCGGCCCCCGCATCGAGGGGACGAGCCGGACCTCGAGGTCCTTGGCGCCGCCCCCGAACCGGACGAGGACCGGATCCTTGGCGTTCGCCGCGGCTAGGAGCCCCTCCTTGCGGTCGAGGATCCTCAGCCGCGCCGCCGCCGGGTCGGAGACGCCCACGATCTGGACCTGGCCGATCATGACCGGCGGGGTAGACTGGGCGCGGAACCCGCCGGCCGCGCGGGCGACCTTCGCGGCGTTGGAGGCTGCCGCAACGACGCTCGGCTCCTCGATCGCCATCGGGACCAGGTAGTCCCTACCGTTGACCTGGAAGTGGGTCGCGATGCCCACCGGGACGGGCATCACCCCCACGACGTTCTCGATCATCCGCTCCAGCGTCTCGGGCGCGACACCGGGCGGGAACTCGAGCGTGCGCAGCTCCTCGTCGGAGAGATTCGCCCACTCCTTCAGGAACGCCCGGCGCTCGGCCGTCGTCCTGCGGTAGAACCCTGAGATGTCGGAGGAACGGCTCATGACTCGGCCTCCGGCCGCTCGCCTCCAGGCGTGACGTCGGGAGCCGGGGCTTGGCCGGCCGGCTTCTCCCGGGCGACGATCACCTTCGCCGGCCGGAGGAGGCCGCCGAAGAACCGGTAGCCTTGCTGGACGACCTCGTGAATGGTCCCATCCGCCGCGGTATGGTCGGCCGCGACCTCCCCGACCGCTTCCGCCTCCTCGGCCTGGAACGGGCGGCCGACCTCGGCGACCGGCTCGACACCCTCGCGCTTGAGGAACGTCGCCCACTCGCGGTCCAGGAGCTCGAAGCCTCGGCGCAACGGATCGGAGGAGGGAAGGCGGGTGACCGGGGCGTTCGCAGCCTGGAACGCTTCCAGGAGGGGAAGGAGCTCGCGCAGGAGCGCGGCCCGGGCCTGGCGGTTGGCAGCCTCCCGTTCCTTAGCGACGCGACGTCGGAAGTTCTCGAAGTCGGCGAGGAGATACTTGAACCGGGTCTCCCAGTCTTCCTTGGGCTCCGCCGGCGCTGGGGGCGCTGTGGACGGCGGCACCCTGTCGGGTCCCGGCGCAGGCGCGTCGTCCGGCATCGGTGCCCACCAAGGAGCCGGTCGCGCGCTCATAGCGCTTGGGGAGGTTGGCCCGTCCGCCGGTGGGTTCCGCGCGGGGGCCGGGCGAGGCCCCTCGACCAACCCAGGTCCGTCCACGGTCGGCCACGGCTCCGGCCCACCCCGACCCCGTCGGTCCGGAGGCCGTGGGCGCGCTGGTCCAAGGCGTCTGGAAGCCTGCCTCCGGGCCGTCGTTTTCAACCCTCCAAGCCAAGGGTTATAACGCGCCACCGGGTCAGAAAAACGGGCGATTTCAGCCCCCATTTCTGATGGTAGAACCGGCGGTCGCCGCCCCAGAGTACACGGCGAGCTCGATCCAGATCCTGGAGGGCCTGAGCGCCGTCCGGAGGCGCCCGGGAATGTACATCGGGTCGACCGATGCCCGTGGGCTTCACCACCTGGTCAACGAGGTCGTCGACAACTCGATCGACGAGGTCCTCGCGGGGGCGTGCACCCAGATCGAGGTCGTCCTCCACAACGACGGCTCCTGCTCCGTCCGTGACAACGGCCGGGGGATCCCGGTCGAGGTCCACCCGAAGTACAACCGCCCGACGCTCGAGATCGTGATGACGGTCCTGCACGCGGGTTCGAAGTTCGACCGGAACACCTACAAGGTCTCCGGTGGGCTCCACGGCGTCGGCGTCCACGTCGTCAACGCGCTGAGCGAGTGGCTCGAGGTTCGGGTCCGTCGCGACGGGCACGAGTACTTCCAGCGCTACGAACGTGGCGCCCCGGCCGCGCCGCTCTCCGTCGTGGGGCCGGCCGACACGACCGGGACGGAGACGAGGTTCAAGCCGGACGCCACGGTCCTGGAGACGACGGAGTTCGACGCGGAGGCGATCTCCCGGCGCCTGAAGGAGCTCTCGTTCCTGAACCCCGGCGTCGTGATCACCTTCCACTCGGAGCGGAGCGGCGCCTCGGAGACGTTCCACCACGCCGGAGGGATCACCGAGTACGTCGAGGACCTCAACGCGAACACCAACGTCCTGTTCCGCCCGCCAATCTCGTTGCACGCCAAGCGCGATTCGACCGACATCGAGCTGGCGCTCCAGTACACCGACGGTTACAACGAGACGACCCTCGCGTTCGTCAACAACATCAACACCGTCGACGGCGGGACGCACGTGGTGGGCCTGAGGAGCGCGCTCACCCGCACGCTCAACGACTACGCCCGCAAGCGTGGCTGGGTGAAGGGCGACCAGGAGGGACTCACCGGCGAGGACACCCGCGAGGGGCTGACGAGCGTCCTCTCCGTGAAGGTCCTCGAACCCCAGTTCGAAGGCCAGACCAAGGCGAAGCTCGGCAACTCCGAGGTCAAGGGCCAGGTGGAGAGCGCGGTCAGCCAGAAGCTCGCCGAATACCTCGAGGAGCACCCTTCGGTCGGCCAGACGCTCGTCTCGAAGGCGCTCCAAGCGGCGCAGGCCCGCGAGGCCGCGCGCAAGGCCCGCGAGCTGACCCGCCGCAAGGGGCTTCTGGAGGGCGGAGGGCTCCCGGGCAAGCTCGCCGATTGCCACTCGCGGGACCCGTCCCAGTGCGAGCTGTTCATCGTCGAGGGGGACAGTGCGGGGGGCACGGCCAAGCAAGGCCGGGACCGCGAGTTCCAGGCGATCCTCCCCCTCAAAGGGAAGATCCTGAACGTCGAGAAGGCGCGCCTCGACAAGATGCTCCAGAACGAGGAGATCCGCGCGCTCTTCACCGCTATCGGCATCGGGATCGGCGACGACCAGGACATCGCCCGCCTCCGCTACCACAAGGTGATCCTGATGACCGACGCCGACGTCGACGGCGCCCACATCCGGACGCTCCTGTTGACGCTGTTCTACCGGAAGATGCCGGTCCTGATCACCGAGGGTCGGGTCTACATCGCGCAGGCCCCTCTCTACAGGGTCCAGAAGGGAAGCAAGATCACCTACGCCTACTCCGACGAGGAGCGCGACCGCGCGATCGCCGAGGCCGGCGGGACGAAGGGCGTCACGATCCAGCGGTACAAGGGCCTCGGCGAGATGAACGCCGAACAGCTCGCCGAGACGACGATGCGGCCGGGGGCCCGTGAGCTGTTGCGCGTCAGCGTCGAGGACGCCGCCCGGGCGAACGAGCTGTTCCAGATCCTCATGGGCGAGGAGGTCGAGCCCCGACGACGCTACATTGAGGAGCACGCCCTCGAGGTCACGAACCTCGACATCTAGCCCCCGATCCCCGCGGCTGCTCCCCGACCCCCCGACGGCCCTCGAGGGACCGTGCTCGTCAGCCGCGAACGAGACCTTTCGCCCTCCGTCCTTCGCCGAGGGAAGGCGCGCTCGGCACGCCGAACGCCTTATTCGGCCCTGTCCGTAGCCGCAACGTGCCCGCGAGCGAGGTGGCACCGCCTCTCGTGGTCGCGGACGCTCTGGTGGTCACGCAGGACCCCGCGCGCCGCGTGGTGCGTGCGGACGTTCGCATCGAAGGCGGTCGGTTCGTCCACGTGGGTCCGGGGGCGCCGCGGGAGGGGGCCGAGCTCCTCGAGGGCCATCGCCTCGCCGTCGTCCCAGGGTTCGTGAACGCGCACACGCATGTCGCGATGGCGCTTCTGCGAGGGATCGCCGACGACGTCGATCTCGAGGGCTTCCTCGAGACGCTATTTCGGGTCGACGCCCGGCGAACCGAGGCGGACATCGAGGTAGGCGCGCGCGCGGGCGTGGCGGAGATGCTCCTCGGAGGCACGACGTCGTTCCTCGACCTCTACTACGCCGAGGACGCGGTCGGCCGGGCGACCGAGGCGCTCGGCGCCCGCGGGTTCCTCGGCTGGGCGGTCCTGGACCCCGACAAGACGACGCAGCACGGCCGACCCCTCGACAACGCGGCCGCGTTCCTCGGCCGGTGGCGGGGACATCGGACGGTCGAGCCGCTGGTCGCGCCCCAGGGCGTCTACGTCTGCTCCCGCGAGACGTGGCTCGGGGCCCGGGAGCTTGCCGAGAAGCATGGCGCCCTCCTCCATTACCATCTCTCGGAGACGCGACGGGAGGTCCACGAGCACGAGGCGCGGACCGGCCGGCGCCCCGTCAACTGGCTGGAGGAGATCGGGTTCCTCGGCCCGCGGCAGGTCGCGGCGCACGCGGTGTGGCTGACCGGGGAGGAGATCGCGACCCTCGCCCGGCGCCGCGTCGGGATCGCCCACTGCGCGAGCTCGAACCTCAAGCTCGCCTCGGGCGGGGTGGCTCCCGTGGTCGAGCTCCGTGCGGCCGGCGCGACGGTCGGGCTGGGGACCGACTCCGTCGCGAGCAACAACTCGCTGTCGATGCTCCGCGAGATGCACGTCGCCGGGCTCGTGCAGAAGAACCAGCGCTGGGACGCCTCGGTCCTCCGGGCACAGGAGCTCCTGGACCTCGCCACAATCGAGGGGGCCAAGCTGCTCGGTCGAAACGCCGACCTCGGCTCGATCGAGGTCGGCAAGCGCGCGGACTTCTCGCTCGTCCGGCTCGACCACCCGAGCGTCGTGCCGGCGCGACCCGAGGCGATCGTCTCGCACCTTGCCTACGCGATGAGCGACGAGGCGATCGATTCGGTCTACGTCGAAGGGCAGCCGGTCGTCCGTCATCGGAGCCTAGTCCGAGCCGACTGGGAGCGGCTGCGGCAGGACGCGGAGGCGGCGAGCGGGGCGCTCTGGGCCGACCGACCGGGCCGATAGCGCCCGTCCTCCGCTAACCCCCGAGCTCCTTGGACAGGGCCTGCGCGAGCGCTTCGGCGAGCGCGGCCGGGCCCCCGGGAACCCCCAGTTCGGCGACGCCGCCCAGCTTCGTCGAGGGACCCCCCCGCGGGAGCGCGAAGAGCTCGTCGACCTCGCCGCGGTCCACCTCCCACGAGACGCTCCCATGGTGGAGGAGCGCGCTCGAGGTGACGTGCTGGGCGGCCGCTCCCAGGACCTTCGCCTCCGTCGCGAGGATCTCCCCGCGCGCGGACAGGGGGCAGTAGTCGTTGACGAGCCCTGGAGCGCCGACCCAGCTCGCCCGGATCCCTAGCGCTGCGAGGCCGGTCACGACCCCGCGGCCGAGCCGCCCGTAGGCCCGCGCGAAATCGCGGCCCACGCGAGGGTCCGACCGCGGAAGGATGACCGCCCATACGATGTCGTTCTCGAGGTGGAGGACGCCCGTCCCGCCGGTGGTCCGGGGGACCGTGGGGACGCCTTTCTTCCGCGCACGGAGCAGGTACGGGGCGTCCGGGACGACCCCGATGCCGAAGCTCACCACGCGCTCGCGGACGACCCCCACGCGGACCGCCGGGGCACCGCGACGGAGCAGCGCCTCCTGGAAGCGGACCTCTTCGGCGAACCCAACTCGGCGAGCGCTCGCCCCGGTGTTCGGCGCCTCCGGGGAGCTCTCGCGCTGCGGATCCACGGACACCTGCCGGCAGGGCCCGGCATCGACCGGTCCAAAGCATATGAGGCCGGGCCGGCTCTCGGCCGTATGGCCGAGCTCGAGACGTTCCAACTGCGGCCGGGGGACGCGGCGCCGAAGTTCGCCCTGCCGGGGACCGACGGCCGCACCTGGACGCTAGCCGACTTCGCCGACCGAGAGCTCCTCCTCGTCGTCTTCTGGTGCAACCACTGCCCGTACGTCCTGGCGTGGGAGGGGCGCGCGATCGACCTCGGGAAGCGCTACGGCCCGAGAGGGGTGGGCGTCGCGCTCATCAACTCGAACGACGCGACGGCGTACCCGACCGATGGCTTCGAGGCGATGGTCGCCCGAGCCCGGGAGAAGCAGTACCCGTTCCCTTACCTGCGTGACGAGACCCAGGAGGTCGCCCACGCCTACGGGGCCCTGGTGACGCCCCATCCCATGCTGTTCGACCGGGAACGGCGGCTCCTCTTCCAGGGCCGGATCGACGACAGCCACGACCACCCGGAGCGGGTGAAGGACCGGTACCTCGAGCGTGCGCTGGAGCAGGCCCTGGCGGGACGGTCCGTGGACCCTTCCACGCTACCGGTCGTCGGGTGCACGGTCAAGTGGCGGGCGTAGCGCCCGGCCCGTCCTTCCGCGGCGACCGCCCGCCCCGGCGGCCCGGATCGCGGTCCGCCGTGCCTCGAACGCCTCGGCGAGCGCCGGATTGACCGCCGCCCCGGCGCGGTCGAGCCTCGAGGCGATCGCGACCTTCGCCGCGAGCGACCGCGCGAGCTTCCCTCGCTGAGCGCGCGGCGCCGACTGGACGGCGGGATGCAGGAACAGGAGCCCGTGGCGAGGGGGCGGAGCCCGCCCTCGAAGGTGCTCGAAGAACGCCCGCTCGGCCCCGAGGACCTGAACGGTGCTCGCCGGCAGGTGCGCGAGCCGGTCGAGCCCTCCGGCTTGGGCGATCATGCGCGCCGCGAGCTCGGGCCCGAGCAGACGGTTCAGGTTCGGGGCCCGAACCGGCACGGAGGCCCGCAGGGCCTCGTCGACCGCCGACCGAGCGTCGCCGAGCGCGAGGAAGAGCTCGGCCAGGCGCCGCCGCGCGGCGATCACGGACGGGTCCTCGGGGGAGAACGACGCGGCCGGGGGCCGCTCGAGGAGGGCCTTGGCCGCGGCGAGCGGCGCCTGGCCTTCGAGCTCGGGAAGGTCGAGGGCCGCCCAGCTCGAGACGCGTTCTCCGATCAGGTTCGAGGCCCGGTCGATGTCGCGCAGCGCGCGCACCGCCTCCTCGACATGGACCGAGGGGTCCCAGGCGGCCGCGAGCGCAAGCTCCGCCCGGCGGAGCATGGCGGTGCGATGCACCGCAGGGTCGGCCCCCACGTCGGGGGCGTCGGGCGCCGAGGGATCGAGCACCACCCCGTCCCCGGCGAGCCGGCGGTCCCGGGTGCGCCATCTCTCCTCCCCCCGGGAGTCGAGCAGCCGCTGCTCCGCCGGCGTGGTCTCTCCTGCCGCGCGCTTCTGCCCGTCCTCGGCAAGAGCCTCCACCTCGAGGCTCGATCGCACCTCTCGAACGACCGCCCCGCCGTCGAGAAGGTAGGCGCCGTGCCAGGCCGACGCGAGCGTCTTCGCGGTCACCGGTCCTTCCCTCGCCTTGCGGCGCGCGGCCCACGGCCGCGCGGGTCGCGAGCGGCGGCACGTCCCGGGAGATTATGAGCGCGGCCGGGCTCGGGCGCGAGGATGGCAGTCCCCCATGACCTGGTGCGCCGGGAGCGCCGAGGCGCGACCCTGCTGCTCACGCTCGACCATCCGCCGGTGAACGTGCTCTCGATCCCGGTCGTCGAGGCGCTGGCGGAGGCGTTCGACGTGGCCGAGGCGGACCCGCAGGCGCGCGTCGTGGTGCTCGCCAGCGCGGCCGAGAAGGCGTTCGGGGCAGGCGCGGACGTCCGCGAGATGCGAGCGTTGACGCTGGAGGCGGCCCGAGCGCACGCCGCACGCGGCCAGGCCCTGACCCGCCAGATCGAGCGGCTGCCCCTCCCGGTGGTCGCGGCGGTGCACGGCGTGTGCTTCGGCGGCGGCCTCGAGGTCGTGCTCGCCTGCGATTTCGTCGTGGCGAGCGAGGACGCGCAGTTCGGCCAGCCGGAGATCAACCTCGGCGTGATGCCGGGCTGGGGTGGCACACGCCGCCTGCCGCGACGGATCGGAGCGGCCCGGGCGCGCCGGTGGATCCTCACGGGACGAGCGGTGACCGCCCGCGAGGCGGAGGCGGCAGGGCTCGTCGACCGGCTCGTGCCGCGAGCCGAGCTGCTCGCCTCCTCGCTCGCCCTCGCCGAGGAGCTCGCCGAGAAGCCGCCCGTCGCGCTCGCGACGGCCAAGTATGCCCTGCTGCGCGCGATCGACCCGGGAATCGACGAAGGCCTCGCCTACGAGCTCGACCTCTGGTCGAGGCTGTTCGGCACGGAGGGCCAGCGGGAGAGGATGGCCGCGTTCCTCGAGAAACGCCCCCCACCGCGCCTCGACCGCTCCCGGTGGAAGGAGGAGACCGCGGGATTCCCGTGGGCGCGCGACGGGCCGTCGGCCTCCGAGGGAAAGCGCGATAAGGCCTCGGCGCCGCCACGGCGCTGACGCGCCGCGGTGGCTCAGCTGGCAGAGCGGCTCCTTGGTAAGGAGCAGGTCGAGGGTTCGAACCCCTCCCGCGGCTGACTCTTCTTTCGGTCGCCCGTCGTGCCTCGAGGGCACGCGCAGCTTCGCGCGGGCCGCGAGCACCACATGCCCTCGACGGCCGAGAGGGAGGGCGGGTCCCCTGACCTCGGGTGACCTTTAGGCGGGCCCCGCTGCCCGTGCCCTAGCGACGCAATCATGTGGACGCGCAGGTTCGTTTCCGCCGTTGATGCCTCCCTGGTACGCCCGTGGATCGCGCCGGCTCTACCGGGAGCTGATCGCTGACGCGCTTCCGGGTCTCCGCCTCCGTCACCTCCGCATCCACACGGAGGGCTGGCAGAACGTCGTGTTCGAGGTCAACCAGGCGTACATCTTTCGGTTCCCGCGCTCGTCCGCCCACGCGAAGCTGCTGGCGACGGAGATCGGCCTTCTCCCTCACCTGGCCGCGCGCCTGCGCCTTCGGGTTCCCCAGCCCTTCGTGGTCGGTAGCCTTCCGGGCCGTCGGGGATGGCCGTTCATGGGCTACCGCCGGATCCCCGGCGAACCGCTCGAGTGGGACCACGTCGGTCCCCGGCGGAGAAGCCGTCTTGCCGACGACCTGGGCCCGTTCCTGCAGGACCTGGCGCGGTTCCCGGTAGCTGTGGCTCAACGACTCGGGGTCCCTGGAGGAGGGCCCGAGATCTGGCGAGCCCGACACGAGGCGGAGTTCCGCCGTTTCCGCGAGCGGGGACATCGAGTGATACCCCCTCGCCTCCGGGAGGCCGCGGACCGTCTCTTCCGACAGTACCTCGGCGAGGAGAGGAACTTCCGCTGGCGCCCCACGCTGCTCCACCGGGAGGTGCACGGGGGCCACGTGCTCACCGCCCGAGGTCGGGTCACCGGTGTCATCGACTGGGGGTTCGCCTGCGTCGGGGACCCGGCCCGGGAGCTCGCCTACTGGGCCGCTCACTTCGGGGGCGAGGACCTCGAGCGGCTCTCGAGGGGTCGCCTCCGTGCGAACGACGAGACGTTCTTCGAGCGAGTGAGAACGTACCGCTCGCTCATCCCGGTCTATCACATCCTCGGTGGGGAGGCGGTCGGTGACCGGGCCATGGTCCGCTCCGGCCTTCTCGACCTGCGCAGGGCGGTCCTGTTCCCGGCGGAGCCGGGGCGGCCCTAGCCCCTGGCCAAGGTATCGCCGGGCCGGGTTGGCGCGGCATCTGACCCTCGTTCGGTCTCGCCGGCTCGGCCGCCGCGCCGTTCCTAGGACCGGATCGGGCCGCGTGGGCGAGGCCGCCGGCGAGGCGTTCGCCGCGGCTCCTGGTAGGCCCTCTGGATTCGAGCGATACCATCGGCCCGCACGATGAGACGAGCGACGGACCTGCCGGTCCATTTCCTCCATGCCGGATCGCCGGAGGCGATGTGGTCCCGGATCCGCGTCGAGGAGATGCGCCCGGTCCGCCGGAAGCGAACGACCTTCACCTTTCCCTTCGCCCGTCGCGCCAGTCCCGACCTCTCGGTCGAAAGGAGGAGGATGTCGGGCTTGCATCGACGGATCAGGTTGTTGAGGGCCCACGACACCGAGGGCCCGTCCCGAAGCGTGACCACCCTGACCCCCCGGATCCCGCTCTCCTTGAGGTAGGCCTCCATCATCGCCTTCCTCTCACGGGCGCTGAACGGGTCGGTCCTCGTGTTCTTGCGCTCGGAACTGCCGACCGCCACGACGAGGCGGCACGCCTTTCGGAACCGCCGAACGACGCTCAGGTGTCCCTTGTGGGGCGGGTTGAACCGGCCCCAGTAGACCCCCACGATCCTTCGTGCGCCCAAGGTCCCCCTTACTGGAACGGCATCTGACGGTCATCTGTTTTCGCGGCCCGGGGCTCACCGGGGTCCGACCACGAGAGCCGCTTCCACGTAGGTCGTCGGGGGGCCTCCCGTGATGTCGCCGGCGCTTCTCCTACGCGGGGCGTTCTCCCGGCTCGAGGAGGGGATCGCCCCCGCCAGCCCCCGGCGGACCGCCGTCCGCGACCTAGGACTCGCGGCTGTCCTTGGGAGGTCGGTCCTGTCGGGCTCGGCGAGCTGTCGACAGAGCGAGACCCGCCGGCGCGAACCACGTGTAGAGGTCCAACACCAGCTGACCTGCCGCGACCAGCGGGTCGTCCCGCATGAGGTCCCGGGCCCGGGACAGCTTGTCCGTCCTGAAGATGATCAGGCCTCGGAGCTCGGTTTCCTCTTCCATCGGTCCGGTGGTGAGGAGCTCTCCGGATTCCCTCAGCCGACGCAGATGCGCTAGGTGGCTCTCCTGCAAGGTCCCGGCTTCCTCAGGGGTCGGCCGGGATGCGGAGGCGGCCCGCCGCAGGAGCCCGACGACGTAGTGGGTCATCGGCGGCAACCGATCGACCTCAGGGACGGGGCGACCCCTCGAGCTCATCGCGCACCCACGTCAGGCTAGCACCCGCGGGTTCAAGATACGCTCCGCGGGCCACCCAGGCCGCTCGACCCGATTCGACCCACGGCCGCGGCAGGTCTCGGACCCGGGTCGGCGGCGGGGCCCTCCCGTGTCGGGAACGGCTCCGTGAGGCTCCAGTTCCCGACTGCGCGAGCCCGCGACCCCCTCGGGGCGTGGGTCCGGCGCACGCGGCCCGTTCACACCGGCGACGCACGCTCGAAGGGGGATCATACGGACGGACGGCGACCCCGGAAAGAGGGATCGGACCGAAGGGTCCAAGAGCATCGGATCCGTGAACGCGCGAGCGAGGACGATGCCGACGGTTCGTGACCCGGTCTGTGGCATGTCGGTCGACCCGGAGCACGCTCCCGCGAAGGGCACCTACGCCGGTCAGGTGGTCTGCTTCTGCAACAAGGCCTGCCAGCGCAAGTACGAGGCGTCGCACAAGCCGGATTGAATCGGGTCCCTGCTCAGCCGCTCGCCACGACGCCCCAAGGCGGCTCTTCCGCCGAGGGAACCGGCGAACCCCGCGTCTCACCCTCCAGCGTCTTATACGCAGGCCACCATGGGCGCGCCCGTAGCGGGGTAGGGTAGTCAGGAAAGCGGCCGGCGCCGCCGGCCGTCCTGAAATCCCGACGGGCTCATAACCCGTAGATCCATGGTTCAAATCCATGCCCCGCTATCTCTCCGCTTAGCCCCCCACAACGCCGCTGCGCCCAGGGGAGGAAGCGGGGATCGGCCCTGCGATCCGGGCTCGGGCCGCGATGTCAGTCGTGGATGATGGGCGGGGCCGCCGCCTTCGCCTTCGTGCCCTTCCGCCGGGTCGGGCGCTTCCGTTCCGGGTCCGCGCCCCCGGCGGTCGCCGCAGGCGAGCCAGCCGGCGGGACGGGAGCTGTCGGCTCTGGGGGAGCCACCGGCGGCGAGACCGGCGCGCTGGGCACGGCCGAGGGGGCCACAGGGACCGGCGGAGCTTGGCCTTTCGAGGGAGGCGCCGGTCCCGGATTCGGGTGCGGCGCGCTGGCAGGGGCGGGCGGGGACGGAGCCGCGGCCCTTGCGGGGGCAGCGGGCTCGGGCACAGGAGGAGGTAGGGGCTGAGGAGCCGAAGGCACCGGGAGGATCGGAACGAACTCACCCGGCTTCCAGGTGTGGGGCTGGCGGAGAACGGTGGGATCCTTCACGAACAGGTCGGCGTGCCCGCATCCTCGGCACACTCGGGTACCGATGGCGAGCTCGCCGCCGCTGCGGAGCGAGAGCCCGCCGCGGCCGATCCCGCCCGTCCTCAGGTTGTCCGCCCACACGAAGTCGCTCCCACCGCAGTTGCTACAGACCGGCACCGGCCATCCCCAACGTAGAAGCACCCTCGTTCCGTAATAAGAACGAGAGGTCGGAGGACCACCCACGCGACCTCGCGAAATGGCCTTGTACGATGCCGCCGTGCAGAGCTGGATGGACCGCGCCCCGTTCCACAGGATCGCGGTCGCCACCGACGGCTCGGAGAACGCGGCCGCGGCGCTCGCCATCGCGATCGACCTCGCGAAGCGGTACTCGGCGGACCTCCTGGTGATCGCGGTCGCGCCGCTCGCGCCGGTCTTTGCGTCCCCCAACGAGCCGCTCGTCCCGGCGGCGGTCCCCCAGAGCACGGTCCCCCGCTACCGCGAGCTGATCGACGCCGCGATCGCCGAGGCCAGGTCGGCCGGGATCCCGAACGTCAGCGGGGTCTGCGAGGAGGGCGTCGTGGTCGATGAGGTCCTCGCCCAAGTGGGGGCCCACCGGTCCGACCTCCTGATCGTCGGGTCCCGCGGGCTCTCGGCGGCGAAGCGGCTGGTGCTGGGCAGCGTGTCGGCGGCGCTCGTCACCCACGCACCGTGCCCGGTGCTCGTGGTCCGTCCGCCTACGACGGCGGGCTGACGACCGTCTTCACGCTCACGCGCGTCGGGATCGGCAGCTTGTGCGAGGCCTTCCGCAGCGCCTCCTTGGCATCCGCGAGGTGGGCCTCGGTCGTGTAGACCGTCAGTAGCTCGGCCCCGATCTCGGCGCGCACCGCGTGGCCGACCGCCTTGCCGAACGCCCCCCGCATCCCGTCGGAGATACGGTCGGCGCCGGCGCCCATCGCCATCTTGTGCTCGCGCAGGATCTGGTGAGGGTACCGGCGGACCTTGAGGTGGAACTCGTTCGGCGCGGTCCGCTCCATGACCCGGACGGCGCTGACGCGCGCGGCCTCGAGGGCGGTGTCACGAACCTGGGCGGCCTCCTCGGCGCCGAGCGACAGGCTGAGCGGAAAGGAGGCATGCAGATTGCCCGTGTCGAACTGCGTGACACGGCAGGTCGGGATTCCGCCCATGTACTCCTGGCGGGTGTAAACCTGGCCCTCGACCTTGCGGTACATGCGCGCCGGCTTGCGGGTCATGGGCGCGGGCGACCGGGGGGGGTTAGAAAACCCTTGCGTCGGCGCGGACGCCCAGGGAGCGAGCCCCGTCCCGCGCGACCGGGCCGGTCGAAGTGTCGTACTCCCACGGCCCAGGACGTGCCGGTCCGCCTCCCCGCACCGCAAGGAGGCGGGCGCCTTTCCGGGCGACCGCGACCTCGCGGAACGGCACGCCGGCCTCGGTGAGCCACCGTCGGACCCTCGCCCCTCCTTCCCCGGGCGCCGGGGCCGCGAAGAAACTCCGCCCGAACATCGCCTGGGCCGCCCGCGCACCGCGGCGGCGGAGGCCCCGAAGGATCGTCGTGAGGCGAGGCGTGGTGAGGCGAACGGAGTCGGTGAACCGCTCCGAGACCGTCCAGAACGCCTCCCAGCTCGGCCCGGCGGCGAACGCGTCGAAGAGCTCCGTCCCGCCCGCGAACCCGCGCATGCGGGCCGAGTCGCGGAGCACGCCCGGCGAGCGGATCGGGGCTCCCGCCGTCCCGACGAGGACGGTCCGGTCGACCGGTTCCCGGACGATGCGACCGAACGGAGGGAGGCCGGCCCGCAGGCGCACCTCGAGACCGCCTCCGAGGATCGCCGCTACGCCGCCCAGGCCCCCGCCGCCGAAGAGGTCGGCGAGGTGGGCCACCTCGACCGCCCGCCTCCGGGGGATCTCGAGGGCCGCGGCGACCGCGAGGCCCGTCGCGAGCGCCCCGGCGGCGCTCGACCCGAAGCCCTGGCCGATCGGGAGGGCGTGCTCGAGGCGCACCGTGAGGCGTCCCCCTCGGCGTGCCAGGAGACGACGAGCCACCGCCTCGGAGATCTCGAGGGGAGACCGCACATCGGCGGTCATGCGGAGCGTCGAGCGGGTCGCGGCCTGCCACTCGGCACACGCCTGGACCCCGGCGTCGAGGACGAGCCCCGCGCCGAGCGAGCCGCGCCCGCGGGGGTCGCGGGAGTCCAAGCGCGGGACGAAGATCCCGCTCACATGCGCGGGCGCGAACGCCCGTCCGTAGCGGACCGAACCGTCGGGCACCGCTCCTCGGCCCGCGGCCAAGGTCGAGTACTTATAAGCGGCCTCGTCTAGAGACTCACCGCAGCGCCGTCGAGCCGCGAGTACTCAGGGATAGCATGAGCGATTCCGAGGCCCCCGTCGAACCCCCCCGCGAGACGTTCGACCGGGTGAACTTCCTCGAGCTTCGCAACACCCAGCTGGCCGAGGCGATCAAGCGCGTCGAGAGCGAGCGACACTACATGGAGGCGGAGATCCTCCGGCTCCAGCGCGAGGTCAAGCGCCTCAAGACCGAGCTCGACCGTCTGCGCTACCCGCCCCTGATCGTGGGCAGCGTCCGGGACGTCCTGACCGACGGTCGCGTGATCGTGAAGTCGTCCACCGGTCCGGACTTTGTCGTCAACGCCGCCGAGAGCGTGGAGCACGCGAAGATCACCGTCGGGAGCCGCGTGGCTCTGAACAAGCAGACCCTCGCGGTCATGGGGGTCCTGCCCGCGTCGCTCGACCCGCTCGTCACGGCGAGCGAGATCGTCGACAAGCCCTCCGTCACCTACCAGCAGATCGGCGGGCTCTCCGACCAGATCCGCGAGATGCGCGAGGCGGTCGAGTTCCCTCTCCTGCGCTCGGAGCTCTACAAGAAGGTGGGGGTCGACCCGCCCAAGGGGGTTCTGCTCATCGGCTCCCCCGGCACCGGCAAGACCTTGATCGCCAAGGCGGTCGCCCACCACACCAACGCGACCTTCGTCCGCCTGGTCGGGAGCGAGCTCGTCCAGAAGTACATCGGCGAGGGTGCCCGGCTGGTCCGCGAGCTGTTCCAGCTCGCCCGCGAGAAGGCCCCGACGATCATCTTCATCGACGAGGTCGACTCGATCGGCGCGAAGCGGCTCGAGGTCGCGACCAGCGGCGACCGCGAGGTCCAGAGGACGCTGATGCAGCTCCTGGCCGAGATGGACGGCTTCGAGCCGCTCGCCAACGTCAAGATCATCGCGGCGACGAACCGACCGGACATCCTGGACGACGCGCTGCTGCGGCCCGGGAGGTTCGACCGGATCATCGAGGTGCCGGTCCCGTCGTTCGCGGGCCGCGTCGAGATCTTCAAGATCCACACCCACGGGATGGCGCTGCGCGAGCCGATCGACTTCGACGCGATCGCGAGCCGGTGCGACGGGTCGACCGGGGCGGACATCCGGGCGATCTGCACGGAGGCCGGCATGTGGGCCATCCGCGAGGAGCGCGACAGCGTGACGGCGGCGGACTTCGACCGCGCGATCGAGAAGGTCGTCGGCGAAGAGGAGCTCCGCAAGGAGTCCGTCACGATGTTCGCCTAGGGCACCGCTCATCCCTACGTTCGGTCCCTCGGCGGACCTCGGTCGGATCTGCCGCGTCCCGCCGGGTCGGTCGGGGCCCGCGAGCCTCTACGGCGCGACCGAAAACCGGCCGAGCAGGCGAGGCCCGGCGGGGACCGACAGGTCGAGCAGGAGGGCGCGCATCCCTGTCCGGTAGGCCACGGGCCGGTCGGTCGTGACCTTCGTGCCGCCCGCGTCGAGCCGCTCGACGTCCGCGGGCACGACCTGCAGCCCCAGCGCGAGGTGCAGGCGGGCCCCTTGGCCCGCGTCGCCCCGGTAGTACCGGCATCGCTCCAAGGGTCCGCCGGCGACCGAGGTCCCCTCGGAAAACGCTCCCGCGGGAGCGAGCACCTGGCCGCGCTCGAGCTCGTCCGCGTCGACCCCTTTCAGGGAGACGCCGACCCGCTCGCCGCAGGCGGCGTCCTTGCGGTCGACGTCGTGCACCTGGATCGACCGGATCTCGATTTCCTTGCCGGTGGGGTGCAGCCGGAGCCGCTCGTGGGCGCGGAGCACCCCGCGCCGGACGACGCCTAGGGCGACCGCACCGACCCCTTTCACCGGGAAGGCGTGGTCGAGGGGGACCTCCACCGGACCGTCCACGACCGGGGCGTTCCACCCCTCCACCGTCGAGCGCAGGCTCGGCAGGTCGAGCGGCCGTCGGGGGGCGCGCTCGAGCCGGGTCCCCTTGAGCACCCGGTCGAGCTCCGCGTCCCCTACCGCGGGACCGACGACGACGGTGGTCGGCACGTCGGCCAGGTCGACGGCCGCGATAGCCTCTCCGACCGGGCGGGTGAGCTCGAGCACCGCGAGGAGGCACTGGTCCGCCATCGCAAGGGCTTGGACGAGCGGGGTGAGCTTCTCCGGGAACTGCGTCGGCTCGACGAGCGTCGTCGCGTGCTCGTCGTGGACGGCGTTGTAGAGGGTGAGGTCGGAGCTCGTCCCCTTCTTGCCGAGCTCCTTGGCGAGGTCGTTCGTCCCGACCACCGCCACCGTCACCGAGCCGGGCATCGCCTACGCCCCCGACCTTTGCCGCCCGACCGTGAGGGTGATCTCGCGGCCCCTCGCTCCGACCTCGACGCGGGCGCCGTCCGGGACCTCGCCCGCGAGGAGGCGCTCCGTCAGCGGGTCGACGACCAGGCGCTGGATCGCCCGCTTCAGGGGCCGGGCCCCGAACGCGGGGTCGAACCCCTCCGCCGCGAGGAGCTTGCGCGCGGGCTCGGTGACCTTCAGGGTGATCCGACGGTCCTTGAGTCGGGTCTCGAGCTGGGCGAGCTGCAGCTCGACGATCGCGGCGATCTCCCGCTCGCCGAGCGGGCGGAAGATCACGACCTCGTCCAGCCGGTTGAGGAACTCCGGCCGGAAGTGGGAGCGCAGGGCCCGGTCGATCACCGCCTTCTCCTCCGAGGCCGTCGACGACGGGGACAGCTCGTCGGTGCCGAGGTTGCTCGTCAGGATCACGACGGTGTTGCGGAAGTCCACGGTGCGCCCCTGCCCGTCGGTCAGGCGCCCGTCGTCCATGACCTGGAGCAGGACGTTCACGACGTCGGCGTGCGCCTTCTCGATCTCGTCGAAGAGCAGGACGGTGTACGGATGGGTCCGGACCGCCTCGGTGAGCTGGCCGCCCTCCTCGTAGCCGACGTACCCCGGCGGCGCGCCGACCAGGCGCGCGACGGTGTGCTTCTCCATGTACTCGCTCATGTCGATGCGCACGAGGGCCCGCTCCGAGTGGAACAGGAACGCGGCGAGCGCCTTCGCGAGTTCCGTCTTGCCGACCCCGGTCGGCCCGACGAACAAGAAGACCCCGATCGGTCGGTTCGGGTCCGCAAGCCCCGAGCGCGAGCGGCGCACGGCGTTCGCGACCGCCCGCACCGCATCGTCCTGGCCGACGACGCGGGCGCGCAGCTCGTCCTCCATCCGGCGCAGCCGCTCCCGCTCGCCGGCGAGCATCCGCTCGACCGGGACCCCGCTCCACTTCGCGACCACGCGCGCGACATCCTCCTCGCCGACCTCCTCCCTGAGGAGCGTCGGGCGGGAGGCGTCCGTCGAGTCGGCGGCGGTGAGCTTCGCGAGCTCCTTCTCGAGCTCGGGGAGCCGGCCGAACTTCAGTCGCGCCGCCGCCTCGAGGTCGCCGGCGCGCTCCGCCCGCACCTCCTCGGCGCGCGCGGCGTCGACGTCGGCGCGCAGCGCGCGCAGCTTCCCGACCTTCACGCGCTCGCGCTCCCACTGGGCCCGCAGGCCCGCCTCCCGTTCGGAGAGGCCCGCGAGCTCGCGCTCGAGGACCTTCAGGCGGTCCCGGCTCGCGGGGTCCGATTCCTTGGCGAGGGCCATCCGCTCGATCTCGAGCTGGCGGATCCGGCGGGTGAGCTGGTCGAGCTCGCTCGGCCGGGAGTCGAGGGCGAGCCGGACCCCGCTCGCCGCCTCGTCCACCGCGTCGATCGCCTTGTCGGGGAGATGGCGGTCGGCGATGTAGCGGGCGGACAGGGTCGCGGCCGCGACGAGCGCGGCGTCGGAGATCCGGACCCCGTGATGGAGCTCGTAGCGCTCCTTGAGGCCGCGGAGGATCGAAACGGTGTCCTCGACCGAGGGCTCGGAGATCGGCACGGGTTGGAACCTTCGCTCGAGCGCGGCGTCCTTCTCGATGTACCGGCGGTACTCCTGGGTCGTCGTCGCCCCGATGCAGTGGAGCGTCCCGCGCGCGAGCGCCGGCTTGAGCAGGTTCGAGGCGTCCATCGCCCCACCCTCGGTCGCCCCCGCGTGGACGAGGGTGTGGAGCTCGTCGATGAACAGCACGACACCGCCCTCGCTCCGCTCGACCTCCTTGAGGACGGCCTTGATCCGCTCCTCGAACTCCCCGCGGAACTTGGCCCCGGCGACGATCGCCCCTAGGTCGAGCGCGATGAGCTTCTTGTCGCGGAGGGTGTCGGGAACGTCCTTGGCCGCGATCCGCTCGGCGAGGCCCTCCACGACCGCGGTCTTGCCGACCCCGGGCTCGCCGATCAGCACCGGGTTGTTCTTCGTCCGTCGGGAGAGGATCTGGATGACCCGGCGGATCTCCTCGTCCCGCCCGATGACGGGGTCGAGCTTGCGCTCGCGGGCGAGCACGGTGAGGTCCCGGCCGTACTTCTCCAGGGCCTGGTACTGGGCCTCCTCCGACCGGCTCTCGACGGGCCGGGATGCCCCCCGGAGCCTCTCGATGGAGGCCCGGAGCGCTGCCGGCCGTACCCCGAACTCCTCGAGGACGTCCCGCGCACGCGACGCGACGGAGGCGAGTCCGAGCAGGAGCTGGTCGACCGAGGTGTAGCGGTCCCCGCGGCGCTTGGCCTCCGCCTCGGCCGCGTCGACGACCTCGGAGAGCTCCCGCGAGAGGTACTGGTCGGAGGCGGCGACGTGGTCGGCGGTCGCCCGCTCGCCGAGGCGGCCGCGCAACCGCTCCTCCAGCCGTCCGAGGTCGACGTCGACAGCCTCTAGGAGCGGGGCGGCCGGCCCTGCCCGGTCGGAGGCGAGGGCGAGAAGGAGGTGCTCCGGCTCCACTCCGGGGTGCCGCAGCTCGGAGGCAAGGCGGAAGGCACCCTCCAGCGCGGTCCGTCCCGCGTCGGTGAGCTTCTCGGGGTGCACGCCGCGACCAGCGAGAGGAGGGCCTTTAAGCCACCCACCGGTCGCGCAGGGTGGTGGCCGACCTCAGGGTCCGACTCGGCGGCCTCGAGCTGAGGAACCCGTTCCTGCTCGCCTCCGGCATCTGGGGCGAGAGCGGGGTCTCGCTCGCCGGGGCCTGGAAGGCGGGGGCCGGGGCGGTCGTCACGAAGTCGATCGGGTCCACGCCCCGTGCTGGCTATCCGAACCCGACCATCGAGACCTACGACCGATGGGGGATGCTCAACGCGATGGGCCTGCCGAACCCGGGGATCGCCGAGTACCCGAGGGAGATCGCCGCCGCGCTCGACGCCGGGGCGACCGTCATCGGCTCGGTCTTCGGTGGAGGCCCCGAGGAGTTCGCTTCCCTCGCCGAGCAGATCGCCGCCACCGGCGTCTCGGCCGTCGAGCTGAACCTGAGCTGCCCGCACGCCGAGGGCTACGGGGCCGAGGTCGGCGGGACGCCCGAGGCCGTCGGGGGGATCGTACGGGCGGTCTGCCGGGCCGTGCGGGTCCCCGTGATCGCGAAGATCACCCCGAACACCTCCGACCCCGCGGCCCTTGCGGTCGCGGCCGAGCGCGCGGGGGCCGCGGCGGTCAGCGCCATCAACACCCTGCGAGGCTTGGCGATCGACGTCCGACTTCGCCGCCCCGTCCTTTCCCATGGGATGGGTGGACTGAGCGGTCCGGCGATCAAGCCGGTCGGGCTCGCCTGCGTCTGGCAGATCGCCGAGAAGGTCTCGGTCCCCGTCCTCGGGATCGGGGGCATCAGCACCGCCGAGGATGCGCTCGAGTACCTGATGGCCGGGGCGACGGCCGTGCAGATCGGCACCGCGGTGGCGTTCGAGGGGGTCGGGGTCTTCGGCCGGCTGCCCCTCGAGCTGTCGGCCCTCCTCAATCGGCTCGGCCTGCCCAGCGTCGCCGCGAGCGTCGGCGCCGCCCGGCCGGGCAAGGACGCCGGCCGGCGCACGGCGCAGGGACGCTAGGAGGGCGAGCTCCCGTGCGCGAGGTGGTGCAGGTCGTCGCCCGGGTCCAGGAGACCCCTACCATCGCGACGCTGCGGTTCCCGTTCGCCCCGGTGTCGGTCCCCGGCCAGTTCGTGATGCTCTGGGTCCCCGGGGACGACGAGCTGCCGATGTCGCTCTCCTATACCGAGGGTCCGTCCAAGGGCGTGACCGTGAAGGCGGTGGGCGACACGAGCCGCAGGATCCTCTCGTTGCATCCTGGTGATCCGGTCGGAGTACGGGGCCCCTACGGGCGCGGCTTCGACCTTTCCGCGCGGCACGTCCTGCTCGTCGCGGGGGGCTCCGGAGCCGCCTCCCTCGCTCCGGCCGCCGAGCTCGCCGCGCGGACCGGCGCGAGGTTCACGGTCGCCCTGGGGGCGACGAGCGTCGCCGAGCTCCTGTTCGCCGACCGCTTCCGCACGATGGGCGCTGAGGTGGTCGTCTCGACCGACGACGGCTCGGCCGGGGAGCGGGGGTTCGTCACCGGCCCCACGGCGCGACTCCTGGACGACCAACGGTTCGACGCGGTCTGGACCTGCGGGCCGGAGGTCATGATGGTGAAGGTCGGGGAGCTCGCCAAAGCGCGCGGGGTCCGGGCGTTCTGCTCGGTGGAGCGTCACATGAAGTGCGCGCTCGGGCTGTGCGACGCTTGCGCGCTGGGGCCGTACCACGTGTGCCTAGACGGGCCCGTGTTCGACGCGGAGCGGCTCTTCGGCGAGACCGAGTTCGGCCGTTTCCATCGTGACAGTTCGGGTCGTCGGGTCCCGGGGTAGGCCGGGCGGCGGCACCCCCGGGGCGGCGGGGCGCGAGGCCGGCGCGCAAGACTTTATGGTCGAGGTCCTCTACGCGCGGCGGGGTTCTCTCGTGAAGGTTCTGGTGGTCAGCGGCGGCGTGATTTCCGGTCTGGGAAAGGGGATCACGACCTCGTCGCTCGGTCGGCTCCTCAAGGCGCGTGGGATCCCCGTCACGATCGTCAAGATCGACCCTTACCTCAACGTCGACGCGGGGACGATGAACCCGTACCAGCACGGTGAGGTGTTCGTGCTGGACGACGGGACCGAGGCCGACCTCGACCTCGGCAACTACGAGAGGTTCCTCGGTCAGAGCATCTCGGGCGACCACAATCTCACGACCGGAAAGATCTACCGGGCGGTCATCGAAAAGGAGCGCCGGGGCGATTACCTCGGCAACACCGTCCAGATCATCCCCCACGTCACCGGCGAGATCAAGCGCTCGATCCGGGAGATCTCCGAGGCGGACGGCGCCGAGGTCGTGCTGGTCGAGGTGGGAGGGACGGTCGGCGACATCGAGTCGATGCCGTTCCTGGAGGCCCTGCGCGAGCTCTCCTACGAGCTGGGCGAGGGCCACATGGCGTTCGTCCACACGACGCTCGTCCCGGTCGTCGGGCCCGTGGGGGAGGCGAAGACCAAGCCGACCCAGCACTCGGTCCGAGAGCTCCGCGCCATCGGCATCCGGCCGAACCTGATCATCGCCCGTGGACCGGCCCCGCTCACCCCCGACATCAAGGCGAAGATCTCGCTGTTCTGCGACGTCCCGCCGGAGGCGGTCATCTCGGTCCCGGACCAGTCGACGATCTACGAGGTCCCTCTCGTCCTCGAGGCCCAGGGGGTCGGCGCCCTCCTCTCCCGGCTCTTGCGGCTCCCCGAGCGCGAGCCGGACTACACCGCCTGGAAAGAGTTCCTCACGACCTATCGCCGAGCGGACCGGCCGATCGAGGTCGCCGTCGTCGGCAAGTACACGGAGCTGAGGGACGCCTATCTCTCGCACACCGAGGCGTTCCACCACTGCCAGGGCCATCTCGGCGTCGAGGTCCGCCTCCAGTGGTACGATGCCGAGGACATCACGAAGAACCCGACGCTGGTCGGGCGCGTGGCCCGGGCGGACGCCCTCCTCGTCCCGGGGGGGTTCGGCGCGAGGGGCGTGGAGGGAAAGGTCCGCGCGATCGAGGTCGCGAGGCGCGACGGGATCCCGTTCCTGGGGGTCTGCTACGGCTTCCAGATGGCGGCGGTGGAGTTCGCCCGTGACGTCCTCGGGCTCGCGCACGCGAACTCGACGGAGATCGATCCCGCCACGCCGGACCCTGTGGTCAGCCTGCTGGAGGAGCAGAAGGGGCTCAAGGACCTCGGCGGCACCATGCGGCTCGGCGCCCAGCGCGTCGTGCTCAAGCCGGGCTCAGCGCTCGCCCGGCTGTACGGACGCTCCGAGCTCTGGGAGAGGCACCGCCACCGCTACGAGATCAACCCGAAGTACCTCGAGCGGTTCGCCGCGAACGGCCTCTCGGTCGCGGGGTCGGCGGTCGACGGCCGCGTCGAGGCGTTCGAGCTCGCCGGCCATCCGTTCTTCTTCGGGGTCCAGTACCATCCCGAGTTTCTCTCGCGCCCGGAGGCCCCGCACCCGCTCTACCTAGGGCTGGTCCGGGCCGCGGTCGCCCGCAAGGAGGTCGCGCTACGTGCCGCTCCCGCGCCGACTGTCGCGTGAGCTCGGCTCCAGGGACGGGGAGACCGTCCGGGTCGCCGGCCATCTCGAGGACTACCGCGCCCTCGGCGGGGTCGCCTTCGCGATCGTCCGGGACGGGAGCGGGACGACCCAGGTCACCCTGAAGAAGGGGACCACCGACGCGAGCCTCTTCGCCACGCTCGAGGGGCTCCCCCGGGAGTCGGTCGTCGAGTTCGAGGGGACCGTCCAGCGCTCGGAGAAGGCGCGCCGGGGCGTCGAGCTCCTTCCGACCACCCTCACCGTGCTCTCCGTCGCGGAGGTCCCGCTTCCCCTCGGGATCGTCGACCGGGTCCCGGCGGAGCTCAACACGCGCCTCGACCACCGGGTCCTCGACCTCAGGAAGCCCGCGGTCCGGGCGATCTTCGAGCTGCGTGCGGAGCTCCTCGCGGGGTTCCGCTCGGCGTTCGTGCGGCGCGGGTTCCTCGAGGTCGAGACGCCGAAGCTGCTCCGCCAGGGGGCCGAGGGCGGCGCGACGCTCTTCACGGTCGACTACTTCGGCCAGCCGGCGTTCCTCGCGCAGAGCCCCCAGCTCTACAAGCAGATGCTGATCGGCGCCGGGTTCGAGCGCGTCTTCGAGATCGCCCCAGGGTTCCGGGCCGAACCGTCCGACACCGTCCGCCACATCACCGAGTTCGCAAGCCTGGACGCGGAGGTCGGCTACATCCGGGACCCCGAGGAGCTCCACGAGCTCCTCGAGGGCATCGTCGCCGACGCGATCGGGGGGGCGCGCGAGGCGCTGGGCCGGACCGCTAACCCTCTCGCCGCCGGGATCCCCGAGCTCCGCCGGCCGTTCCCGCGCGTCACGTTCGCCACCGCGGAGAACTGGCTCGGGCGTGCCGGCGCCGGCCGGGACCTCGGGACCGAGGAGGAGAAGGCGATCGGCGAGCGGGTCGAGCGTGAGCTCGGCGCCCCGTTCTATTTCATCACCGATTATCCGAGCGCCGTCAAGGCCCAGACGTTCTACGCCTGGCGCCGCGACGACGACCCCACGACGACCGGCTACTTCGACCTCGGCTTCCGGGGACTGGAGATCGCCAGCGGAGGGCGCCGAGAACACCGGGTCGATCGGCTCGTCGCCAACATGCGCGCGGCCGGGGTCGACCCGACCCGGTTCGCGAGCTACCTCGAGGCGTTCCGCTTCGGGATGCCGCCCCACGGGGGCTGGGGGCTCGGGGTCGACCGCATCGTCATGGCGCTCGCCGGCCTCCCCAACATCCGGGAGGCGCGCCTCTTCCCCCGCGACCGGTACCGGCTCGAGCCGTAACGGGAGAACCAATATGGTCGCCGCTCGGACCACGCTCCCGGCCTACCCCGAGATGCAGGCCCGGTGGGCCGCGGTCCTCGAGGAGGCCGGGCTCCGCCCCCGCGTCCTTCGGCTGTTCGATCGGTTCCCGGAGGAGCGGTCGCTCGAGATCGCGTTCTCCGTGATCGACGCGGCCGACACGACGCTCGCCGACCTCATCCTCCAACGGCCCGAAGAGCTCCTCACCGCCGGGGTGCGCGCGATGCGCGAGCTCCTGCCCGTCTCGGGGCCGGACGCCGAGGGGCTCCGCCTGCGCATCGTCGGGCTCCCGTCGACCGCGGTGCGCGTCGTCCGCGACATCCGCGAGAGCGACCTGAACCAGCTGCTCGCGATCGACGGCGTCGTCCGCCGCGTCAGCGACGTTCGTCCCCAGATCCGGGACGCCGTCTTCGAGTGCGTCGCCTGCCGCACGAAGTTCCACGAGCCTCAGGACGACGCCTCGCTCATCTTCCGCGAACCTCTCGAGTGCCCGGAGTCGCAGGGAGGGTGCGGCAAGGCCCAGGGGAGGACGCGGTTCCGTCTGGTCCCCGAGGAGTCGACCTACGTCGACGCGCAGCGGATCGAGGTCCAGGAGCGGCCCGAGACGCTCAAGCACGGGGCCCACCCCCAGGGCCTTTCGGTCCTCCTGGTCGAGGACCTCGCCGGCAGGGTCCTCCCCGGCAACCGG